>PJUF01001654.1_pt1 | contig 10601 bp, 11 predicted proteins | sample 1512191 | NCBI WGS metagenome assembly PJUF01 (sample SAMN08177673, study PRJNA422409) | Feces metagenome, whole genome shotgun sequencing project. | isolation source: Chicken feces (3) enriched on wood chips | host: Gallus gallus | place: USA: Madison | collected 2015-01-15 | reverse complement strand
TTCCGAACTGGTGATGGGGCAGGTCCTCACCGCCGGCGGCGGACAGAATCCGGCGCGCCAGGCGGCAATGAGCGCGGGGCTGCCAGTGACCATGCCGGCCTATGGCGTCAGCATGGTTTGCGGCTCCGGGCAGAAGGCGGTCCATCTGGGCGCCCAGGCAATTCTCGCCGGTGGCGCCGAACTCGTGATCGCCGGCGGGCAGGAGAGCATGTCGCGGGCGCCGCATCTGCTCGGGGCGCGACGGGCGGTGAAATATGGCGACGTGGTGCTGGCCGACAGCGTCGCCGTCGACGGCCTGACCGACGCCTTCCACGGCGTGCCGATGGGCGCGACGGCGGAGCATCTGGCGCGCCAGCACGACATCACGCGCGAGGCGCAGGATCGCTTCGCGCTGCAGTCGCATGGCCGGGCGATCGCGGCGCGTGCTCTCCTGGCCGAGGAGATCGTCCCCATCGACATCGGGGCAGGCCGGCAGATCGACAGCGACGAGCAGCCGCGCGCCGACAGCAGCGCGACCGCGCTGGCCGCGCTGGTGCCCGCCTTCGGTGCGATCGGCACGGTGACGGCCGGCAACGCCTCGAGCCTCAATGACGGCGCGGCAGCGCTCGTGCTGGCCTCGGAGCGGGCGGCGAAGGAGCATGCGCCGCTCGCCCGCATCGCCGCCTTTGCCTCGGCCGGGGTCGAACCGATGGAGATGGGCATGGGGGCGGCCGTGGCGGCGAGACTGGCGCTCGAACGGGCCGGCTGGCGCTCCGACGATCTCGACCTGATCGAGCTCAACGAGGCGTTCGCGGCGCAGGCTCTGGCGGTGATCGCGGCGATGGGCTGGGACGAGGCACGGGTCAACGTCAATGGCGGCGGCATCGCCCTCGGCCACCCGATCGGCGCGTCGGGATGCCGGATCGTCGTGACGCTGCTGTACGAGATGCAGCGGCGTGGCGTCCGGCGGGGGCTCGCGACGCTGTGCATCGGCGGCGGGCAGGGGGTGGCCCTCTGCCTCGAGCGCTAGCGCGTCGTCGCGGTCGGCTCAGCGCAGCAGCTTGAACACGCCGCGGCCGCGTGCCGCCAGCTGTCCCGCACTATCGAAGACCGTCGCTTCGGCAAAGACCAGCGAACGGCCGAGCCGGGTGATCTCCGCTTCGGCGGTGACCACGCCGTCGGCCGGCACGCCGGCGAGAAAGCTTACACCGAGTTCGACAGTAGCACCGGGCACGCCAGCTACATCCTCGACGAGCTGCCCCATGGCCTCGTCGAGCAGCGTGGCCAGCATGCCGCCATGGACGGCGCCGCGGCCGTTGCCGTGCGCGGGCGTGGCGGTGAAGCCGAGTCGCGCGCCCATCGTCGTGGAACTGCGCAGAATCGGGCCGGCACGCTCGGCAAAGGGGACGGCACGGCGCGCGGGGGCAGGGGGCATCAGAACGCGACGCTGTCGGCACCCTTGAGGTGCAGCATGGCCCGCGCCTCATCCGGCGTCGCTACCTCGTTGCCCATGCCCTCGACGATCTGACGGATGCGGCGAACCTGTGCCGCATTGCTGGTCGCGAGCTGGCCGGGGCCGTCCCACAGGGAATCCTCCAGCCCGACGCGCACATTGCCGCCCATCGCCGCCGCCATGGCACCGATCTTCATCTGGTGCCGGCCGGCGCCGAGCACGGACCAGTGATAGTCGCTGCCGAAGAGCCTGTCGGCGGTGCGGCGCATGTGCAGCACGTCTTCAGGGCCGGTGCCGAGCCCGCCAAGGATGCCGAAGATCGTCTGCACGAAGAAGGGCGGCTTCACCGTTCCCTTGTCGACGAAATAGGCGAGGTTGTAGAGGTGGGCGGTGTCGTAGCATTCGAATTCGAACCGCGTTTCACCCGCCGAGCACAGCTCGAGCATCCGCTCGATCGCCGCGAAGCTGTTGGAGAAGACGTTGTTGACGGTGTTGGCGATGTAGGGGCGTTCCCAGTCGTGCTTGAACGTCTTGAAGCGGTTGAGCATGGGGAAGGTGGCGAAGTTGATCGAGCCCATGTTGAGCGAGGCCAGTTCGGGCCGGTAGGTCGTCGCCGGCGCCGCCCGCTCCTCGATGCCCATGCCGATGCCGCCGCCCGTGGTGATGTTGATCACGGCGTTCGTGCGCTGCTTGATCTCGGGCAGGAAGCGGCCGAACGCCTCGACCGTCTGCACCGGCTCGCCCGTCTCGGGATTACGCGCATGCAGGTGGACGATGGCCGCACCGGCCTCCGCTGCCTCTACCGCCGAATCGGCGATCTGCCGGGGCGTGATCGGCAGGTGAGGCGACATGGAAGGGGTGTGGATGGCGCCGGTGATGGCGCAGGTGATGATGACTTTGCTCATTGTGGGGTCCGCTTGAGGTGAGTCAGGCCAGCATGGCGCCGGCATCGACAACGACGGTCTGGCCGGTCATCAGCCGCGTGCCGAAGGCGAGGAAGGTGATGACGGCGGCGTAGTCCTCGGGCTCGCCGCGCCGCTTGAGCAGCGAGCGCTCGACGGTGTTGGCGACCTCCTGGGCTGACCACTGCACCATCCAGGCACTGTTGACCGAGCCGGGGGCGATGGCATTGACGCGCACCTGCGGCGCCAGCGCGCGGGCCAGATCCTTGGTGAGGTTGATCAGCGCCGCCTTCTGCGAGGTGTAGGCGATGCTGCTGCCCGGAAAGCCGAGGCCGGAGAGTGAGGCCGTGCTGACGATGGCCCCCTGCCGCGCCTTGAGCGCCGCCGCCGCCGCCCTGGTGCAGCGAAACGCGCCGACGAGGTTGGTGGAAAAGATCGTCGTCCACATCTCCTCCGTGAGGCCATCGAAATCGGCGGGCGGCACGGAGCGGCTGGTGGCCGGCGTGCCGGCATTGTTGACGAGCAGATCCAGCCCGCCCAGTGCGTCGATCGCCGTCTCGACCATGCGCTCGGCGTCGCCCGCGATCCCGACATTGCCCGGTGCGGCGACGGCCCTGCCGCCACAGTTGACGATGTCGTCCACGGCGCGCGGGCCGCGCGCGTCGTCGGGCAGGTGGTTGACCGCGACACTGGCCCCGAAGCCCGCCAGCATCCTGGCGGTGGCAAGCCCGATTCCCGACGAGGCGCCGGTGACCAGGACGCACTTGTCCGATAGATCGTAACTTATCACCCTGACCTCCCAATTAGGCAAACGATTGTCTAATCATTTGTTTAGTGATCCGTGGAGCTGGTTGTCAACAGGCCGATTTTGCGGATAACGTTTACCCATGGGAGGGAGCATGACTGGATTGAGCGATAAGGGCGCCGCGATCGTCACCGGCGCAGCACGGGGAATCGGGCAAGCGATTGCTTGGGCGCTGGCCGAGCGCGGGTTCCAGCTGGTGCTGGCCGACCTCGACGTCGCCGATCTCGCATCGACGCGGGAGGGTGTCGAGCAGCGCGGCGCGGGCTGCCTCGCCATGGCCTGCGACATCGCCGATCTCGCCGCGCACGCCCCGCTGCTGGCGGCCGCGGCCGACGCCTTCGGCCCGCCCGCCTGCCTCGTCAACAATGCCGGCATCTCCGCACCGCGCCGCGGCGACATGCTCGACGTCTCGCCCGACAGCTTCGACCGGCTGATCGCCGTCAATCTGCGCGGCAGCTTCTTTCTCACCCAGGCGACGGCCCGGCTGATGCTCGCCGAACCGCCCGACGACCGCTTCCGTTCCGTCATCACCATCTCCTCGGCCAACGCCGCGGCGGCCTCGCTGGATCGCGCCGAATATTGCCTCGCCAAATCGGCATTGAGCATGATGACCGGGCTGTTCGCCCTGCGCCTCGCGGCGGCCGGCATCCATGCCTACGAGGTGCGGCCCGGCATCATCGAGACGGCGATGACAAGCGTTGCCCATGAGCGCTACGACGCGCGCTACGCCGGCGGCGATTTCACGCCCATCAACCGCTGGGGCCAGCCGCATGAGGTGGGCCAGGCCGTGGCGACGCTGGCGGCCGGCGGCCTCGCCTTTTCGACGGGCGAGGTCATCAATGTCGATGGCGGGCTGCACATCGCCCGATTCTAGCGTCAGGCCGACTGCCTGAGCCGCATCGTGAAGGGCAGCAGAATCTCGCCGTCGCCGGCGCCGCCGGCGCTATCCGAGGCGAGCAATTGTGCGACAGCCGGGCCGAACAGCTCCGAGGGCACGCTGACCGTGCTCAGCCACGGCGCCAGCCATTCGTTCAGCGGATTGTCGTCGAAGCCGAACACCGCCACCGTGCCGGGGGTCTCGACGTTCAGCTCGCGCAGCCGCCGCATGATGCCATAGGCGATCTGGTCGTTGGTGCAGAACAGCGCCCTGGGCAACCGGTCGCGGACAAGGATTCGCGCGGCGATCCTATAGGCGCCCATCGGCGTGAAGTCGCATTCGTGGATGCGGTCCGCGGAAAAGGGGATGCCGCGCTCGGCGAAGATTTCCGAGAAGCCCTGCACCCGCTCGCGCGAGGTGGAGGAATAGGAGAGGCCCTGGATGATGAGCGTGTCGTGATAGCCGCGCTCGGCGAAATATCCGCCGACGGCACGGCCCGCCGCATGGTTGTCGATGCCGACGAACGGCCCCATGCCCTCGGGCGGCCGGCGATGCGTGAAGATGAGCCGGATGCCGCGCGTCCTGGCGCGGCGCAGGCCGTCGCTGTCGATCACTCCGAGGATCACTGCCGCGCGAACGCCATGCGCATGCATCTCGTCGAGATACTGATCCTGCAGCTCGGCGCTCTCGCGGGTGTGGCAGAGGATCATCGACGAGCCCGTTCGTGCCAGCTCGGCTTCGATCGAGCTGACGACGACGGCGTTGAAAACGCTGGTGATGTTGGGGATGAGCACGGCGACAAGCCGCGACTCGCTGGTGCGCAGGGCGCGGGCGGCCAGCGCCGGCTGGTAGTCGAGACGGCGCGCCGCGGCGTTGACGCGTGCGACCGTCGCCGGCGTCGCGCGCCCTTCGATGCCGTTGAGAATGCGCGAGACGGTCGAGACCGAGACGCCGGCGGCCGCCGCAACGTCGGAGATGCGGGCGCGCCGGCCGGTCACGTCCACAGTCCCTTGAAGGCCGGGGCGCGCTTGTCGAGAAACGCCTCGACGCCGTCGCGGCCATCGCCGGTGCCGGCGGCCAGCATGCCGCCCAGCGTATCGAGCGCGCCACTTGCGTCCTCGCCCTCGCCGACTGCGATCATCAGCTTGGCGATGGCCGTCGCCACCGGGCTGCGCGCGGCGATGCGGGCGGCATGGAGCCGGCCGGCGGCCAGGGCTTCATCCGGCGGGGCGAGCGCGTCGACGAGGCCGAGCCGCAGGGCTTCTTCGGCCGGCAGAATCTCGGCGCCCAGCACCATGCGGCGGATCGGCTGTGCGCCGAAGCGGCGGACGAGCCGTTGCGTGCCGCTCCAGCCGGGGATGATGCCCAGGCCGGTCTCGGGCAGCCCGATCGTCGCATCCGTCGCAGCGATGCGGATGTCGGCGCAGGCCGCCAGCTCCAGCCCGCCGCCATAGACGGCGCCAGTGAGGACGGCGATCAGCGGCACGCGGAGGCGCGCCAGCCGGTCGAACACCCTGTTGCCACGGCGAATCCAGCTCCAGCCGAATGCCTCGGGGGTCATGTGTCCCCATGCGCCGATGTCGCCGCCCGCGGAAAAGCTCTTGCCGGCTCCGGCCATCACGGCGGCGCGGATGCCGGCATCCCCGTCGATGCGGTCGCATGCCAGCTCGAGCGCGGTCAGCATGTCGAGATCGATGGCGTTGCGCTTGTCGGGGCGCTGCAAGGTGATGGTCGCGACGGCATCGCTGACTTCGAGGCCGATCCGCTCGCTGGCCATCACGCGCTCACTCCGGCCGGGCCCAGCGCAGGGCGAGCTTGAGGTAGGCGTCCTTGGAGGGCTTTATGTGCTCGCCCACGAGCTCGACAAGCTTGTCGCGTTCGCCCGTTTCGAGGAACGCGATCATCTGGCCGTGCTCGCGCCGCGCGCGGTCGAGCAGCACGTCGTCGGTGATGACGAGGAAGCGGATGGCGTGGGCGCGCGAGGCAAGCTGGTCGATCTGCTCGGCCAGATACGGGTTGCCGCAGGCGCCGAAGAATACGCGGTGGAATTCGAGATTGGCACGGAACACCGTGCGCGGATCGCCCGCATCGACCGCCTGGCCATGGCGGGCGTGCAACTCGCGCAGCCGGGCGAGCACCGCGGGGTCGGCCGGCAGCGGCATGATCTGTGCGGCGTAGCGTTCGAGCACTTCGCGCACATTGTAGATCTGCTCGACATCGTCGGCGCTGAAGTCGCGCACGGCGGCGCCCCGATTGGGCTGGCGCACGACGATGCCCATGCTCTCGAGCTCGGCAAGGGCGGCGCGCACGACATGGCGCTTGGTGTCGAACTCGCGGGCCAGATTCTCTTCCAGGAGACGCTCGCGCGGACGCAGCCGGCCCAGCACGATCTCCTCCTCGAGGCGCCGCACGACGGTCTCCATGGCATTCCTGGCCGAAAGCCTCTCGTCGGACTCCGGTCGGTCACCGAGCTTTGTCGTCACCAAATTCCGCTCCTTTGGCACTCGCTTCGCCTTGCCGGTGGCAATTGTCAAACGTCTTGCTGGGGTCGTGCACGGTGTTCGAAGGGCTGGACCTCGGCCCAGCCGCCGCGGCGCGTGGATTCGAGGCACGCATCGACGAAGGCGAGGCTGTCCACCCCATCCCAGGCCGAGGGCGCGAGCCGGGCCGAGGGATCGGCGGCGGCGCCTGCCAGTCTTGCCGCCACCTGCGCGGCGAAATCCACGTAAATATTGGCGAAAGCCTCGAGGAATGCCTCGGGGTGCCCGATGGGCAGCCGGGTCGAGCGCCGCGCGTGTTCCGACAGGCCGGGCAGGCCCCGCGTGCGAATCTCGTCGGGCAGGTCGAGGCGGCGCACCCGGAGGTCGTTGGCCTCGGCCTGGCTCCAGGAGAGCCCGCCCGTCTCGCCATGAATATCGAAGCCGATATCGTTCTGGGCGCCGGCCGCGACCTTGCTCGCCACCAGCATGCCGCGCGTGCCGTCCTCGAGCCGCAGGAGGGCCAGCGCCGTGTCGTGCGCACTGCGACCGGGGAGCGCCGCCCCGACATCGGCGAGGACCGCCGCGACCCGCTGCCCGGTGACGAAGCCCAGCAGGTTCTGGGCATGCACGCCGATGTCGCCCAGCACATGGCTGAGGCCGCCGCGCTCGGCATCGAGCCGCCAGCGCAGGCGGGGATGGAGCGTATCGGGTGCGGCCTCGACGAGCCGGCTGAGCGAGCCCTGCAGATAGCGGACGCTCACCAGCCGCACCGGGCCGATCTCGCCGGCCGCAATCGCCGCCCGCGCCTCGCGCACCATGGGATAGCCCGTGTAGTTGTGCGTCAGGACCAGCGCCCGTCCCGCGGCGTCGGCGCGCTGCGCCAGCGCGACGGCACTGTCGAGATCGTTGGTCAGCGGCTTGTCGCAGATGACATCCAGCCCGGCGTCCAGCGCCGCCTCGGCGAGGCGGTAGTGGCTGTCGTTGGGCGTCATGATGGCGACCGCGTCGATCCCGTCCGGCCGGGCGGCTTCGGCGGCAAGCATCGTCGCGATGTCGGGATAGGCGCGGGGGATGGCCAGCGCCGCGGCGGCTGCCAGCGCTCGCTCCGCGTCGGACGACAGCACGCCGGCGGCGATCTCGAAGCAGTCGTCGAGGCGGGCCGCGAGGCGATGGATGGGGCCTACAAACGCACCGGAGCCGCCGCCGACAAGCCCGAGCCGCACGCGTCGACCGAGCAGGGAGAGAATCGCGGACCGGCTCATGCCTTGGCACCGGACGTCAGGCTGAAACGCTCGACGGCGTCGGGCAGGAAGTCGAAGCCGAGGCCGGGGCGGTCGGGGAGGACGAGCTGGCCCGCCTCGGCGACGAGCTGGTGGGAAATCAGCTTGCGGAAGTTCAGCACGGCGCTGTCGGGGAAGAATTCCACGAACCGGGCGTTGGGCGTCGCGGCCACGAGGTGCACATGCAGGTCGTGGAACCAGTGCGGCATCAGCGGCACGCCGTAGCCGGCAGCCATGGCGGCGATCCGCCGGAATTCGGTGATGCCGCCCGCGACACAGGCGTCGGTCTGCACTATCTGCGCGGCGCGCTTGTCGAGCAGCTCACGGAAGCGCCAGCGGCCGGCCTCGATCTCGCCCGTCGCCACCAGCATCGGGGTCGCCTGCACCAGACGGGCGTGGCTGTCGATGTCGTCGGGGCTGAACGGCTCTTCGATGAAGTAGCAGTCGTGCTTTTCGTAGCGGCGGATGAAGGGCAGGGCGGACGGCAGGTCGGGCCAGGCATTGTTGGCGTCGAGCATCAGCAGCACGCCAGGGCCTATGGCGTCGCGCACGGCGGCCACCCGCTCTTCCTCGCGCCCCGGATCGGAATGCCGCCCGACCTTGATCTTGACCGCGCCGAAGCCGGCCCGGACGTAAGCGCCGCATTCCTCGGCGAGCATGGCGGGGGTCTTGCCTTCGAGGAAATAGCCGCCGCTCGCATAGGCCGGCACGCGGCCGCTGCGCGCAGCGCCCAGATAGCGGTAGAGCGGCAGGCCGGCAGCGCGCGCATTGGCATCCCACAGTGCGGTGTCGACGGCGCTGATGGCGCGCATCACGACGCCGGTGCGTCCCTGCAGCAGCGCGTCCTGATACATCTCCGCCCAGAGCAGCTCGACCTCGGTCGAGTCGCGGCCGGCGAGCAGAGGCGCCAGCAACTCGTCGACGGCGAGTTCGAACAGCCGCCCGCCACGGTGCCCGACATAGCAGAATCCGATTCCACGGACACCCGCGTCGGTCTCGATCTCGACAAGCCCGTAGTGGCGTTCGCCGATACTGCGACTCGACAGCGAGGTGACGCTGTCGAGGGGGATTGCCACCGCCCGCGCATCTATCTTGCCGATCCTTGCCATTGCCGCTCCAACGCTCCGACGACCCACGCTCGCACAGCGGCGACGTTTTCGTCCACAGAATTGTTGACATTATTGACGCCGTTTGCAAGGCTCCTGCTGTCGCAACGTCGGACAGGTGCAAAATCTGCCGGTCGCGCGGTGAGGAGGGCGCGTCCGGCCCGCCGGAGGGGCAGGGGGATGTATCAGCAGGTTCTGAGCTTCAACTGGCTGTCGTCGGCGCTCGACGTGTTGGCGCAGGGCGCCGGCGTCACGATTCTGCTTACCGTGCAGGCGGTCCTCTACGGCAGCGTGATCGCCATTATCGGCGCCTGGGCGAAGACCAGCGGACCCAAATGGTTCGCCTTCGTCTTCAGCGTTTATGTCGAGGCCATCCGCAACACGCCGCTGCTACTCCAGCTGTTCTTCTTCTTTTTCGGCCTGCCCTCGATCGGCATCTACCTGTCGCCGACCCAGACGGCGCTGCTCGCCATGGTCGTCAATCTGGGGGCCTATGCCACCGAGATCATCCGCGCCGGCGTCGAGGCCATTCCGCATGGTCAGTTCGAGGCCGGTGCCGCCCTCGGCCTCAATCCGGCGCAGGTCTTCCTGCTCATCGTGCTCGTTCCGGCCCTGCAGGTGATCTATCCGCCTCTGGCCGGCCAGTTCACGATGATCCTGCTCGGCTCCAGCCTGGCTGCGGCGATCTCCGCCAACGAACTCACCGGCATCGCCAACAGTCTCGCATCGGAGAATTTCCGCACGCTCGAGGTCTATTTCGTCGTCACGCTCATCTACCTCGTGATCGTCTTCTTCTTCCGCGCCGTATTCGCGGTTTTCTATAACTTCGTTCTTGCGCGCAGCCCCGATCACAAGATGCGCATGCTATGATCCACAAGCTCGGGGCCAGCGACCTTCTCTATATCCTCAGCGCGACGCAATGGACGGTGCTGCTGTCGGTCTTCGCGATCCTGGGCGGCGCCATCATCGCCGTGCTGCTGGTATCGCTCCGGCTCAATCCGATCCGTCCCCTCGGCTGGCTGACGATCGGCTATGTGCAGTTCTTCCAGGCGACGCCGCCGCTGATGCAGCTCTTCCTCGTCTATTACGGGGGCTCGCTATTCGGCTTCCGGTTCGAGGCCTGGTCGGCGGCGCTGCTCGCCTTCTCGCTCTATTCGTCGGCCTATCTCGGCGACATCTGGCATGGCTGCATCCGCGCGGTGTCGCGCGGGCAATGGGAGGGTGCGCGGGCGCTCGCCTTCACCGAGCCGCTGGCGCTGCTGCTGGTCATCGTGCCGCAGGCGCTGAAGATTTCGGTGCCGCCCACGGTGGGGTTCGTGGTGCAGCTCATCAAGACGACGTCGCTGGCCTCGATCATCGGCTTCATCGAACTGGTGCGGGCCGGCCAATACATCAACAACTCCACGCTGCAGCCGGTTCTCGTCTACGGCTTCGTGGCGTGCATCTACTTCGTCCTGTGCTGGCCGCTGTCGCTATGGGCCCAGACACTGGAGAAGCGGCTGGCGATGAGCCAGCGGAGGTCATAGTCCGGCTCCGGCCGGACAATGCAGGCAATGCCGGTCGCCGATCGGCAACAGCGGAGGAAGCTAGATGAAACGACTATTGATACTGGCCGCATCGCTCGCCTTTGGCGTAGCGGGACTCACCACGGCCGCCCAGGCGCAGGGCACGGATCTGCAGGACATCATCGCGCGCGGCGAGATCGTCGTCGGCGTCGAC
>PJUF01001648.1_pt1 | contig 10632 bp, 10 predicted proteins | sample 1512191 | NCBI WGS metagenome assembly PJUF01 (sample SAMN08177673, study PRJNA422409) | Feces metagenome, whole genome shotgun sequencing project. | isolation source: Chicken feces (3) enriched on wood chips | host: Gallus gallus | place: USA: Madison | collected 2015-01-15 | reverse complement strand
GAATATACGGTTTACCTTGCTTTTCGTCCTCGTTGATTTTAACTAATGCCTTTTTCCAGTTCTCACCAGATTTTGCTTTTTCAATCGCCATCAGAGAATCTGATTTTGCTTGCAAATCTCGAGGAATAATAGGATACTGCGCATGTACTTCTGCAATTACAAACAAAGAAAATATAGTACAGAAAAACTTATTCATTAGCGAGAATCTAAATTTATAAAAATGTTAGCCGTTGTTTAATACCAAAATTAAAGGAACAAATCTGTTATTCCTTATACCATATTTCCTTTGTATTATAGCATATTACCAATACCAAAATCTTTAATTATTTTGTTTACTATCTTGCATAACAGATTTATATAGCGATGAATATCTTTAGAAAGTTTTTACCCTATCTTATAGTTTGCACAATTGTCGTTTTATATACAGCGTGTGCCAGCTATTCCAACCTCGAGAGAAAACTATCCATAAATATTCCTACGAGAGAAAATGTAGGTGCTAAGGCTATGCCAGAAGAAATTGCTTTTATTCAGGCTCCTTTCCCAATGAATCAACTTAAAAAACCCGTTTTTCCAGATAGGAATATCAATATCAAAGATAAAAAAGCTAAAGAAGGAGTGCTGATTACTCCCCTTATTCAACAGGCAATAGATGAAATTCACCAACTTGGCGGCGGAACTGTAACTATTCCGGCCGGAAAGTGGTTAACAGGAAGAATTATACTCAAGAGCAACGTTAATTTACATATCAGCGATGGTAGCGAGTTACACTTTAGCGGCGAGATTAAAGACTACCTCCCTGCCGTTTTTACACGTAACGAAGGCATAGAGCTGATGTCTCTAGGCGCATGCATTTACGCCAACGGACAAGAAAATATTGCCGTTACCGGAAAAGGGAAATTGATTGGGCCGCCATTAGACGCTCCACTTAGAAAACGCTTTATGAATGTGGACGTAATAGAAAATGTAGTACCGCATGATAAACCCGTTGCAGAAAGAGTTTACGAAGGAGATAACAACGAATTTATTTTCTTACCCATGTTCATTTCTCCCATCAACTGCAAAAACATATTAATTGAAGGCGTTACGCTGTTACAAACACCGTTTTGGAATATAGTACCGGTTTATTGCGATGGTGTTATCATCAGAGGGGTTACCGTAAATTCTGTGGGCATACCCAGAGGAGATGGAATTGACATTGAGTCTTCCAGAAACGTATTAATTGAATATTGTACCTTAAGCTGTGGCGACGATTGCTTTACCATGAAAGCCGGACGAGGCGAAGATGGTTTACGCGTAAATAAGCCTACTGAAAATGTTGTAGTAAGATTCTGTTTGGCCGAAGAAGGCCATGGCGGAATTACGGTCGGGAGTGAGACGGCTGCCGGCATCCGCAATTTATATGTACACGATACCGTTTTTGATGATACAGGAGTGGGCATACGTTTTAAAACCCGTCGTCCACGCGGTGGTGGCGGAGAAAACTTCTATTACGAGCGCATTAGAATGAACTTACGCGACGAAGCCTTCCGCTGGGATATGCTGGGCTCGCCTATGCATGTGGGTAAATTGGCAGAGCGCCTGCCTGCATTACCTGTTAACCGCTTAACACCTAATTTTAAGAATACTGTTGCTAAAGACATTATCGTAGAAAAGGCGAAAGCTTTTGTTAGGGTAGAAGGAATTCCCGAGTCGCCTATGGAAAATTTTATACTTGAAAATGCGCACATCAATAGCAAAAGGCTTTTTACTGCGCATGATGCTAAGGATATCTCCATCAAAAACACCTTTATTAAAAGTCAGGATTCTGTAATAAAACTAACAGACGTAAGAAATCTGAAATTTGAAAATGTAGAGTTTAACGTAAATGGCGGTAAAGTATTTACCGAAATAGAAGGAGAGCTAAGCAAAAATATCCAGTTTAAAAACACGAAACCCAGAAAGCCACATAACAAGCCCTAGATAAAGACACTAGATTAAGTAAAAGCAAAGTCAAGAGTGCCCAATAAATTGACTTAATGACAGAAAAACATTATGTTGGGCCCTATGGAAAGGAAAAGACTTGCCATTGTTGGCTGCGGCAAACTGGCTGCAATTATTACGGATGCGTTAAACGCAGATTTACTGCCGGACTATCAGTTGATAGCGGCTTATTCAAGAACGGCGGCTAAAGCACAATACATAGCAGATAAAATAGATAGTACAAAAACCGGCTATAGCTGTACCGTTTGCGGTTCTATTGAAGAGCTTTTAGCACTTAAACCCGATTATATTATTGAAGCGGCCTCGCCATATTCTATGCGGGACATTGCTTTACCTGCATTAAAAAACGGTTCGTCTATTGTTACTTTATCTATAGGCGCTTTCGCGGATACGGAGTTCTACGAGGAAGTAAAACGCACTGCTAAAGAAAATAATACCCGCGTACATTTAGTATCTGGTGCAATTGGTGGTTTTGACGTGATGCGCACTGCCGCATTAATGGGACATTGTACTGCTACTTTTGACACCGAGAAAAGTCCGCGTTCTTTAAGAAAATCAAGCGTTTATGAGGAGTCTCTGGAAACAGAAAAGAAACAGGTATTTGCGGGCAATGCCAAAGAAGCCATTGCGCTTTTCCCAACCAGCGTAAACGTTGCGGTTGCCGCTTCTTTAGCTTCTGTTGGGCCAGAAAATATTAAGGTATCTGTAACTTCTACACCCGGATTTGTGGGAGATAACCACCGCATAGAAGTGAAGAATGAACAAGTCCATGCGGTGATTGATGTGTATAGCTCTACGGCTCAAATTGCGGGCTGGAGTGTGGTTAACACCTTACGCAATATTACTTCGCCTATTGTTTTTTAAAGAAAGTATCTAAATTTGCCAGTACTTTTTCGCTCAGGCGGTCAAACGCCTGGCGGGTACGGCCAACAGAAACCTCCATACAATTTACGTTTGGATGCGTTAAATACTTCTCGTTTCCTAAAGCAATTAGCGTATCGCAATAACAAACGTTGTCTTCTTCAATCCATTTTGCAAAAGGTTCTGCATCCCAGGCTGGCGAAAGTCCGGTATTGAACAAGATTTTTCTATTACCAAAAGCTTCAAACTCTTCCTCATGCATTAAAACAGTGTTTCTGTTTAAGCAGGTAATTACCACTTCGCTTTCTTTTAGCAATTGCTTTAAAGGTAAAAACTGGTAACCTTTTTCTTTAGCATCTGCTTTTTCTGAACGGGCGAAGTAAGAAATTTCTGCACCAAAAAACTTAAGCGCATCGGCAACCATTCCGCCAGATTTCCCTAAACCAACAATGCCTGCTTTAATTCCTGTAATTTCTCTGGGTACACCATCCCATGGTTGTCTTAAAGAACCATCATTTTTAGTTCCAAAGCCATGTAAGCATCTTACCAGCTCGCTCACCACATATTCAACCACGCCTTCATCGCCATAATCACGTACACCCAAAACTTCAATACCACGAGAATTAGCATATAAAATATCTACGTTGGCGCTTTCTGGAGTATACAAAGAACAGCACATGCCAATGTATTTTACGTTAGGGCATTTCTCTAAAGCTTCTTTGCCTAATCTGGATGTATAGCTGATTAAAACCCCGTCTGCATCTCCGATACGCGACGCCATCTCTTCTACAGATTGCGGCATATCATCATACATCACCACTTCTTCTGCATAGCTATGCAGTGCTTTTTCTGCCGATGGAATTAAATTTAAAGGTTCTACGGCCACCAGTTTCTTAAACATATATATATTCTTTTTTTTATGACCTATTATAATAACCAATCTTTTCTGGAATACCAAGAATAAGGAAGTGGAAGATAAATTATGAGGTATTTATGACCGATGTTTTAGCTTCTGCTGCTTTTTCAGAGGAGTCTTTTCCAGTGTAGGCGCTTATCTCTATAGGTGCTTAACCCTAAATTAAAGACAAACGCAAAACCCTTTATAATATAAGAAGCACATCTGTTCTAATGATGATGACTTTACTATATATAATAGATCTTTTAACCTAAAAACCCCGATTCTGACGTTTTTACCGTTACAAATAAGTGTTCATTCGATTATAGTAACCTTCAGGTAACGGTTAAGATACCTTCAGGTAACCTCCAGACTTAGTGCAGGCACATAGTCCTAATTAAGTGCTTTATGCGGCGTTTGACTATACAGGTTTGAATACGGACAATTCTATTTCCCAATACATTTTTGGAACGTGGTTGCCAAGTTCGGACTATGTTTTAGACAACAGGCCACATTTTGAAGTTTTGGCGACAAATACAAAATAACGACCCGACATCAGAAGAAGAATTTGGATACCGATTAGACTGAAGAATCCCCTCAATGGCCAAGGATGAGTGATGAGTCTTTGCCCACTTAACTTGCTATTCATTGCGCCATTGGAAGGAAACAAAAAAGGCCAGAATCTCTTCCGGCCATCATCATTAATAAAATACTTATTATAATTTTAATACCCGCATCCAATTTTACCAACGCGGTTAGCATGGCGGCCCCCCTCAAAGGCGGTAGCAAAAAATGCTTTTACAATTTCTTTAGCTTCTTCTTCCGAAATAAATCTCTCTGGTATACACAATACATTTGCGTTGTTATGAGATCTTGCCAGCTCTGCCAGTTCTTTTTTCCAGCAAATAGCTGCTCTTATACCCTGGTGCTTATTGGCGGTTATAGCTACTCCGTTAGCGCTGCCGCAAATGAGTATACCAAAAGTAAATTCGCCATTTTCTACTGCCGAAGCTACAGGATGGGCAAAATCCGGATAATCTACAGAATCCGGAGAATTTGTACCAAAGTTTTTTACTTCTGTAACCTCTGGCATTTCTTCTAAAAAGGGGATCAGGAATTTTTTATAGTTAAATCCTGCATGATCAGACCCAATGGCAATTTTAATATTTTCCATATTGTTGTTAGTTGGAATAAAACTCTTTTTCTTCTTTTAATTTTTGCTTATGCACCCGCCCGGACACCCCAATACTCAATTCATACAAAAGAAACAGCGGAAAACTTACCGTTAGCATGGTTAAAATATCTGGCGTTGGGGTAACAATGGCCGCAATAATCAAAATGATAACAATAGCATAACGCCTTTTTTCTCGCATAAAAGCAGGTGTCATAATGCCTAATTTAGACAAGATGTATATCACTATAGGCAGCTCAAAAACAATACCAGTGCCCAGCGTTAGTGTGGCTACCGTAGACAAATAAGAATCTATTTTGATGGTATTCTCTATCATATCTGACACGGTATAGTTGGCCAGGAAATTTACAGATAGCGGTGCCACTAAAAAGTACCCAAAAGAAATCCCAATGATAAATAACGCCGTAGCATAGAAAACAAATCCGTTAGCAGATTTTCTTTCATTTTCATGAAGGGCAGGTTTTACAAAGCGCCAGATTTCCCATAACAGGTAAGGAAAACCTAAAACCACACCGGCCAGTAAAGATGAATTTAGCTGTAAAGTAAATTGCCCTGCCAGCTCGGTATTGATAATTTTTCCGGGGATTTCTGTAATACAAAAATCTGGACCTAAATTAAACCTTTCACCTATTTTACACATTAGCCTGTAAGTCCAGAAATTTGGATTTTTTGGCCCCATAATGATTTTATCAAAGATGAAATCATAAAATGCGAATGCTAAAATGGTAAACGTAAGAATTGCAATGGCAGAGCGTATTAAATGCCATCTTAACACTTCCAGGTGGTCAAAAAAAGACATTTCTGCTTCTAAACTTTGTCCTTTCTCTTTTATTGCTTCTACTAAGCTCTTTTTCTTCTTCATTAGGGTATTGCTATTTTAATTTAGCTGTGCCATTAAGGCCGGTTTTAGAAATTGCAGCAAAACAAAAATACCATTCTATCTTAACAGAATGGTATTTAATATTTAAAACGTTTTCAATTTTATTCAGAAAGATCAAAAGACTCCATAAACTTAGTGGTAAAATTACCAGCTCTAAAATTAGGATCTTTCATTAGTCTTAAGTGGAAAGGGATAGTTGTTTTTACACCTTCTATCACAAATTCGCTTAAGGCTCTTTCCATAGTATTCAGTGCCTCTTCTCTGGTTTGTGCTACGCAGATAAGTTTGGCAATCATAGAATCGTAATTTGGTGGAATGGTATAACCTGCGTAAACATGCGTATCTACTCTTACACCGTGGCCGCCCGGAGAGTGGAAATGTGTAATTCTGCCTGGCGAAGGTCTGAAATTATTAAACGGATCTTCTGCATTAATTCTGCATTCTATGGCATGCATGTGTGGTGTATAAGACTTGCCGGAGATAGGAATACCAGAAGCTACTTTAATTTGTTCTTTAATCAAGTCGAAATTAATAACTTCTTCTGTTACCGGATGTTCTACCTGTATACGCGTATTCATTTCCATAAAGTAGAAATTTCTGTGTTTATCTACCAGAAACTCTATGGTACCAGCGCCTTCGTAATTTACAGCTAAAGCGCCTTTAATAGCGGCGTCACCCATTTTCTGTCTCAACTCCTCAGTCATGAAAGGGGAAGGAGCTTCCTCTACCAATTTCTGATGACGGCGCTGAATAGAACAATCACGCTCTGAAAGGTGGCAAGCTTTGCCAAACTGATCTCCAATAACCTGAATTTCTATATGACGAGGGTCTTCGATGTATTTTTCCATGTACAGCCCGTCGTTACCGAAGGCTGCGCCAGATTCCTGACGGGCGCTATCCCAGGCGTTTTCAAAGTCTTCATCTCTCCAAACCACCCGCATACCTCTACCGCCACCGCCAGCTGTTGCTTTCAGAATAACAGGGTATCCAATTTGGTTGGCTAGTTCTATTCCTTCTTTAACGCTGCTAAGCAGGCCTTCAGACCCTGGAATTGTAGGCACACCAGCCGCTTTCATAGTCGCTTTTGCCGATGCTTTATCGCCCATTCCATTAATTTGCTCGGCCGTTGCACCAATAAATTTTATTCCGTATTCTTTACAGATGGCCGAAAATTTAGCGTTTTCTGATAAGAAACCGTATCCCGGATGTATGGCATCTGCATTGGTAACTTCTGCAGCGGAAAGAATATTAGGAATATTCAGATAAGAGTCTTTACTGGCGGGTGGACCAATGCAAACTGCCTCGTCGGCAAATCTAACGTGTAAGCTATCTCTATCTGCTGTTGAGTAAACCGCAACAGTTTTAATGCCCATTTCTTTACACGTACGTATAATGCGCAGGGCAATTTCTCCGCGGTTTGCTATTAATATCTTTTTAAACATAATTCAATTTGCAATTACAACAAAAGCCAATTTGTCAATTTTGAGAATAGATTGACAAACAACAAATTGGCAAATTGACGATTAAATAGGCTCTACCAGGAACAATGGCTGATCGTATTCTACTGGTTGTGCATTTTCTACCAATACTTTTACGATTCTTCCAGAAACTTCAGACTCTATCTCGTTAAATAGCTTCATTGCCTCGATAATGCAAAGAACCTTTCCGGCAGAAATTTCATCGCCAACATTAACAAAAGATGGTTTTTCTGGAGTAGCTGAACGGTAAAAAGTACCAATCATTGGAGATTTGATAGTAATATATTTGCTATCATCTGCTGCAACAGCCACTGCCGGAGCTGCTGGTACCGCTTGCGGTGCAACCGGAGGAACAGTTGTCTGGATTACCTGTGCTGGCGCTGCCAATACAGTGGCCTCTTGATTAGTTTTTATAGTAATTTTAAAGTTTTCTTCTTCAATTGATACTTCATTCACACCAGATTTAGCAACAAACTTAATCAGGTCTTGAATCTGTTTGATATCCATTCCCATTGGTTCAGGTTTTTATTTATTATTTCTAATTTAAAAAAGCTAATATACTAATTATTATAAATCGAATTACGATTTAGCATCATATGCCCATTTCAGATACACAGAGCCCCAGGTAAAGCCGCCACCAAAAGCTGCCAGAATAAGATTATCCCCCTTCTTTAGCTTATCTTCCCACTCCCAAAGGCATAAAGCAATAGTTCCGTTTGTGGTATTGCCGTATTTCTCTATGTTAATCATTACCTTTTCTGGCCCAACGCCCATTCTGTTAGCCGTAGCATCAATAATCCTCTTGTTGGCCTGATGAGGCACTAACCATTGAATATCATCTGCGGTAAGATTATTTTTCTCCATAATCTCGGCTGCTACATTTGCCATATTGGTAACGGCAAATTTAAACACTGCCTGCCCTTCCTGAAAGGCGTAATGTAATTTTTTATCTACTGTTTCATGCGTAGCCGGATGCAAAGACCCTCCCCCTCTGATATTCAACAAGTCTCTGCCAGAGCCATCACTTTTAAGAATAGAATCTTGAACGCCCAGGCCTTCCTCATTAGGCTCAAGCAGTGCGCAACCGCAACCGTCTCCAAAAATGATACAAGTTGCCCTGTCTTCATAATTGATAATGGTAGACATGGTATCGCCACCTACTACCAATACTTTTTTATGCTTACCAGACTCAATAAACTGAGCTCCGGTTGTTAAACCAAATAAAAATCCGGAACATGCTGCCTGTAAATCATAACCCCAGGCATTTTTTGCTCCAACTTTATCTGCAAGTATATTGGCTGTTGCCGGAAAAGGCATATCAGGTGTAGAGGTACAGAAAATAATCAAATCTATTTCTTCGGCAGAGATGCCCCTCTTTTTTAATAATCCCTGTACAGCCGGGACAGCCATATCTGAAGTGGCTAAGCCTTCTCCTTTTAATATCCTTCTCTCTTTGATGCCTGTACGGGTGGTTATCCACTCGTCGTTGGTATCAACCATGGTTTCTAATTCCTGGTTAGTAAGCACATGATCTGGCACATAACCATTTACTGCGGTAATGGCAGCATGAATTTTACTCATAAATCTTATTATTAGTTAAAAGCAGATTTAAATTTATCTATCAACTCTGTTTCTACCATATTTCTAGACATCAACACCATATTTCTGATTGCCTTTGGTGAAGATATGCCGTGGCCTATAATTACCGGAGAATTAATTCCCAAAATAGGGCTTCCACCTATTTCTTCGTAATTCAGCCTGTCGATAAATTCGTCTTTAAAGCCTTTTTTAAGACTTAGCACATAGAAAGATTCTGCCAGCTTTAACATAACGTTTCCGGTAAAGCCATCGCAAACTATAACATCTGCTTTGTCATTAAAAAGGTCTCTGCCTTCTATGTTGCCAATAAAGTTTATTAGCCGTGTATCTTTCATTAAGGTGTAAGCAGCCTGAGATAGTAAATTACCTTTTTCTTCCTCTTCGCCTATATTCATTAAGCCTACTTTGGCATTTTGCACACCATACATATGTTCTGCATAAATGCTACCTAAAATACCAAACTGCAATAAATTATCTGGCTTGCAATCTGCATTGGCGCCAACATCCAGTAATATACCATAACCGCCACCTTTAACTTTTGGGGCTATAGAAGCTATTGCCGGCCTAACCACGCCCGGAATAGTTTTAACGCTAAACATGGCCCCAACCAACATGGCTCCGGTATTTCCGGCAGAAGAAAATGCATCTAACGCACCTTCTTTTAACAGCCTGAAGCCTATGGAAATACTTGCATTGGGTTTTTGTACAATAGCTTTTGTGGGGTGTTCTCCCATTCCGATCACCTCTTCGGTGTGTATATATTCGAAATGGTCAGGGTTGAAATTTTGTTCCTGTAAGATTGGTGTAATAAGATTTTTATTCCCTATAAGAACGAGGTGCTGATTATTCTTCAGGTGTGAATATGCTTCTATTGCGCCTATTACGGTAGCTTTTGGAGCATAATCTCCACCCATGATATCTAAGCCAATTTTCATCAAGTGCTTGTTTTTTCGTTAATGTTTGCTTTTAATTCGCTTAAAATTGCCAAACAATTTATCAGTGATTAAAGAACCCATGCGGCATTTAACACATGGGTTCTCTTTATATCATGCTTTAAAAGTCAACGGGAAATTGCTTAACATTTTTCGCAAAAAACAACCCCCAAACTTAGAAAAAACTAAATTATGCAATAGCAGTATTCTCGATGATAAGCTTTCCTTTGTAGTAAAGGTTACCGTCTACATTATATGCTCTGTGCGGTAAATGAACCGCTCCTGTTTCTTTACATACCCATAGAGAAGGTGCCTCTGCTTTATAATGAGTTCTTCTCTTATCTCTTCTGGATTTTGATACTTTGCGCTTTGGATGTGCCATCTTTCTTTTCCTATTTTTTAATTATTTTTTATATTCTTTAATGCTTCCCAACGAGGGTCTGCGTTACTATCTTCTTCACCATCTTCGTCCAGAGACAGTTCTTTTAATTTTGCGATCATTTCTTCATCACAAACAGAATTGTTGCCCGGCGCATCGCACAAATTAATATATGGCAATGCTAAAGTGATCATCTCGTAAATAAATACAGCTACGTCTATTTCTGTATCATTCTTGGTTAAAACCACCACTTCGTCCGTACCTTCTTCCAGTTCTTTATCTTCAGAAAACCTTACTATCAGCCTATCTGTAGCTGATATGTTTTGAGGATATTCTGAAAGACACCTGTCGCAATCCAGATAAACAAAACCGTTTACCTGAAAATCAAGAACCATCATTGTTTCTTGCTTATCCAACACCACCTCTGCTTTTAAAG
>PJUF01001638.1_pt1 | contig 10716 bp, 13 predicted proteins | sample 1512191 | NCBI WGS metagenome assembly PJUF01 (sample SAMN08177673, study PRJNA422409) | Feces metagenome, whole genome shotgun sequencing project. | isolation source: Chicken feces (3) enriched on wood chips | host: Gallus gallus | place: USA: Madison | collected 2015-01-15 | reverse complement strand
TCCTTCGCCCTCATCCGGCGCTGTGCGCCACCTTCTCCCGCAAGGGGCGAAGACGTCCCGACCGCCGGTCCCGAGCTATGCAGTGGTCCGGTGAAGGCCTGCTGATCGGCGTCCGCCGCCACGGCGAGACCAGTGTCATTGCCGAAGTCATGGTGGCGGGCCGGGGGCGCACGCTCGGCCTCGTCCGTGGCGGCCGCTCGAGCCGCCTCGCGGCCACGCTGCAGCCCGGCAACACGGTGCAGGTCGTCTGGCGCGCCCGCCTCGAGGAGCATCTGGGCACCTTCGCGGTCGAACTGATCGACGCGCGCGCCGCCGACCTCATCATCGACAGGACGCGTCTCTATGCCTGCCAGGTGCTGTGCGACCACCTGCGCCTGCTGCCCGAGCGCGACCCGCATGACCGCCTGCTGGCCCTTGCTGTCGATGTCCTCGACGAGGGCCGCGACACCCATGGCCTCGCCGTCGAGCTGGCCCGCTTCGAGCTGGCCCTGCTCGACGGCCTGGGCTTCGGGCTCGACCTCGAATCCTGCGCCGCCACCGGCACCACCGAGGGGCTGACCCACGTCTCGCCGCGCACCGGTCGTGCCGTCTCGCGGGCCGCCGCGGCCCCCTATGCCGACCGGCTGCTCGCCCTGCCGGCCTTCCTTCTCGCCGATGTGCCGGCCTCTGCGACCGACATCGCCGCCGCCTTCCGGCTCACCGGGCATTTCCTCCACACCCATGTGTGGGAGGCCCGCGCGATTGCGCCGCCAGCGATGCGCGAGGCACTTCTCGCCGAGTTCAGTCGGTTATAGTCCGGCCATGATTCGGTCCGGAACGCCCCATGCCTGCTGACTCCGATACCCTGCCGCCCGGCGAGAACAACTCCGTCGTCGACCTGCGCAAGGCGCTCGAGGAGCGCTATCTCAGCTATGCGCTCTCGACCATCATGCAGCGCGCGCTGCCCGACGCCCGCGACGGGCTGAAGCCGGTGCATCGCCGCATCATCCACGTCATGCGCCTGCTGCGGCTCGATCCGACCGAGTCCTACAAGAAGTCCGCCAAGGTGGTGGGCGACGTGATCGGCGGCTTCCATCCGCATGGCGACGCCTCGATCTACGACGCCATGGTGCGCCTCGCGCAGGATTTTGCCATGCGCTACCCGCTGGTCGACGGGCAGGGCAATTTCGGCAATATCGACGGCGACAACGCGGCAGCCTACCGCTACACCGAAGCCAAGATGACCGACATCGCGATGCGCCTGCTTGAGGGCATCGCCGAGGACGCGGTCGATTTCAAGCCGACCTATGACGGCTCCACCGAGGAGCCGGTCGTCCTGCCGGCCAGTTTCCCCAACCTGCTCGCCAATGGCGCCCAGGGCATCGCCGTGGGTATGGCGACGTCGATCCCGCCCCACAACGTGGCCGAGATCTGCGAGGCCTCGCTGGCGCTCATCGCCAGGCCCGACACGCCGGTCGACGAGCTCGTCCGGCTCATCCCCGGCCCCGATTTCCCCACCGGCGGCGTGCTGGTCGAACCGGCCGCCTCGATCCTGGACTCCTATTCCACCGGGCGCGGCGCCTTCCGCCTGCGTGCCCGCTGGCATCGCGAGGACAAGGGGCGCGGCGTCTATCAGATCGTCGTCACCGAGATCCCCTATGGCGTGCCCAAGGCGCGGCTGATCGAAAAGATCGCCGAGCTGCTGCTGGCCAAGAAGCTGCCCCTGCTCAAGGACATCCGCGACGAAAGCGCCGACGACGTGCGCGTCGTGCTCGAGCCGCGGGCCGGCACCGTCGAGGACGCGGTGCTGATGGAGCAGATGTTCAAGGCCACCGACCTCGAGCAGCGCATTCCGCTCAACATGAACGTGCTCGACCGGGGCGTCGTGCCGCGCGTCATGAACCTGCGCGAGGCGCTGGTGGCCTGGCTCGAGCACCGCAAGGACGTGCTCGTCCGCCGCACCGGGCACCGGCTCGACCAGATCGGCCGCCGTCTCGAAATCCTCGACGGCTACATCGTCGCCTATCTCAACCTCGACGAGGTGATCCGCATCATCCGCGAGGAGGACGAACCCAAGGCGCTGCTCATGCAGCGCTTCGAGCTCAGCGACGTGCAGGCCGAGGCCATCCTCAACATGCGCCTGCGCTCCCTGCGCAAGCTCGAAGAAATGGAGCTGCGGTCCGAGCACAAGACGCTCACCGAAGAGCAGGGCCAGCTCCGGGGCCTGCTCGCCTCCGACAGGAAGCAGTGGGGCGAGATCACCAAGCAGATCAACGAGCTCAAGAAGGTCTACAGCAAGGACACCCCGTTGGGCCGCCGCAAGACCGAACTGGGCGAGGCGCCGCAGGCCGAATTCGCCGAGGTGGCGGCCGCCGCCTTCATCGAGCGCGAGCCCATCACCGTCATCCTCTCCGAGAAGGGCTGGATCCGTACGCTCAAGGGCCACGCCGGAGACATCGACGAGAAGGGCTTCAAGGCCGGCGATCGGCTGAAGATCGCCCTCCATGCCGAGACCACCGACAAGCTGCTGATCCTGTCGACCGGCGGCAAGGTCTATACGCTGACGCCCGACAGGCTGCCCGGCGGCCGCGGGCAGGGCGAGCCGCTGCGCCTCATGGTCGATGTCGAGGAGGGCCAGGATTTCGTCGACATGTTCGTCCACACGCCCGGCGCCGTGCGGCTCGTCGCCTCGAGCGTCGGCGACGGCTTCCTCGTCGCCGAGGACGATCTCGTCGCCAATACGCGCAAGGGCAAGCAGGTGCTCAACGTGTCCGGCACGGCCGAGGCCAAGCTCATCGTTCCGGCCGTGGGCGATACGATCGCCGTCATCGGCGAGAACCGCAAGCTGCTGCTCTTCCCCCGCGCCGAGCTGCCGCAGATGGCCCGCGGCAAGGGCGTGCGCCTGCAGCGCTACAAGGATGGCGGCATTTCCGACGCCAGCGTCTTCGAGGCCGCCGCCGGCCTGAGCTGGACCGACACGTCGGGCCGCACCTTCGTCAAGGCCATGGCCGAGCTCACCGAATGGGTCGGCGAGCGTGCCCAGACAGGGCGCCAGCCGCCGCCGGGATTCCCGCGCAGCAACCGCTTCAGGGGCTGACGGCGAAGCTGAACACCACCGGCAGGTGGTCGCTGCCGGTCTCGGCGCCGGTGCGCAGTTCGGTGACGGTCAGCCCGCGCGAAAATACCTGGTCGAGCGGCAGGAAGGGCACGGTGCGCACCAGCCCGCGCGGCGTGGTGAACAGCAGCGGATAGGTGATGAGGCTGCGCGTCTGGCGCGTCAGGCCCGCCTCGGCCTCGAACCCGCGCAGCGCATACGACCATGGCGTCGAGTTGAAGTCGCCCACCACCAGCAGCGGCCCCTCCAGCGCCCGGGCCGCCTCGGCGGTCGCGGCGAACTGCTCGCGCTGGCGCTCGATCGGGAACGGCCAGTCCATATGCGTCGTGATGAGCGAGAACGCCGCGCCGTCCGCGAGCCGGAAGCCGGCGATGATATGGGCCGTGCGCTGCGCGCCGAACGCCCGCTCGGGGCAAGCATTCGCGTCCATCTCCCGCTCGAACGGGAGCTTGGAGTAGAGCCCGAGATTGGCCCGCTTGCCGCCCTGGCAGCGCACGGCATAGGGGTAGCGGCCGCGGAGCAGCCGGTCGAGCGCCGCCTGCTCGGGGAAATATTCCTGCAGCGCGATGATGTCGGGATCCTCGGCGCGGATCGCCGCGTCCACCCGCGCCATGTCGTCATTGAGCCCGAACAGGTTGTGCGTCATCACCTTGAGCGTCGCCGCGCCGGGGGCCGCGGGACGCGGTGCGAGCGACGACACGAACTCCGGCCCGAAGGTCCAGCCCGAGGCCACGAGGCCGATCAGCGCCAGCACCGTCCAGCGGCGCCTCATGCGCAGCACGATAGCGGCGCCGGCGGCCACCAGCGTGCCGAGGATGAGGAGCATCTGCAGGTGGTTGAGCAGGTCGAGTTCGGGCACCGCGAAGCCGCCCAGCGCCAGCACGGCCGCCGGGGCGGTGGCAAGGATCAGCAGACCGGTGAGAAGGCGCAGCGCGCCGGGGACGAAACGCAACGGACTCAGTCGAGCCGGCGCCAGCCGAGAGGCCCGCGCTGCACTTCGAGCGGGCGGAACTGGCCCTTATAGGCCATCTTGGGTGACTCCTCGACCCAGTAGCCGAGATAGACATAGCTGAGATCCGCCATGCGGACCTGCCGGATATGGTCGAGGATCAGCAGATTGCCCAGCCCGCGCTTGCCGAGGTCGGGATCGAAGAACGAATAGACCATGCTCAGCCCGTCATGCATCACGTCGGTGAGCGCCACCGCGACCAGCGGGGTGTCGGGCGCGCCGCCCAGCCGATACTCGACCAGCACCGTCTGCACCGGCGTGTCCTCGACCATGTATTCGTAGTCGACGAAATTCATCGCCGTCATGCCGCCGCCGGTGTGGCGCGCCTCGAGGTAGCGCTTGAACAGGCCGAACTGCTCGGCCGTGGCGCGTGGCTGGCGCACGCTCACGGCGATGTCGGCATTGTGCTTGAGGATCCGCTCGTAGCGGCCCGTCATCTCGAATTCGCGCGCCAGGATGCGCACCGACTGGCACGCCGAGCAGCCCTCGCAGGCGGGCCGGTAGATGAGGTTCTGGCTGCGCCGGAAACCGTTATCGCTGAGCAGGGCATGCAGCGCGCTGGCCCGCCGGCCGGTCAGGTGGGTGAACAGCTTCCGCTCCTGCCGGCCCGGCAGATAGGGGCACGGCATCGGCGCGGTCAGGAAGAGCTGGGTATTTTCCGGCGTGTGTTCGGTCATCGGACCCGGATCTCGTGAACGAGGACCTTAAGCCCCGCGCTCCCGCTCCGCAATCAGGCGCGCATCGCCGTCCAGTGCCGGGCCATGGGCGAGCGGCGCAGCATCAGCGTACCGGCCACGAGGTCCTGCACCATCTGCCGGCGCGGCGTGAGCAGCGCCACCAGCAGCGATATCGGCCAGGCGAACCAGACCGTGACCCAGAACACCAGCGGGTGAATGAGGATCTTCCAGCCGTCGAGCGGATAGCCCCGCGTGGGCACCAGCACGATATCCATCATCGCCATGCCCAGCGTCGCCCGCATCGGCGAGCCCAGCGTCGCCGCATAATAGACCAGCACCGCCAGCGGGATCGCCACCGGCAGCGACAGCCAGGCGAGCCCGAAGGTGAAGAAGCCGGCGATGCCGCCCACCAGCATAATCACCGCCACGATGAACATCAGCACGGCCGTGTCGATGATATTGGCGACGACGCGGCGCGCCAGCACGGTGTCGAACAGCTCGGGGGCGGTGGCGGGGTCTGGAAGCTCTGTTCTCATGGCAAAAACATGGCGACGATTTTGCCCCGCGCAAGACCTCGCGGCAATTTTCTGGCTCAGCCCAGCCGGCGTGCCGCCTCGAGCGCGAAATAGGTGAGGATGCCCTTGGCACCGGCGCGCTTGAAGGCCCACAGGCTCTCCAGCATCGCCGCCTCGCCGTCCACGGCGCCGGCCTCGCCCGCGAGCCGGATCATCGCGTACTCGCCGCTCACCTGGTAGACGAACACCGGCACGTTGAAGCTGTCGCGCACCCGCCGCACCATGTCGAGATAGGGCATGCCGGGCTTGACCATCACCATGTCGGCGCCTTCCTCGATGTCCTGCGCCACCTCGCGCAGGGCCTCGTCGGTGTTGGCGAAATCGAGCTGATAGGTCTTCTTGTCTCCCAGCAGCCGCTGGCCCGAGCCGACGGCCTCGCGGAACGGCCCGTAATAGGCCGAGGCGTATTTGGCGGAATAGGCCATGATCGCGATCTGCTCGTGACCCGCTGCGTCGAGTTCCTGGCGGATCGCCGCGACCCGCCCGTCCATCATGTCCGAGGGCGCGATGATGTCGGCGCCCGCATCGGCCTGCACCAGCGCCGAGCGGACCATGGCGGCGACCGTCTCGTCGTTGAGGATCTCGCCGTCGCGCACCAGCCCGTCCTGCCCGTCGCTCGAATATTCGTCGAGCGCCACGTCGGCGATCAGCCCGATCTCGGGCACCGCGTCCTTGATGGCCCGCAGCGCCCGGCACATGAGGTTGTCCGGGTTGTACGCCTCCGAGCCGTCCGCGTTGCGCAGGGCGTCTGGCGTGTTCGGAAACAGCGCCAGGGCAGGGATGCCGGCCGCCCGTGCGTCCTTCGCGGCCGCGACGGCCAGGTCGACGCTCAGCCGCTCCACCCCCGGCATGGTGCGGATCGCCGTGCGCGTGTTGTGGCCGTCGATGACGAACAGCGGCCAGATGAAATCGGCCGGCGTCAGCGTCGTCTCGCGCACCAGCTCGCGCATCCAGCCCATCCGCCTTAGGCGCCGCTGCCGGCGCCCGCTGAGAAAGTCCATGTCATATTTCGGCCAGTCGCTCATGCGCGCTCTTTACCAGCGTCGCCGGCCGCCCGAAAGCATCTGCTTGTCGCATGGCGGACTTGCCGGTAAGCCAGCGCCATGGATTTCAAGTCCCCCATCGCCGGGCGCTATGTGCGCATCGTCGCGATCATCGCGCTGCTGCTGGGCCTGTCCGACGCGGCTCGGCTGCTCGGGGTCACCGGCGGCGCCGGCGACAGCCCCATCGCGGTTCTCGGCGTCACCGGCTTCACCTATCTCGCCGTCTTCGCCCTGGCCCGCCTGTTCGCCGCCGTGGGCCTGTGGATCCGTGCCAGCTGGGGAGCGGTCCTGCTCGTGGGCGCCACCGGCATCGAGCTCGCCATGTACCTGATGGGCTCGCGCGACGTGGAGATGTCCCCCATCGGCTTTGCCGTGCGGCTCGTGCTGCTGGTCTCGATAATCCTCGTCTTCGTTCTGAGCTTCAGGTTCCGCGAGCGCGCTCACGACTGATTAATGTTACCATTTTCACGGCCTCCGTTACCTTCTGTAAAGCCAAAATCCCGAACATTTTCAGTAAGATGATCTTAAGCGTGCGGCTTAAGTCGATCTTATTTGGGTGCGTCTAGATTGTGCCCATGAGAGGCGACAAATCGCCCGGGACGACAGTAACAGTGAGGCAATTATGGCCACCAAATCCAATGCCGTCATGGCAGAGGCGCCGGGCAGTGCGGGCAGCCTGAAGCCCCAGTATCTCGAAGCCGTCAGCCGTGTGGAGCGACTCCATCGCCGCCTGCTCGATCTCATCAAGGATGAGTTCGATCGCATGGGCTGGGACGACATCAACCCCGTTCAGGCGCTGCTGATGTTCAACATCGGCGACGCCGAGATGACCGCCGGGGAGCTGCGCTCGCGCGGCTACTATCTGGGCTCGAACGTATCGTACAACCTCAAGAAGCTTGTCTCGACGGGCTATATCTTCCAGGAGCGCTCGCGCGCCGACCGCCGCTCGGTCCGCATCCGCCTGACGCCCAAGGGGGAGGAGGTCGCCGAGGTCATCGACGAGCTCTACGACCGCCACCTCAAGTCCATCGACAAGGTCGGCGGGCTCGACGAGACCGCCTTCGAAGGCCTCAACAAGGCGCTGGGCCGGCTCGAGCGCTTCTGGGTCGACCAGATTCTCTACAAGCTCTGAGCGCAGCGATTGTGGCCTTGCGGCCACAGCACCCCACAAACGCCGGCCGTCGCGCCGGCGTTTCTTATTTGTGCCCCAAACTCGGCTAGAAGCCGAAGACAGGCGGCTTCCGGGCCGCGCGCGTTCTTCCGTGGTTCCGCCCCGGCGCGCCGTTCACGGCTCGTTGACCGGCGTTGTGATGAACTGGCTGCGAATGATATTCTCGCGCCCCGGCTGCGACTCCTGAAGATTGACGGTGACTGCATGTTTCTGAACCGGCGCAAGCTCCTCACTTCGGCGGCTGCCATGGGCATGGCCGCGGCCGTGCCCGGCCTCGCCCGCGCCCAGGAGGAGTCGATCTGGGACATCCTCGCGCGCAACGCGCGCAAGAAGGACGTCAACCCGGAAAAGAACACCGTCGAGGCGTTGACGATCATCGACACGCCCGAGCCGATCCTGAGCTTCGACACGGCCTACAACATCCAGGTCGCCATCGGCTACTACCAGCAGGTCGTCGCCGCGGGCGGCTGGGAGCTGCCGACGCGGCAGACCTTCGGGCTCGCCAACGGCAAGGACGGGCGCGCCGTCATCGGCCTCAAGCGCCACCTCATGCTGGTCGGCGACATGGCCCGCGCCGAGCGCGTCAACGACCGCTTCGACGACGAGGTCGATCTCGCCGTGCGCAAGTTCCAGATCCGGCACGGCATCATCCCGACCGGCAAGATCGACGAGCCGACCTTCTACGCGCTGGCGGTCCCGGCCGAGCAGCGGCTGTCACAGCTCCAGCTCAACGCCCTGCGCGTCGAGCAGCTCGCCGGCGCGCTGTCCGACCGCTACCTCCTGGTCAACATTCCGGCGGCCTCGATCGAGACCGTCGACGGCGGCATCGTCAATTCGCGCCACACGGCCGTCGTCGGCAAGATCGACCGGCAGACGCCGATCATGAGTTCCAAGGTCCACCAGATCAAGTTCAATCCCTACTGGACGGTGCCCAAGAGCATCATCGAGAAGGACCTCATCCGGTACATGAACGAAGATCCGATGTACCTGACGAACTTCAACATCCGCATCTTCGACGGCAACGGCAACGAGATCGCGCCGGAGGCAATCGACTGGTCCACCAAGGACGCCGTGCGCTACACCTTCCGGCAGGACCCGGGGGGCGAGAACTCGATGGGCCACTGCAAGATCGACTTCTACAACCCCTATGACTGCTATCTGCACGACACGCCCGCCAAGGCGCTGTTCGGGCAGAACTCGCGCTTCCACTCGTCGGGCTGCGTGCGCGTCGAGGGCGTCGACGAGGTGGCAGCCTGGCTGCTGCGCGACAATGGCGGCTGGGACATCCCCGCGGTCCACGCCATGTTCGACACCAACGAGAACGTCAACGTGCCGCTCGCCTACCAGATGCCGATCCACACCACCTACGTCACCGCCTGGGCGAACCGTCAGGGAACCGTGAATTTCCGGACGGACATCTACGAGTTCGACGCCCAGGGCAAAGTGACCTTCGAGGGCTGACGTGACCCGGGGCGCCGACGGCAGGCCCTCCGCTCCCGGCGACGTCTATTTCGAGTTCATCCGCCTCGGCGCCCAGATTCGCGTCGCCGCCATCGACGCGGCGACCGGCACCGAAGTCGTCGTCATCGCACCCGTCACCGCCACCCGCATCCAGATGCAGAACCTGGCCCTCGCCAAGCTGAAGCGTCGCCTCGAACAGGCAGGCGGCTGAGCTCCAAGGCGCCCTGCCGGCCTCGCCTCAGTTGAAGGCGCGCACTTCGACGGGGGCCTTGCAGGCGATGGCGGCCTTGCGGCCCCAGTCCAGCGCCGCGTCGAGGTCGGCGACGTCCAGCACCCAGAAGCCGCCGACATGCTCCTTGGCCTCGAGATACGGCCCGTCGGTGATGACCACCTTGCCGCCGGGCGTCGCCCGCAGCGACTTCGCGCGGCGCACCGGCTGCAGGCCGCCGACGAAGGTGCGGATGCCGGCCGTCGTCATTTCAGCGTTGAGCGCGGCGATGTCGCGGCGCGTCGCCTCGCTCTCGGTGTCCGGGTCGAAATCGTCGGGCAGGTGGATAGCGACGAGATAGTGCGGCATGATGGTTCCTTCCACGTCATGGAGCGGGCGGGGCGCCCGCCTTCGCTGTCACGACGAACGGCCGGCCCGGTTGTCGACCGAATCCCGAAGATTGTTCCGGCCATCGCCGCACGGGGCCTTATGCTCTCAGAATCTTCTCCATCGCCTTCCCCTTCGCGAGCTCGTCGATCAGCTTGTCCATGTAGCGGATCTCCCGCATGGTCGGCTCCTCGATGTCCTCGACACGGACGCCGCAGACCACGCCGGTGATCAGCGTCCGCGAGGGGTTCAGCGCCGGCGCCTGCGCAAAGAAGTCCTCGAGGCTGGTCTTGCGCGCCAGCTCGTCCTTCAGGGTCGTGTCGCTGTGCCCCGTCAGCCAGCGGAGGATTTCGTCGACCTCGGCCTGCGTGCGCCCCTTCTTTTCCGCCTTGGCGACATAGAGGGGATAAACGCTCGCGACGCTGATCGAATAGATGCGGTGCTTGCTCATGCGTTCTCCTCGGTGCCTCCGCCATTTTCCGGCGCGGGCGAGGCGAGATCAAGACCGGACGCGGGCGTGGGGGATTGGCCCCGCTGCCAGTCGCGCTCGCCCCGCCGGGCCTGCTGCCGCCGTCGCGTCTTCGTTCCCCATAAAAAAGGCCCGCCGGAGCGGGCCTTTTTCGGGGGGACGGGACCGGTCAGAGCCGGCAGCGATGCCAGGAGCCGTCATAGCCGAGATACATGTCGGTCTCGGCCGTATACGAGCGGTAGCGGGCCTCGCAAGCCGCGACGTGGCCGTCGACCACCGGTTCGGCGGTGATGACGATGTCGCTGCGGCTGCGGTCGAACAGGTCCGAATTGCTGAGCACCGCCGTCGTTCCGACGCCGGTCCAGAAGCTTCCGACGATGATGGCAGCGATGAGGGGCGTTATGACCATTGCTGATCTCCTTGATTTTTCTGCGTTTCTCTGTCGCCGAGCCCTGACGCAGGCGCACGCGGCGCCTCTGCGCCACCTTACCCCGCTCTAACTCCGCCCGAGGCCCATTGTTCCGCCGGGGGGCGCGGCGGCCGGCCGCGCACGCCGCCCTTTCTTCCCCTGCCGACCTCGTGCATAGTGTGGGGGTTCGCGCGACTGGCGAGTTGAGATGGG
>PJUF01001634.1_pt1 | contig 10739 bp, 13 predicted proteins | sample 1512191 | NCBI WGS metagenome assembly PJUF01 (sample SAMN08177673, study PRJNA422409) | Feces metagenome, whole genome shotgun sequencing project. | isolation source: Chicken feces (3) enriched on wood chips | host: Gallus gallus | place: USA: Madison | collected 2015-01-15 | reverse complement strand
TGGTTTTTATCAAAAAGGGAAAGAAATAAGAAAGTAGGGACTTCAACCCTCTTTATAAAATAAAAATGGTGACCGAAATTTGTACTGATCACCACTTTTTTAACATTTACTGAATATCCCTATCTAATTCATTATGCTCTTCTCCCATGTAAATTGAATTGATTACAGCTGCATAGTTATTCAGGATAACTTTTCTTCTTAAACTGAGTTTAGGCGTAAGTTCACCGCCATCTATGGTAAATTCTTTGGTTAGCAAAGCTATTTTCTTTACTTTTTCCCATTTACCAAAACTATCGCTAAGCCTTTCTACTTCAGACCATAGCTTGTTAAACACTTGCTCATTTTTGGCCAGCACATCTTTGTTTGTTTCGTTAATTCCATTCCTAGCTGCCCAACCTGCAATCTTTTCATAATCCGGTACGATTAACGCCGCCGGAAACCTCCTGTTTTCTCCTACCACAATTACCTGTTCTATATAAACAGACTCTTTGAGCTTATTTTCTAAAACCTGAGGAGCAACATATTTCCCTCCGGCTGTTTTAAATACTTCTTTTTTACGATCAGTGATGGCTAAAAAGCCGTCTTTTAATGTGCCTATATCTCCCGTATGGAACCATCCGTCTGTAACAGCTTCTTCTGTAGCGTCTGGCCTTTTGTAATAGCCTTTCATTAAACTTGGTCCTTTACACAATATTTCACCATCTTCAGCAATTTTTACCTCCACATTAAATAAAGGCTTTCCCACTGTTCCAAATCTTACCTGCCCCTTTTTAGAACCATTTACGGAAATTACCGGTGATGTTTCTGTTAAACCATACCCTTCTAAAACTTTTAGATCTGCACTCCAAAATACGCGAGCCAGCCTTTCTTGCAGCGCAGCACCTCCAGATACTATAATCATTATCTCGCCGCCCAAAGCTTCTCTCCATTTGCTAAAAACAAGCTTACGAGCAATTTTTAATTGTAGTTCATACCAGAATCCGTTGGCACCATCTACCTCATATTTTAAACCTAAATTTAAAGCCCAAAAGAATAGCTGTTTTTTTATCCCGGTAAGTGCATGCCCTTTAGCCACAATACGGTCGTAAACTTTTTCAAGCAAACGCGGCACCGCGGTAAAGCAATGCGGTTTTACCTCTGCCAGATTAACCACAATTGTATCTAAGCTTTCTGCGTAATATACCGATACACCCAGGTAGAAATACATATAAACTACCATACGTTCGAAAATATGCGATAATGGCAGGAAGCTTAAAGCTTTGCGCATCCCTTCGGGATATAAACGAGAAGATGCTTCTATATTGCTTAACAAATTGGTATGCGTAAGCATTACGCCTTTAGGAGTTCCGGTGGTACCAGATGTATAAATTAAAGTCAGTAAATCATCTCCACTTATCTGGTTTCTATAATCATCTAAATTAATGTCTTCTGATTTTTCTCCTTCTTCTTTAATTTCTGTCCAATGCTTTGCACCCTCTACCTGTTCAAAAGTGTATAATGGAATTTCATGTCCAACGGCTGAAATTATTCTGCTAAGTTTTTGGTAAAGCTCTGCTGTAGAAACAAATATTAAATTGATTTCTGCATCCTCCAGAATAAATTGAATATCACTTTCTGCAAGCGTTGGATACATAGGCACCTGTACAGCTCCTATTTGCATAATACCGAAATCGCAAAAGTTCCATTCAGGTCTATTTTCAGACATAATGCCTACCTTATCATCTTTTTTAATCCCTTTCTTGATAAGGCCTTTACTTACGCTGTTGGTTATTTCAGCAAAATCCTGGCTGTAATACTTTATCCACTCTCCTTTAGATTTAGCAGCCAGTACTTCTAAATTATTGTAAACTTCTTTATTATGAGCGAGTAAATCAAATACTCTCTTTATCTTTTCCATAAGCTTATAATTGGCTCTATCAAATTACAAAAAACGATTTAAACTACAAAGCCTTTCATTGGTAAATGAGCTTAAAAATAACACTCACAGGTATGCTAAAACACAATTATTTAACGTTTATAGCATAAATATGTTTTTTTTATTTCTATACTTGCACAATTTCAGAGAGGCAGCACAGCCTCATTAATTTCAAAAATCAACACATGAAGCAGAGATTATTATTTAGCCTCCTTTTATCTATTTTATTTTTTGTGGAAGCTAAGGCACAAGATTATGAGATAGGAATAGGCTTAAGATTCGGTGGGTTTGAGAACGGGATAACCGGTAAATATTTCGTAAACGACGTAACCGCTTATGAAGGGATACTGGGTTTTAGACCTGGAGTTGTGGTTTTAACTGGATTGTACCAGAAACATGCTCCGGCTTTTGACGTCCCCGATTTAAAATGGTATTTTGGTGTAGGCGCACATATTGGTGGGATTAATGGAGAAAGATACCGGAGATTTACCGGAAGTGATGATAAAGTATACAATAGTGGTTTATTATTAGGTGCCGATGCAGTAATTGGTTTAGAGTGGTTAATTCCTAACGCACCGCTTTCTTTAGGAGCAGATTTACGCCCGAGATTAGAATTAGCCAAAGGCCCCTTTCTGGATTTAGAGCCAGCCATTTCTATCAGATATATCTTTTAAAAACAACAAAAGGAACCAGTAGAATCTTTACTGGTTCCTTTTCTCTCCTTTCTGGCAGCTGCTTAGTTAATCAAATTATAAAGCTCATCCAATTTAGGAGATAGTACAATTTCTATTCTTCTGTTTTTGCTTCTTGCTTCTACAGTATTTGCCTTTTCTATTGGCTGGAATTCGCCCTTTCCTGTAGCAGTTAAACGTTCTGGCGATACACTTTGTTCTTGCGTTAGAAATCTCACTACAGATGTTGCTCTTAAAACACTCAAATCCCAGTTATCTTTAATCTGTCCTAAATTGCCTACTCTTTGGTTATCTGTATGGCCTTCTACTGCGATGTTTATTTCTGGCTGCGTATTTAAAATTTTTGCCAGCTCTTGTAAAGCCTGCTTTCCACGCTCATCTATCACAATACTACCTGTTGCGAATAATAATTTATCTGTTAAAGACACGTAAACTTTACCATCTCTCATTTCTACTGTTAAGCCTTTATCTACAAAACCTAATAAAGCCTGCTGTAATTTATTTTTTAATGCATTGCTTGCCTCATCACGTTTTCTTAAAATATCTTCCACCTCTTTTAGTCTTTGCTCGCGTTTTTTAAGGTCTGCAGATAGCTTGTTAATTTCAGATGAAGTGTTACTTCTTAGCGTAGCATAGTTACCGCTTAAATCTGTTACCTGCTTGTTTAGTTCTGCAACGCGTTCATGTAAATTTGCCGTATCTCGTCTTAACCTGTTAAGTTCTTCTTCTAAAGACTCTATTTTAACATCTGCAGTATTCCATCCGGTAATTAATGAATCTTTATCAAGGAGTAATTGGTTATATTTCTTTTTAGACATCACTACACAAGAGCTTGCCAACAGGGCTAAAAATCCACTTGCTATTATAAATTTTAGTTTTTTCATACTTTACTATTATTTCAATCCAATATTATTCAATTGCTTTGGCAAGAAAATAATTGAAAGGAGTGACTAATTCCAGCCCTCTCAACATTTCTTTGATGCCTATTTCACTCATCATCTCCTCGTCTGAAAAGCTTTTTGAGCACACAAAGCTCTTTAGCTTCAATAGCTCCATGTATGGATGATCTGCAGGATAACCTTTAGGTCTTAGTCTCAAAACATCCTCACGTTCTAACTCGCCAAAATAGCTCTTAAATTCCATTTCATTAATGATAGACAAAAACTCATCTGTATTATAATCAATTTCCTGCCTTAATGCTTTTAGTGGATTGGCAGATGGGCGCCAATAACCTCCTCCTATAAAATTGTTGCCAGGCTCTATATGAATAAAATAGCAAGGCCCTTCTTTCATTCTATCTGGCGAAATAATAATGGCAAAATTATTTTTATATGGTGCTTTATTTATGCTGAACCTAACATCTCTGTAAATACGAAGCACACACTTCTTTACGTTCAAATTTACAGGGATAACATTATCAAATTTACTGATTTCGGAAATCAGAAATGCAGCAAACTCTTCTATATTAGCCTTTGCTTTTTCGTACAAAGTCCGGTTATCATCAAACCAATCTCTATTATTATTTTGCTTTAAGCCGAGTAAAAAATCAAATACCTCCTGTTTAATCGTAATCATAGTCTTTGATATATTTAATTTTTGGAGACAACCAATGCAATAAGATTACTCTTGAATACCGAAAGTTTAAGGGAGCTAATAAAACGCTGGCCAGTAATATGACAATAATGTAAATCCAGGGAGATTGATCTTCTTGGGTTATAAAGTAAGTGGCAAAGCCTACGGTTACACCCAGCGCTACATTTATAGCGTAGCCTACATACATTGCCGCATAGAAATAGCCGGGTTCTATTTCGTAACGCAGGCCACAGTGCGGACAGTTTTCATACATCTTTTGAGGAGCAAAACCGTACATAGAATTCTTAAATAAATCGCCACGGCGACACCTGGGGCATTTTGCCGAGACTACTGCATTTATTTTAGAAGTATAAGCCATAAATCTGATTTGAAAAACAATATTAAACAAAAAATCCTGCTTAAGCAGGATGTAATTAGTTAAGATTAATCTTTTTGTCTTCCATATTAATAACGATATTTTTCTTCCGGTACTTTTTATACCAGAGCAACCCAATTGCTGCAATAGCAATATAGGGAGCTGCCAATAAATACAAAATACCGTTATTAAGGCCTTTTGCTGTAGTATCTCCACTTTTTAAGCTGGATTCTACCGTAGCCTGACACATAGCGCATTGGGCAGAAACATCTGCAATATTCGCAAATAACGCTATAACTACGAATAATATAAAAATCTTAATTCCCCTCATTGTCTTATTCTATTTATAGTATGGTGAAATCATCAAATATACTACCACACCTGTTATGGTAACATACAACCATACCGGGAAACTGTATCTAACCAGTTTACGGTGTTTCTCTACCTGCATTTGTAAGCCTCTGTAGAAGCTCAGCAAGATTAAAGGTAACACCCCGGCGGCCAGAATGATATGCGTTATTAATATAACGTAGTAAACATACCTTAAATTACCTGCGGCTACAATTTCTTCTGGTTCTAATATGCCATTTCTGTTTAAATCGCCGTATTTGGTTTCGGGGGCAAAATAATGAAAAGTGATATAAGAAATCAGAAATAAAGACGACAGGAAAAAAGCAAACAGATTAATACGCTTATGCATAGCTATATTTCCCTTTTTGATATAGTAAAAAGAGCATAGCAGTAAAACAGTACATGTACCGTTAATGATAGCATTAAGCTTTGGTAAAAAATAAATATTTTCAGGTGTTTCTATGGTTACTGGTATAATCTTTCTATTTAAGAGTACCACTACCAGAAAAACGAATATAGAAACAAACGTTATCAACCTAAAAATCACCTTATCATTCATGCTTTAATCAACTAATTTTATCTTTCTTAACTCTTCTGCTATTAACACTTTTATTTCTTCTCCTAATTTCTTCATTTCCTGAGAAGATGTTGCCGCATAATAACCTCTAATTCTACGTTCTTCGTCTATCAAAACCACCTTTTCGCTATGCACTAATACACCTTCGCTTTCAAAAGCATCAAGAAAGAGTTGTTTATTAGCAAATGGAAATACCTTTGCCGTATCGGCTTGTAAAAAATCCCACTTGCCGGCTGGGGCATTATAATTTGCAGCAAACCGGGCTAAAACCTCATTGGTATCAGTCTTAGGATCTATGGTTATTGATAAAAAACGCAACTTTTTGTTATCCTTATAACGATTATACAATCTTTCCAGGTTAGGATACATTAAATCCATCAGCTTGTTATTACCGGTATAAAAAAGATTGATTACCAGTAACTGATTCTTTATGCTATCGATATTGATACTATCGCCTTGTTGGTTAATAGCAGTCAAACCTTTAACGTGATGAAATAGTGTATCGGGAATTTTCACACCCCTCTTTTCTGTAAAAGTTTCTGCAACCACTTTGGGTCCGTAAATAGCAAGAGGCTTGTATCTGTTTTTACCTTTTGCCTGCAGCAAATAATACAAAAATCCTGGCACCGCTAATATGGTTACCAGGATTAATATTTTCTTAATTAAAGAAATAGTTCTTTTATCCATGCCTTCGTTATTACCTAAAGTAGCCAATATAAGCTCCTTCTACGAGTAATAAAACGATAAAATAAATAATAAATATGAAGGCGATTAGAATTGATGTAATCAACGCTGACCTCTCAAATTTCAAATGCATGAAATAAGCTACAATATAATAGGCTTTAAGTATAGTAAGCGCTATGTAGATGAAGTTCTTCACTCCGTGTGACATTGCAGACACTGGAACAGCCAATGCAATAATAAACTCAATTACGGTTAATATAAGCAGTATAAAAAACACCTGCCATATTTTTCCCTTGCTCATTGCTGCATGCTCCTCTGCATGCTCTAAGTGTGTATTTTCTTGAGACATTTCTTTCTGTTATATAATTAAACCAAATAGAAGAAGGTAAATACAAATACCCAAACTAAATCTACAAAGTGCCAGTAAAGACCAACTTTTTCTACCATTAAATAGTGTCCTCTTCTTTCAAAAACACCTGTAACGGTCATTAGTAAAATAATGATATTTAAAACCAACCCTGTAAATACGTGGAACCCGTGAAAACCTGTAATAGTAAAGAATAGGTTAGAGAACTGCAAAGCACTAATATTATCAGCCCCAAAAGAAGCGACAGTTTCTGCATCTGGAATACTTCCCCACCAAAATCCCTGATGATGTAAATGCGACCACTCTAAAGCCTGACAGCCTAAGAACATGGCACCACCGATGATAGTAGCCACCATCCACCAAATTACTTCTCTTTTTGAGTTTCTATGCCCAGCTTCTACCGCTAGTACCATAGTTACAGAACTCATAATTAATATAAAAGTCATGATACCTACGAATACTAATGGTGCTCCGCTGTCCATCAAACCTGGTACAGACTGGAAAACGATATCGGGGTCTGGCCATGTCATATGACTGAAACGTTGCGCTCCGTAATAAATTAGAAATGCCGAGAATGTGAATGCATCCGATAAAAGAAAGAACCACATCATCAACTTTCCGTATTCTACGGAAAAAGGCGACTTTCCTCCACTCCATGGAGTATTTTTAACTTCGTCTAATTTTGCTACTGTTGTGTTCATTAAAAATATAGATTGTAAATTCTTTAAAAATTACTGATTCAAAAGTAAGAAAACGTATAAATAAATCCATAGAATATCTACAAAATGCCAAAAAATGGAGGTTATTTCCATCCTGAACTTATTAATAACATCTGGTAGTTTTCTATAGCTGCTTACTAACGCGGTTATAATGACTATTAGTCCCGCTAAAATATGTATTATATGTAAGAATGTAAAAGCATAAACGAAACTTATGGTAGCGTTAGAGTTTGTAAAAAACACGCCCAACTCTGTCCACACAGACCAACCATAAACTTGCATAGCTATAAACACTATTCCTAAAATAAATGTAAGCCACAAGCCTAATCTTTGGCTGGCAAACTTCATTTGTTTGGTTGATATGTATGCCCAATGCAAGGTTATGCTACTTAGCATAATAACTAATGTACTGTATCCAAAAACTTTTGGCAATTGAACATTTAATGTTTTACCCGTTCCGGAGTAAACTATAAACCCACTGGTTAAACCTGCAAAAAATATACAAGATGATATGATGAACAACCATACGATAAATTTCTTAGGCTGAAGATTATACCTATCTGTTTTATCTGTTAAATTCTGCATTAATATGTTAGATTAAATAATAAAACCATTTGTACTACCGGCAAATATATGAAGCTACCAAACATCACTTTCCTTGCTGATACAATATCTAAATTTTTAAATAATAACCAGGATGACCAGGATAGCCATAATCCCATGGCTACAGACACCACCGCAACAATACTGCCACCAAAACCATAAAACACCGGCAACAAACTTACAGGAATTAACAAAATAGCTGATACCAAGGTAAAACCTGCACTGGTTCGGTCTCTTTTAGTTGTTGGTAAAAGTCTAAAACCTGCTTTTTTATAATCATCATCCAATACCCAGGCTATAGCCCAAAAATGAGGAAATTGCCAAACAAACTGAATCAGAAATACTATTATCGCTATTTGATAATGAATGGTATCATAAACTGCATGAGTTCCTAAAGCTGCCAAATAACCAATAAGCGGAGGTAAGGCGCCCGGAATTGCCCCAACAAATACCGCAATTGGAGATTTCCGTTTTAGCGGTGTATAAGCAAAAGCATATAATAAAATGCTGAAAACAGAAATCAAACCAGTTTCTAAATTCAAAATTAAAAGCAGTCTGGTACCTATAATTCCCATCAATAAGCCAGATACCAACCCCTGTCCGGTGGTCATTCTTCCGGCTGGCATTGGCCTGTCTTTGGTTCTAGACATTAACTTGTCTAAGTCTTTTTCTATAATTTCATTAAAGCAATTGGCAGCACCTGTAACTAAAAATCCTCCTACAATTAAAATCAGCCAGTTTTTCCAATCAATGCTATCAATAACTCCACGCTCTATTTGTATTCTTTGCCCTATCAAATAAGTTATGGATGCAGAAAATACTACCAGAAGAGTTAGCCTTAGCTTAACTAAATTTTTAAAATCTTTTATAAACGTTCCCACTTATCTTAACATCCTTTCCGCTGGTTTTTTTAACAACAACATCAAATAAAACTGCACTCCAAACATAATGGTTGCAAATAAAACATGCAGAGCCTGAGCATAAGGCGGCATCCCCAAGTGATGAAGAATAAGGCCCGTTAAGTATTGGAACAACACTATTCCAGCCATTATCTTAGAAAATAAGAATTGCCTTTTCCCAAACTGCCCTTGCTTTGTCAGAAATAAAATTGCCAAAGTAATAACTACTACTCCAACCGCTAATGCTTTATGATAAAAATAAATATCACCCAGTTTACTTAACCACTCTGGTCTTGGTAAAGATGGGAAAGAGGTCAATAAAGCATCAATAGCTTCTCTCACTTCTGTTCCAACTATAATTTGTACTATAGATAAGAGCAGGGCAAGAATTAGCACAAACTTAATGAGACCGCTGGATGCCTGGCTTAGATAAGTCTTGTCTTGCAAAGCTTTAGCATAATGATAGGTATATATGGCTACCGCAATAATCAGCACCGCAAATAACATATGAACGGTAATCATCCAAGCCAATAAATTTGTAGACACCACTATAGAACCTAACCATGCCTGAAAAAATATCAATAATAAATTGATGAAGCTCAAAACAAAAATACGTGTAGCTTTTTTTCTATATGCAATAGAAAATATAAAAGTTAGCAGCAGGAATATACCACAAACAGCTCCCGATAACCTATTAATATACTCTGTATAAGTTTTCCTAACGTTAAACTCTTCAGGAATCTTTATAGACTCGTCATGCCTTACTTTATCCGCTAAGTCAGAAAAACCAGATTTTTCCAGCATTTGGGCAAAGCGCTCATTTTTCTTTAACCTTCCCTGCAGATATTTCTCCTGATAATCCTCTGGCAGTTGAGAGACATCTGTTGGAGGAATATAATGATCAAAACATTTCGGCCAGTCTGGGCATCCCATGCCAGCTCCTGTACTTCTCACAATCCCACCAGCCAAAATCACTACAAAAAGCGAAATTATGGCATAAAGATTATACCTAATAAAACGCTTTTCCTTTTTCTGATCCATCACTTTATAAAATCATGGGGTATCTGGTAAGTATTTCTTACGCGGATACCCCATATATACTTTTATGATTAAACTGTTTTAAACTATACTTGTTCAGTTCTATCTGCATTCTGAGCATTCCACTGTTCCTGTATTCTCTCTGCTTCTTCGTTTCCTTCAAAATCATGTGGAAGGTTAGAAGACATGGTTTGAGAATGCGGTACGTTTTGAGGGATGAAATCCTCACTATGCCCGGGCTTGCTATAGTCATATGGCCAACGGTAAACTGTTGGAATTTCTCCCGGCCAGTTACCATGGATACGCTCTATCGGGGTAGTCCATTCTAATGTGTTAGAGTCCCATGGGTTTTGAGGAGCGTCTTCACCATACCAAATAGAATAGAAGAAGTTCCAGATAAACGCTACCTGAGCTAATGCTCCTATGATAGCTGCCCATGTTACAAACACGTTAACAGATAACCACTCGTTCATGAATTCAAACTCAGTAAATGAGTAATATCTACGCGGAACACCGTCTAATCCCATAAAGTGCATTGGGAAGAACACTAAGTAAGCAGAGATAAATGTTAACCAAAAATGTAAGTAACCCAATTTTGCATTCATCAGCTTACCAAACATTTTAGGATACCAATGGTAAATACCGCTAAGCATACCAAATATTGCTGCAGAACCCATTACCAAGTGGAAGTGAGCTACCACAAAATAAGTATCATGCAGGTTGATATCCAGCGCTGCGTTACCTAAGAAGATACCTGTTAAACCTCCCGAAATAAAGAAAGACACTAAACCTATAGCAAATAGCATAGCTGGTGTAAATCTAATATTACCTCTCCAAAGTGTTGCCAGGTAATTAAAGGTCTTCACTGCAGATGGTACCGCAATAATCAAGGTAGTAATCATAAACACCCCTCCTAAGAACGGATTCATACCTGTAACAAACATAT
>PJUF01001631.1_pt1 | contig 10746 bp, 8 predicted proteins | sample 1512191 | NCBI WGS metagenome assembly PJUF01 (sample SAMN08177673, study PRJNA422409) | Feces metagenome, whole genome shotgun sequencing project. | isolation source: Chicken feces (3) enriched on wood chips | host: Gallus gallus | place: USA: Madison | collected 2015-01-15 | reverse complement strand
AGCGTAATAAAAAAGAGTATCAGCGCTTGGCAGACCATATAGGTCTTTTCCCTTTGGTGATGATTTCTCCCAATGATGTCAGCCTGATTTTGGAGGGTAGTGAAGAACGCAGGAAATTTATAGACAATGTGATATCACAAACTGATAATCATTATTTGGATGAGCTGATTAGTTATAATAAAAGTCTGCTGAACAGGAATGCACTATTGAAGAAAATAGCAGAAACGGGCCGTTACGATTCCTCATTGTTAGAAATTTATGATGAACAGTTGGTAACATCAGGCAATAAAATATTTGAAAAACGGAAAGCCTTTATGGAAGTTTTTACGCCCGTTTTCAATAAGCATTATCAATATTTAAGCGAACAGGCAGAGACCGTCTCGTTAATTTATGAATCTCCTTTACAGCAGGGTGATTTTAGCGATATGTTGCAACAGTCGGCAGAGAAAGACAGGATACTGCAAAGAACCACCGTAGGTATTCATAAAGACGAATTGGTTTTTACCGTACATGGTATGCCTTTAAAAAAGTTTGGTTCGCAGGGCCAGCAAAAGTCTTTTTTGATAGCGTTGAAGTTGGCTAAATACAGTTTTCTAAATCAGGTAAAAGGCTATAAGCCCTTACTTTTATTAGATGATATTTTTGATAAGTTAGACGATAAACGCATTACCAAATTAATGAAAATGGTGTCTGAAGACGATTTTGGGCAATTATTTATTACCGATACCAACGCAAATAGGCTAAAAGATGTTTTTAAGAGCATTGGTGTGGCGCTTAACTTGTTTCATATAGAAAACCAGCAGATTAACCATGAGCAACAGAACTAACGATAAAACGCTAAAAGAAGCTTTGGAGCAAATGCTTAAGGCTTATAAACTTAAAAACAAGTACGATGAAACTTATGCAATTACTTCCTGGGAAGAAGTTGTAGGCAAAGCCGTAGCTAATCGTACCAAAGAAATTTTTATTCAAAGCAAAAAGCTGTTCGTAAGAATAGAGTCTTCTGTGGTTAAAAATCAGCTGGTAATGATGCGTTCTCAAATCATTGAAAATCTAAACGAAAGGGCTGGGGCGCAGGTTATAGAAGAAATTGTTTTTCTGTAAAAACGGCTTATTTACGTTGTGTTCTTCTAATAATCAAAAAATACAGCAGTGTAGTAATACAAGCCGTAAAAAATACTCTTGCCGCAAATAAGGCGTTAAATTCTTCTTTGTTAATAAGCTGTCCGTAAGCAAAAGCTGCCGCGGCAACAACTATAAAAAACAGGATGTAACGGTTCATTTTTAGGGAATTTGAGTAATAATAGAGGTGCACAACACCAAAATAAAAAAGGTTGCCCATTTGTATGAGCAACCTTTTCTGTTTCAGAAATTTAATTATTTCTTTTTTCCTTCTTTAGCAGCCTGTTGTTCTGCTTGTTTTAATGCTCTAGACATAATTACAGATACAATTGTGTCTTCGCCTACGTTTTTAATGTCGTAGTTTTCTGGTTTTAAATCACGAACGCGGGTAGATTTACCAACTTCTTGTGGCTCTAAAGATACTTCAACGTATTGAGGCATATCTTTAGGTAAAGCATTCACTTTTAGTTTACGTAATTTTTGAACTAATTTACCACCTACTTTAACACCAGGTGAAGTTCCGGTTAATTTTACCGGGATTTCCATAGTAATTGCTTTGTCATCAAATAACTGTAAGAAATCAATATGAAGAATTTGCTCTGTTAAAGGATGAAACTGGATGTCTTGTAAAATAGCTTTTGCTTTGTTTCCGCCAACTTCAATCTCTGCAAAATGTACTTCCGGAGTGTAAACAAGGTCTCTTAAAGAAGAAGTCTCAACAGCAAAATGGATTTGCTCTTTTCCGCCGTATAATACAGCTGGAACTTTTCCTTCGTAACGTAATTGCTTTGCGTCGCGTTTCCCTACGTTCTCTCTTGGAGAACCGCTAATTGCGATAGTTTTCATTTTTATATATATTTAATTTATTAAACTTTAAATAGTGCACTAATAGAGCTGTGCTGGTTTACGCTCTTAATAGCGTTTGCAAATAAATCTGCAGTTGATAATACTTTAATCTTAGGGCTATTTATTTTGGATGGAATGGTGTCTGTAACAATCAGCTCTGTTAAAGCAGAGTTTTCTATTGTTTCATAAGCCTTACCAGAAAGAACCGCATGTGTACAAACCGCTCTTACGCTCTTAGCGCCGTTTTCCATTATCAGTCCCGCCGCTTTAGACAAAGTACCGGCAGTATCGCAGATATCATCAATTAAAACAATATCCTGTCCGGTTACATCACCAATAATAGACATCGATTCTATTTCATTGGCTCTTTTTCTGGTTTTATCACAAATTACTACTTCTGCATTAAAAAACTTGGCAAAAGTACGGGCTCTGTAAGAACCACCCATATCTGGCGAAGCAATAGTTAAATTCTCCAGATTTAAGCTTTTGATATAAGGAACAAAAATTACTGCCGCATCTAAATGGTCTACCGGGATATCAAAAAATCCCTGTATCTGCGCCGCGTGTAAATCCATGGTCATTACGCGGCTTGCGCCGGCTGCCGTTAATAGATTAGCTACCAATTTAGAGCCAATGGCTACCCTTGGTTTGTCTTTTCTGTCTTGGCGGGCATAACCGAAATACGGAATTACCACATTAATAGTGTTTGCAGATGCTCTTTTTGCTGCATCAATTAACATTAACAGCTCAAAGAGATTATCATTTGGCTGGCAGGTAGATTGAATCAGGAAAACATCACAACCTCTAATAGACTCATTATAAGAAGGCTGAATTTCGCCGTCAGAAAAATGAGAAAGAATAACATCGCCAAGAGGTTTTCCGTAAGATTCCGCAATCTTTGTAGACAGATTTACTGTAGACGTTCCTGAAAAGAGCTTTACCGGGTTGAATTGAGAAGCCATGAGCTTTCGAAGTCAGTTTTAAAAAAACTCGGACTGCGTTTCCGCAATCCGAGTTTCTGTTTTTTTTGTTGCCCGACCAGGATTCGAACCTAGACAAACAGAACCAAAATCTGTCGTACTACCTTTATACTATCGGGCAATTTCCATTCGTTACAAACCTTGTTTCCGAAATGGAATGCAAATATAGAAGCATTTATTAAACCTTGCAAATGTTTTTTTAAAAATATCTTCCTTTAAAGTATTGTAGTAGACAAGGTGCTGATATTATCGGTTAATAATTTGTTAAAATCCTCTGATATTCATTTCTATTATTTATTTTCGGCAGATTAAAGATTAAGAAGAATGACCTATACGAAAATTAACAATCTACTTGGTTGGTTAACTTTTATTATCGCAAGCTTTGTTTATATTTTAACATTAGAACCTACGGCCAGTTATTGGGACTGTGGCGAGTTTATTTCTGCAGCCTATAAATTGCAGGTAGTACACCAGCCCGGTGCTCCATTGTTTTTAATGGTTGGAAAGATTTTTAGCTTACTGGCGGCTAATGAAAACACTGTGGCTTATTGGGTAAATATGGGCTCTGCCTTATCAAGTGGGGCTACAATTATGTTTCTTTTTTGGACAATTACCGCTTTGGGTAAAAAAGTAGCTGCTCCCGGATATAAAGAAGAGCCATCTGCCACCAAATTAATTACAATTATGGGTGCGGGTTTAGTAGGTTCTCTGGCATATGCTTTCTCAGATACATTCTGGTTTTCTGCCGTAGAAGCAGAAGTTTATGCCATGTCTTCTTTGCTTACCGCCATAGTATTTTGGGCGATTTTAAAATGGGATGCGCATGCCGATGAACCCAATGCAGATAAATGGTTGCTATTTATAGCCTATGTAATGGGGCTTTCAATTGGGGTGCATTTATTAAACTTATTGGCAATTCCGGCAATTGCATTAATATACTATTTCAGAAGAGCAGAGAAAGTGACCTCAACAGGCACCATTATCTCCTTATTTATTGGTGTAGTCATATTAGGGGTTATCCAATATGGAATTATCCAGTACCTGATAAAATTTGGGGCGTATTTCGATTTGTTTTTTGTGAATACATTAGGAATGGGTTTTGGAACAGGGGTACTTGTATTTGCTGTTTTATTAATCTCGGTAACCGTATGGTTAATCATCTACTCTATACGTAAAAACAAGCCGGTTCTTAATCTGGCAATGCTTTCCTTTGTGCTGATTATTTTTGGTTACAGTTCTTTTGCCATGATTGTTATCAGAGGAAAAGCAAATCCTAACTTAAATAACAGCCATCCAGACAATGCATTTTCTTTATTGAGTTATTTAAATAGAGAGCAATATGGAGATAGACCATTAGCTTACGGGCAATATTTCGACAGCAAAATTGTAGATTCTAAAGAAGCCAATACTATATACAGAAAGGGTGAAGATAAATACGAAGTCGTTGGAAAGAAAAGCTCCTACATTTATGATAGAAATACATTGTTCCCGAGAATGTATAGTGACGACGGAAACCACGTAGCTGTCTATAGAGATTGGATGAATTTGGGTGAACAGGAAAGCCCTACAATGGCGCATAACTTAGGTTTCTTCGGAACCTATCAGGTTGGATTTATGTATATGCGTTATTTCTTATGGAATTTTGCAGGTCGCCAAAATGATGAACAAGGTTACGGAGAATATACCAAAGGGAATTGGATTAGTGGAATAAAACCTATCGACGGAATGCGCTTGGGAAGCCAGAACGAGCTGCCAAAAAGCATTACAGAAAATAAAGCCTATAATAGATTATATTTTCTACCATTACTATTGGGGATTTTAGGTGCTTTTTGGCACTTTAAAAGAAATCAGAAAGATGCTGGGGTAGTAGCGCTATTGTTCTTTTTTACAGGTTTGGCAATCGTTCTTTACCTCAATCAAACACCAAACCAACCCCGCGAACGTGATTATGCATACGCTGGGTCTTTTTATGCATTTGCGATATGGATCGGATTGGGAGTTTTTGCAATTAGCGAATGGTTAAGTAAGTTCTTAAATGCAAAAACCGCCGGAATAGCAGCTACTGCGCTGTGCTTATTGGCAGCGCCAATACTTATGGCTTCTGAAGAATGGGATGACCATGATCGTTCTGGTAAAACTACTGCCAGGGATTTAGCAAAGAATTATTTGGCTAGTTGTGCACCTAATGCTATTCTTTTTACTTATGGTGATAATGATACTTATCCGTTATGGTATGTTCAAGAAGTTGAGAAGTTTAGATTAGACGTAAGGATTGTGAATTTAAGCTTGTTTGATACGGATTGGTATATCAATCAATTGCGTAGAGAGTTTAACGAATCAGAACCTTTGCCTATTACTATGCCGGCTTCCGCTTATGTATCTGGCGTTAGAGATGTGTTGTTTTTTCAGGATTTCCAATTAAAGGGACATCAGGAATTAGGTGATATTTTTGAATTCTTGACATCTGATAATCCAGAGGCTAAGGTTCAGTACCAAAGCGGAAAGTATGAGAATTTCTTGCCTACCAAGCAGTTTAAGTTAGCAGTTAATGCAGAAGATGTTTTTAAAACCAAAACACTTCCGGCATCAGAAGCAGATAAAGTTCTTCCGCAATTGGAGTGGACATTCCCTGGAAATTACTTAACTAAAGGACAATTGGCATTTTTAGACATTTTAGCGCACAATAACTGGAAAAGGCCAATTTATTTTGCTTTTACAGTGCCTAGCAGCAACTTTATGGGCTTAGATAGGTATTTGTTTAACGAGGGTTTTGCATTAAGATTATTACCGAAGAACAAAGAGCAAATAGAAAACCACAGCGCTCTTTCTGAGACTGAAAAAGTAAATTCAGCGGTGATGTATGATAATATGCTGAATAAATTCCAATGGGGGAATATGAAAAATGCACCTTATCTTGATCCTGAATCTACCAAAATGGTATTCCTTTCTGTAAATAAATTTGTAGAACTTTCTCGTAACCTGATAAGCGAAGGTAAACTAGATAGTGCTAAAAACGTAATGAACAAATGCTTGGAAGTAATGCCTATAGCTACCGTTTACGACTCTAATTTTGCATTGGGTAAATATGAAATTGTAGACGTATTGTACCAATTGGGCATGAAAAAAGAAGCCGGAGAAATACTGTCTCAAACCACAGACCTGATTAAAGGCGAGCTGGATTACAGGTATTCTTTAAACACTACAAAAGAAAATCTGTCTGGCAGAGATATACAGTTAGGCTTATTTGTATTGTCTCAGTTTGAGGAATTAACCCAAAAATACGCCGAAACTGCACTGAATAAGAAAGTAGATGCGGAACTAAAAAACTTCGAAAGTAAGTTTGGCTTTAGCAGATAAGAAGGTTTGATTTAATTGTGTTTGTCCTTATTGTAAGGATGCAATGTATATATACGCTGACAGGGTTCAAAACTTGTCAGCGTTTTTTATTCCATACGAATAAAAAATGCTATCTAATCAGTTCTGAAAAAGGGAAAACACATTTTAAACTCCGCCAACGTTTTCCTTATATAAAAAAATCCCGAGACGATGAGTACTCGGGATGATAATATCAAATGTAATGTATAGAGATGATTTTACTATTCGTTTACCACGCCCATTTTACAGAATTTGTCAATTCTTTCAGCAACAAGCTCTTCAATATTTCTTGCTTTCAGTTCTTTTAGTTCTGTTAAGATACGCTCTTTAATAGTGTTTGCCATAGTCAGCGGATCCTGGTGTGCACCGCCCAAGGGTTCTGGAATAACACCATCAATCAAACCATTTTTAAGCATATGTTTAGCCGTTAACTTTAGCGCTTCGGCAGCTTGTTCTTTATAGTCCCAGGTTCTCCAAAGAATAGCCGAGCAGTTTTCCGGAGAAATTACAGAATACCATGAGTTTTCAAGCATCAAAACACGGTCTCCAATACCAATACCCAAAGCACCTCCAGATGCACCTTCGCCCACAATAATGCAGATTATAGGTACATTTAGTACAGACATTTCCAGGAGATTTCTGGCAATGGCCTCGCCCTGTCCGCGTTCTTCGGCTTCCAAACCAGGATAAGCCCCTGGCGTATCAATAAAAGTAACAACCGGCTTATTAAATTTCTCTGCCAATTTCATTAAACGTAAAGCTTTACGATAACCTTCCGGATTGGCCATGCCGAAATTTCTGTATTGGCGCAACTTAGTGTTAGTACCTTTTTGGTGGCCAATAATCATTACAGTTTGTCCGTCAATAGTGCCGAAACCACCTACAATAGCTTTGTCGTCTTTTACCGTACGGTCGCCATGCATCTCAATAAAATCATCACAAATGTTTTCTATATACTGTAAAGTATAAGGCCTTTCAGGATGCCGAGATATCTGTACCTGCTGCCAACCTGTGAGGTTGTTATATATGTCTGACTTGGTTTTTTCAATCTTTTCTTCCAATTCTTTCAGCGTAGCAGACATATCAACCTTGGTTTTTTCTGCTACCTGTTTAACTTTTTCTACCTGTTGCTGTAAATCAGCAATAGGCTTTTCAAAGTCGAAAGATGTATTCATAATATAAAAATTTGGTCGACAAATTTATGCTTTCCGTGTTGAAAAAGGAAATCACAGGTCTTTATTATTTAATTCGGTATATTTTTTAAGCTGAGGCAGCGTTAAAACTCTCCATGTTCTAAAGTGGGCTTTTAAATAAGCATTTCTGAGTTCGCCCTCCAGGCTTCCAATTTTATTGGTATGATAAATTAAAGAACCCTCGTTAATTTTCCTGTTTTCAAAAAGCGTATTCAGTTTGGTTTGTTCGTTTATCAAAAACTTTCCCATTTCGGCTAATTTTCTGTCCATTTCTGTAGCAATGGTTTTTATCTGGCTTTTCTGGGCGGTAGTTAATGCTAATTGTTTTTCCAGCTTAAGAGCGGTTTTAGGTGAAGGGTAATTATTTACTTCTGCAATTCTGCTCAGTTCGGTATCGTTTCCTTTCAGGTAATAATTGTACTGTTCTTCAGATATAAATTTTAGAGGAGTTTTTGTTAAACTGTCTTTCTGTGCATAGGCGTTTAGCGCAGCAAATAAACAGCATATCATTAATTGTAAATTTCTCATGTAGATTTTTTTAAAGTAGCCAACTTATTTTTGGCAGTTTCCCAGTCGTTAGTTTTTTTTGGGGTTGTGGCTTCTATTTCGTCAATCCATTTCTGTAAATGTTGCAGCTCTGCCATTACAGTTTCTGCTTTTATACCTTCTTTTTTAAAATATAACAGATCTAATAACAGAGCCTTATTATTTCCCTTTTCATCAGTTATGAAATTTATTCCGTTCATTATTCTTATAAAATTTGCGTTAATACCTATACGGAGCGCACCATTGCTTATTGCAAGATAGCAAAAAATAAAAAGCGCAAGCTCTGTAAAGAGTTGCGCCTTGCTATATATTAATTAGTGTTATGTTAGTAAGAAAGCTTTGTGCTAGATACTACGGTAGAACTTCCGTCTGGCTGAATTAACAGAATAACCTGTTTGTTTTGGTTAAGTAAAGATACCCAAAAAGAATTTGTATCGTCTGAGTATTGATAATCATAAGGCCTTGCAATTACTTTTACAGAGCTGTTTACCACATAGTCTGCATAATTGTTTTTGATGTAATCTTGTGCTTTTACAGGTAAATCAGTCGATTCTATTTTTTGTGTAGCTACTAAAAACTGACTTTGATTGTTATATATAGCATAAGATTCTTTTCCGCCTAGTTTAAAAATAGCTTTTTGAAAATTGCTATTGCTTACCCATTTAACATCTGTAGCTTTATAAAAAGAGTAGCCAAATTGTCTTAATGTATTGTCGGCAATTTCTTCTATTACATGGCTAGCAAATTTAGTTTTTCCATCATCAGCAAATAAACTGGCAGAAATTAATACGAATATAGTAACTAGTAGATTCTTCATGTTTTTAAATTTTTATACTGCAAAAATCGCTATTTCATGTTAACTAAATAATAAATATCATATTTTTATGAAATTATCATAATAAAATCATTCTATTAATGATAAAATTAAAAATTAAATAGAATTGCCACTGTTTATTGTGAATATTCCAATTTTAAAAACCCAAGAAATTGTTGTTTTGGTATTTAATATGGATAATTGTTATTATAATGTTAATATTTTGTTGTTTTTTATGGTTAAAATGTATTTTATTTTGTTGAATAACGTCTTGTGTTCTAGAAAAATTTGGCTTTTTAAGCCCATCAAGAATTTAATTTTATAAAGTCTTACATTTAAAGTCACTAAACTCTTCGATAATAGGCAAAAAGATTAATTTTGTACTTAACCCGAATTGGGGATAAGATATAAATGCTTTTAAATAAAGCAGTGCTTATAGCTGGCGGCAAAAAAAATCTTATTATTCCAACTCACGCTAATTTAATTTTTTACCTTATTTTTGTATAGCGAAAGAAGCTCCATCTCCAAAAATATCTTCTCTTTGGACTTAGTTAAAGAAGGGCAATTGCTTCCGTCTAGCTGCAGCGTATATGCATAATCCCTAAAATCTGCTGAATATTTCTCTGCTCTAACGTAAGATAAACGTAAGATGGACGTAAGATGGTGCTTCCTGGCCTATTCTTGTACTGTTCTAAAAAGCTATACAGGTTAATGAATTAATTTTAAACCGGCTATACGCCCTGTTTCTGTTATTTTGATTTTCATGCCTAACTTAACCAAGATTCATGTTACTTAGCATAAACACTTTTTATAATAAAGTTTAGCGTTAGTTAAAGGTATCTTAAACGTAGGATGCAGCTCCTTAAGCTAAGCAATTCTTCAGTATATTTTCTGGAGTGATTTGGCTTAAAAAACATCCTGAAAAAATTATTAGCTAAATTTTAAACAGGCTCTTAAATAAAGTTTTAAATTTACCATCCCAAAAATGCCATTTTGGCTTACGGGCAGGTATGGCGTAGTTGTTGATTTCAAAATAGAATATTAAATAATCCACGAATGTTAAATTTTATAAGCAAGATTTTTGGTAGCAAGTCTGATCGTGATATAAAAAGTATTAGGCCCATAGTAGATAAAATCAACGAAGAATTCCAGAAACTTTCTACACTCTCAAATGATGAGTTGAGAGCTAAAACCATCAATTTCAAACAAAGAATACAGGAAAGTTTGTCAGATATTAATGATAAAATTATCCAAATCAAAAAAACAGTTGAAGAAAATACGGAAATAGCACTTTCTGAAAAGACTGCTTATTACGATGAGATAGACAGATTAGAGAAAGATCGTAATAAACAATTAGAGGTTACGCTTAATGAAATACTTCCTGAGGCTTTCGCTGTAATGAAAGAAACTGCGAGAAGATTTACAGAAAACGAAACTATAGAAGTTACTACAACGGATTTTGACAGAGAATTAGCTGCAAAAAAAGGCAATGTTGTTATAGATGGCGATAAAGCTATACACCATAATTCATGGTTAGCGGCGGGTACCGAGGTAAAATGGAACATGGTGCATTATGATGTACAGCTGATAGGTGGTATGGTATTGCATCAGGGTAAAATTGCCGAAATGGGTACGGGAGAGGGTAAAACCTTAGTTGGTACGTTGCCTATTTATTTAAATGCTTTGGCGGGCATGGGCGTTCACGTAGTTACGGTAAATGATTACTTAGCTCGTCGTGACTCTGAGTGGAATGGCCCAATTTTCGAGTTCCACGGGCTTTCTGTAGATTGTATAGATAAACATTATCCAAATTCTATAGACAGAAGGAAGGCTTACCAGTCTGATATTGTTTACGGAACCAACAATGAGT
>PJUF01001629.1_pt1 | contig 10759 bp, 5 predicted proteins | sample 1512191 | NCBI WGS metagenome assembly PJUF01 (sample SAMN08177673, study PRJNA422409) | Feces metagenome, whole genome shotgun sequencing project. | isolation source: Chicken feces (3) enriched on wood chips | host: Gallus gallus | place: USA: Madison | collected 2015-01-15 | reverse complement strand
GACCTGTACTTTCTCATCATCTGCAGTAACCAGACCTGTTAGCACATGGATGGTAACAAACACACAGGATCTCACTCCGTACCAATATGGGTATAAATTGTCTTTCAATTACTATTACATGCCGGCTTATCAAACTTATATGTCAGATGGGCGTACGCCAACAGACTTAGAAGTTTATATATCAACAGATTATACAGGAGGAGATATACAGGATGAAAATGGGAACTGGCTAAATGGAACGTGGACCAAAGTTAATGAGACCATAAGATGTCAGCGTTCTGAAGGTGTTAGTGGAAGTAACTCTATAGGTGCTCCATGGGGTGCAGAATTTATAGGTACACCTTATCCCGGTGATCAAAAAGGTGCAGATCCTGACGGAAGAAAGCAACCAACTACTACTTTTTACGGCAAATGGGTAAAATGCGTTTATGATATCAGCTCAGCCCAATTATCGAAAAACTTTACAGTAGCGTTTAAAGTAGCTTCTTATTTTGAAGGAGAGTTACGGAATAATGCAAGTGCACCTGGTAGAGGAGGCTCTTATTTCATTTCAGACTTTTATTATAAAGCAGAAGAACCAAGAAATTGATAATTAAAAACTTACTCTCCGTCATCAATAGATGGAGAGTAAGCTAGCCGATGAGTAAACTTTTCTATCTCATTGGTCGAAGAAACCAGTAACATCAGAAATTTAAACCTGAAAGCCCACAGTTTTAGTGAGGATAATTTTTAGAAATATGAAATTAATCAACTTAATAGCGTTCTTATTTTTTATTTCCACATTGCCGGCTCTTGCGCAACAGAGCGTTAAAGGTAATGTTAAAGACGCTGGAGGAGTACCTCTTGCCGGAGTAAATATCACAGTAAAAGGTACAACCAAAGGAACAACCACCAATGGCGATGGAAATTATGTAATCAACAATGTAAAACCGTCCGATATTTTAGTATTCTCGTATTTGGGTTTCCAGACTTTAGAAAAGTTGGTAGTATCGCAGCAAACAATCGACGTTATTCTTAATATGGATGATGTTAGATTGGGTGAAGTCGTGGTTATTGGGTACGACGTGGTGAGGAAAGGAGATCTTACCGGCGCCGTTTCTGTTATAGATCCTAAGGAACTGGCAGCTACGCCAACAGCTAATTTTGACCAGGCTTTGGCGGGTAGAGTTGCGGGTGTGCAGGTAACTTCAAGTGACGGAACACCCGGGAGCCCGCTTAACATCGTAATTAGAGGGGGAAATTCTATCACCGGCGATAATTCTCCTTTATATGTTGTTGATGGAGTGCCGCTGGAAGATTTTGATCCATCCAGTATCAATACCCGCGACATTAAAAGTTTTGATATTTTAAAAGATGCTTCTGCAACCGCTATTTATGGTTCGCGTGGGGCAAATGGGGTAGTGGTAATCACCACTATAGGTGGCCGTAATGATGGTAAAACGGATATTAATATCGGTTCTTCCTCATGGTTTCAATCAATACCAAACAAACTGGATGTAATGAGTCCTTATGAATATGTAAAATATCAACAGGCTCTTGCATATGCAAATGACAGCTATTCTCCATCCCAAAATGTAATGATGTTTAATACCAGATAGATTGATCCGGAATTATATAAAAATGAGAAAGGAATAAATTGGCAGGATGAAATTTTTCAAACAGGGTATACCAGTAATCACACCGCATCTTTAAGAGCCGGTAATAAAAAAACTACATTGTTCTATAGTGGAAACTACCTTAAACAGGAGGGTACGCTAATTACAACAGACTTTAAGAAAATCAATAACCGATTAAAGTTTACCCATAATGTAATAGATAATTTTGAGCTGAATGGGCAGATAGAATATAGTAATATCAATTACAACGGGATGGAAGTTTCAGGAAATACACGTAATAGTGTTATAAGAGACGCGGTTTCATTCAGACCCGTACATCCGGTAAATTGGAGTGCCGATGATGAGAGTGCAATCGTAGATCAGGATCCTTATCTATACGATCCGGTAAAGACATTAAGAAATACCGAGCGTAAGCGTGTTGATGATGTGCTTTCAGGGTCATTGGGCTTTAACTATAAGTTTTTGAAAAAGTTTGACCTTAATGTTAGCGGAAACTACAGAACATCCATCATAGAAAATACTATTTTCCATAGAGCGGAAACCCAAGAGGCATCCAGAACCAACAGAGGGATAAATGGTACCATAACAGATAGAAGGTATAATACCTTTTCAACATCAAATACTTTAAGATATAAAGATCAAAAAGACAAGCATAACTATACTGCTCTTGTTGGATTTGAGGCGCAATCAAGGATATATGAGTTTTCTGAGTTAAGGAATACCAATTTACCAACAGATCAGTTTGGTATATATAATTTGGGTGTTGCTACTACAGCAACCATAGCCCAGACGGCGCATTCTCAGAACTCATTATTGTCCTTCTTTGGCAGGTTAAACTATGCTTATAACGATCGCTATCTGGCAACAGTGAACTTTAGGGCAGACGGTTCTTCTAAATTTAGAAAAGAGAATAGGTGGGGATACTTTCCGTCATTTTCACTTGCATGGAGGCTTTCAGAAGAAGAATTCCTGAAATCAATTGACGCAATTTCTGATTTGAAGTTAAGGGCTGGTTGGGGTGTAACCGGAAATAATAGAATTGGTGATTTTGACGCCTATAATTTGTTTTCAGTTAATTCGTCAAGCGGATATATTTTAGGCGAAGGCCAAAGCTTTTCACCGGGCGCTTACCAAAGCAATATGGCTGTTCCTAATTTACGTTGGGAAACTACAGCACAGACAAACATTGGTTTAGATTTGGAATTATCTAAAAGATTTAACGTTACTGTAGACTATTACAATAAAGATACAAAAGATCTATTGTTGAATGCCGACATGGCCTTAAGTACCGGGTTTGACAGAGTACAGCAAAATGTTGGGCAAGTTTCTAATAGAGGTGCCGAGTTTACCTTTTCTTCCCAAAACATAAGAAAGAAGAATTTTAGTTGGAGTACCAATTTTAATATTGCATTCAATAAAACTAAGACAATTAAACTCAACAGCGGTCAGGAGCAAATCTTAACCGACCCGCAATGGGATTTACAATTTATGCAAACCGAGTATCAATATATTACAAGAGTTGGCCAACCGGTGGGTATGATGTATGGTTTTGAGTTTGATGGAATCTATCAGGTAGACGACTTTGTATTGAATAATGGTGCCTATCAATTGAAAGACGGAGTACCTTCTTACCGCACTGTTATGCGACCAGGTATGGTAAAGTTTAAAGATTTGAATAAGGATGGTGTAGTTGATCAAACCGATAGAACAATCATCGGAAATCCGTATCCTAAACATACCGGTGGTTTATTCAATAATTTCAGATATAAAGCATTCGACCTTCAGTTCCTGTTACAATGGGCTTATGATTTTGATATCCTCAATGGAAATAAATCTGAGTTTGGAAGTATTTATCAGCAAAGCAGGAATGGATTGACTTCGCTTTCCAATATCTGGACACCAACAAACACGGAAACAAATATTGGTGGAATGAGATACGATGGGGTGAATTTATTAACTCCTTTTGGTTACAAATTAGATTCGCGCCATATAGATGATGGGTCATACCTGAAACTAAAAACAGTAGCTCTGGGATATAATTTACCAAATCAATTATTGAGGAAGCTTAACTTGAAAAAATGTAGACTTTCTGTATCTGCGCAGAATCTACATACATGGACGAACTATGAAGGGTATGATCCGGATGTGTCTGTTGGAAGATATGGAGCCTTAACTCCCAGATTGGATTATTCTGCGTATCCTCAAAGTATAACCATATCGGGTGGAATAGATATTACATTTTAAAGAAGCGTTCGCAATCAAAATATAATTACAATGAAAAAAGGAAATATATATATATCAACAGTTCTTTTGGTAGTTTTTACATTAACGGGCTGTAGCAAATTTTTAGAATTAAATCCTAAATCTTCGTGGAAAGACGAGTCTTTCTATTCCTCCAAAGAAGAGGCTGCTTTGGCTTTATCGGGTATCTATAGTCAATTAGCAAAGGAAGATTTATATGGATATAAATTTAATGTAACATTAGAGGCCGGAACAGATGAGACTTATACCAATGATCCCTCGCCAAATTGGAATGCTGCAAAATACGCATACACCTCCTCTAATGATGAAATAAAAAATGCATGGTTACGCTTTTATACCTGTATTCAATTGGTCAATCAATTTGAGAAAAATTTAAAAGCAGATTTATTCACCACCGAGCAATATAATAACCTTTTGGCTAAGGCCCGTTTTATAAGAGCATTTGCATATTTCAATCTTGCAAACTGGTTTGGTCCGGTTCCTTTAAGATTAACTCCTAGCTCGTCACAAGAAGATAATGATTTTCCGCCTTCTCCGGTATTTGATGTTTACAAGCAGGTAGAAAAAGATTACTTATTTGCTGCAGAACATTTAAACCATGCGAAAGATGCTGGTTATGTACCAGGCGAGCCAAATAAAATGGCTGCACATGGTTTGCTTGCCCGTCTTTATTTAAAAATGGGCGGTTATCAGCCTTATCTGTCAGATAACGAGGCAGATTGTTATTTCGAAAATCGCCAGCAATATTTCGACAAGGCAAAAGAGCAATGTGAAATTATTATAACAGATGGTTGGCATAGCATTGTACCTTATGCCGTAGATAATAAAAGCTATAGAAACCACTTCCTGAGTTATCTGCAAGATAGATACGATTTAAAAGAATCATTATTTGAAATCTCATTCGGCAATTTATACAGTATGGGGATAAATGTGAGCGGAAGATTGGGGAATATTAATGGAGTAGAATTTGTTGGAACGTCTAATATACCCAGAGGTTTTGCCAATATAAATGTTGCCTTACCTGTATATGAAACCTATTCTCAGGAAGATACCAGAAGAGAATGGAATATAGCCGGATACCGTAACAAATATACGTCTTCAACTCAGGTTTATACCATGAGCTATATTTTCAATAATCCCCTGCATTTTGAATATGCCATAGGGAAATTTAGAAGATGGGAGCCTGAGAATATGGATGAACTAAAAACAAAAGGAAGCGTAGCGAATGCCAAGTATACCATTTTAAATAATACTCCCGGTTCTGATGTAGATCCAAATTTTACGAGTATCAATTTCCCTGTTTTAAGATATTCAGATGTATTATTGATGCATGCAGAAGCAATTATTGGCGGAAGATTTGGAACTGCAGATGCAGATGCTGCGGCAGTAAACAGCCTTAATATTGTAAGAGAAAGAGCCGGATTGGATCCATATACTGGAAGTTTGTCGCATAACGACTTTTTTAACGAACTTGTAAACGAAAGGCTAAGAGAACTTTGTTTTGAAGGCCTTCGTAAACAGGATTTAATAAGATGGAATTTGTTAAAAGATAAATTAGATGAAACTAACGCGGCAATTAAAGGTCATGCTCTTTTCTTACCGACTGATCAATATCACCAGACCTTTTTAGAGCCGGGAAATAATTTTGATAAGTCTAAGCACTTACTTTTACCTTATCCATTACAGGAAACATTAATAAATGATAGTCTTAGCCCTAGATTGGGTTGGTAGTTTTACCGGGAAAAAATTAGATAAATGATAATTAAAGCGTTAATAAAACAAGAGCTATGGAGCGGTACAAAACATGTTTTGCTACTTTGTATGTTAATGTGTTGTTTTCAGATAAATGCACAAAACGTATCCCCTTCACATTCATATAATTATTCTAAAATAGCCAAACATCCCAGGCTCCTTTTAACTAAAGGGGAAGAACAAGATGTCAAATCGGCTGTCCAAAGAAATCCAGAGTTTAAAAAGATAGACGCTTATATTATTCAGGCAGCGGATAAATTACTTTTTGAACAACCCTTAGTGTTTAAGAAAGAAGGTAAAAGGTTATTAGCGGTATCAAGGAAAGCGCTTACAAGACTTTATTATCTGTCTTATAGTTATAGGGTAACCGGCGATATTAAATATTTGGATAGGGCAGAAACGGAACTAAATGCAATCAGCGAATTTGAAAGCTGGAACCCGTCACACTTTTTAGACGTTGGCGAGATGTGTATGGCTGTATCTATCGCTTACGACTGGTTGTATGATGGTTTAAAAGAAACTACCAAAAGAAATGTGCGTAAAGCAATTGTGGAAAAGGCTTTTGCGCCATCATATATTGAAGAATACGCCTGGTTTCTGGAAAGGCACAACAATTGGAACTCGGTTTGTAACGCAGGATTAGTCTACGGTGCATTAGCTATTTTTGAAGACGAAAAAGAGCAATCTATTGCTATTATAGAGCGGGCTCTTAAATCCAATGTACTACCGTTAAAAGCTTATGCTCCAGACGGTAACTATCCCGAAGGGCCGGGTTACTGGAATTATGGTACATCATTTCAAGTGATGCTGTTTGCTGCTTTAGAAAGTGCTTTGGGCTCAGATAAGGGTTTGTCACAATCTCCGGGCTTTATGGAGTCTGCCTACTATATGGTATTCTCTACAGGAACATCAGGAAGATATTTCAATTACTATGATTGTGGTGTATTTGCAGAACCTAGCTCGTCTATGTTTTGGTTTGCAAATAAGTTGAATGATCCGTCTTTGATATATCTGGAAATTCCATTAATCAACAAAGGAGGATACACAAGAGTAGATAAATCAGATGCTGAACGGCTTCTACCCAATGCGCTTGTCTTTGGTAAAAACTTAACCTTATCCAAAATAATGGCGCCTGAAAAAAGGACGTTTACAGGTCATGGCATTACACCGGTGTCTATAGTGCGTACTAGTTGGGAAACGGGGAAAGGACAGTATTTAGGAATTAAAGGCGGAAAAGCTTATGATGCCCACGGACATATGGATCAGGGAAACTTTGTTTACGATGTTGGCAATTTGAGATGGGCAATGGATTTTGGTCTGCAAAGCTATATCACATTGGAATCTCAAGGGGTAGATCTGTGGAATATGGAACAAAACTCACAAAGGTGGGATGTTTTTAGGTATAACAATTTAAATCATAATACATTAACAATTAATAACCAGCGGCATAACGTACAAGGCAGGGCAGAGATTATAGAGACTTTCAATAGTAAAAAAGATGCTGGTGCTAAAGTAAATCTCAAACCTGCGCTGAATCTTAATGAAGAACTGAAAGCGGCAACCAGAAAAGCAGTAATAGTAGAAGACTCTTATCTCAAGATAGAAGATTATATAGAGACTAATGCTAAGCCTGTTGATTTAAGGTGGAATATGGTGACACCTGCTTCAGCAGAGATTATCGATAAAAATACAATAAAGCTCTCTCAGCAAGGAAAGGTTATGCTCTTGAAATTTAGTGCAGATTTTCCTTTTAAATTGGTGATAAGACCTTCAGAAAATCCCAAAGATTATAATTGCGAATTTGGTAACTATAAGTACGGCGACTATAACCATCCCAATAAAGGAACTGTAATGGTAGGGTTCGACTCTAAAATTCCGGGCAATAAGGCTGGTAAATTTACGGTGAGTTTTATAGAGGGCAAACATGAATCATTATTAAAGAAAAACACAATTATTCTGGATGCCCCAAATCCAAGTTCAGCTTCAGAAGGCGATCAGGTTTTTCATGATATTTCGCCAGTTGGCATCAATGAGTCTGGTATTTTATTCCCGCTTGAAACTCCTGACTGGATCCCATACGGCGAAACAAATATTAAAAGCTTGATCAATAAGTCTTTCAGGTTTAGGATTGATGCTAAAAGAATTACTTCTTCAGGCATAGTTAATGCAGGGATAGACAGGTCTTCAGATGGAAAACTAGGAGTTAGGGGTGGTGAAAGCACCGGTATTGATAAAAACGAAGGTTATCTGTTAAGTCTGGATTTAACAGAATTAGATTCGTCTGTACAATTTGAGCTTACAAAAATTGCGTTTGCATTTTTAGACGCTGGCGAGTCTTGTACCATCGTTAATCGCCAAAATCCGGGTAAAATGCTTGTGTACTCCGGAGGCGATAACAGTAAAGTGCGGGAAGTTAAGATAACGTCAAACCGTAAACAAAAGTTTCTTGATGTGGCTAGCCTGGGCATAAGCCTAAAAGGCGGTATAAATCATAAAGAATTTTTGTCGCTCTTTAATACAAGCGAAAAAGGAGGATTCAGAATTGCGGGATTTGAGCTTGTGGTAAAAGAATTAAGTTATTAACGCTATCGATTAATTAACAAATGTTTTGGGCAAGTATTATATCACTGCATAGATGGTTTTATGCTGTTTTCAATAACCAGTTTAACCAGCTCTGCGGTGTTTTTACGCCTAATTTACTGATGATATTTTTTCTATGCGTGTCTACCGTAAAAGTAGAGATGAATAAAGTTTTTCCTATTTCCTGATTGGTTAAGCCATTGGCAATAAGTCCGGCAATCTCCAATTCTCTTTTAGATAACTTGTGCTTATTTACAAAATTATCATTAAACGTATTCATTCCAATTCCTTTAGACGCCTGGTCCTGGGGTAGGTAATTACCTTCGTACACTTCACAAATCACCCGGATGAGTTCCTCGGGCTCTGTGTCTTTAAGCAAATAAGCGTCAAAACCTATTTCTTTGCATTTTTTTAATATGCTATCATCGGCATACATGGTTAAAATAATATTCTTTGTAGCGATATGATGGTTTTTGATTCCTTTGAGCGTTTGATAACCATCAAAATAAGGCATATTTAAATCTATTAAAGCAATGTCGGCATTTTGATTCAGGAGGTAATCAATCAAAGATCTTCCATCATTAAATATAGCCGCAACGCTTATCTGCTCAGAGTTGTTTAAAATGCCTGCTAAGCCTTTGGCAAATAGTTTATGGTCATCTGCTATCACAATTTTTATCATGGCATTATTGTTTTGTCAGAGATGGGAATTACCATTTCTATAGTTGTTCCGTTTTGTTCTTTTGAAAGTAAGTTGATGCGCCCGTTTAGTAAACTGGCTCTTTTTTGAATATTATCCAGGCCCGATCCTTTTGTTACCTTATTGATATTAAACCCTTTACCGTCAAACTGTCTAAAAACTAGTTTTTATTAACATTTCATTTTATAACTTTTACCGGAGAGGTATCACTTATACTGCATGTTTTTCTTATTTTTAAATATGAAATTCATCACTGGCAGAGACAGAAACCAAACCGAGTTTTTCTGTTTGGAACAGGCCATTTCTCAGGATAATGAAGTGCGGCTGATTGATTTGTTTGTGAACTCCATTAACATGTCTGATCATGGTTTTGCTATGGATTTTATAGATAATGGTCGGCCTGCTTACCATCCGACAGATTTACTGAAGCTCTTTATCTATGGTTATCTTAATAGAACCCGCTCTTCCAGGCAATTGGAAAAAGAATGCAAACGGAACATTGAGCTGATGTGGCTCATGAAAGGACTTGTTCCTGATCATAATACCATTTCAAACTTCAGGAAAAACAATTCAAAAGCTATTCGTAAAGTATTTTCCGCTACGGTGGCTTTAGCAAAAAACTTTGAACTGATTGGCGCTAAGCTTCTGGCGGGAGACAGCACCAAACTACGGGCCCAAAACTCAAAGAAGAACAATTTCAATCCTGCAAAAATAGAAAGGCATATCGCTTACATTGATGATAAGCTGGAGCAGTATCAAACATTGTTGGCTCAACATGATGGGGATAGTTTGTCTACTGATAAAAAGGAACTGATTGAGAAAATAGGTAAACACCATAAGCAAAGGAATAAATACCTGGGCTTTAAAAAGGAGCTTGAAGAAAGCGGAGAAGTACAGATCTCTACCTCAGACCCGGACAGTCGCCAGCTTATTACGCGAAACAATATTACAGAGGTGGCTTATAATGTACAGGCTACTATTGATAGTAAACACAATCTGGCTATAGATTTTAAAGTAACCAATCAGAATGACAGTAAGGCCATGGGAAACATGGTGCGAAGAACAAAAACCATCCTGGGAAAGCGTGATTTTACTTTGCTTTACGATAAAGGATACCACACGGGTACAGAGTTTGATTATGCCCATAAACTAGGTATTGAAGTGATGGTAGCAGTACCGGAGGTTGCCTCCCATGCTCCGGATATAGCATTTGATGTTGCCAATTTCTGTTATGATAAAGAGCTTGATCTGTATACCTGTCCTGCCGGAAAGAGCTTAACAACCAATGGGCGGTGGTACTTAAAGAAACATGGCAAAACCACCAACAGGATGAAGCATTATAAAACTGCTAATTGTAAAGCCTGTCAGATGTTTGAGAGGTGCACCAGGAATAAGGCAGGTAGATTGATTGAGCGTACCGAACATGCAGAACTAATTGAAGCAAATAAAAAGAGAATTGAACTAAATAAAGAACTTTACCGCAGGAGGCAGGCAATAGTAGAACATCCCTTCGGAATTATCAAAAGGCAGTGGGATTTCTACTATATCATGACTAAGAAATCCATTAAACATGCTTGTGCTGATGTAGGCCTCATTTTTACTGCTTTTAATCTGCGTAGGATATTCAATATTATTGACCGCCATGTGCTCAAAAAGTACCTGAATGTACTTGCCTTGCTTTTGTTGCTACATAAGGCTTATTTTAAGCACTTATCAGCTACTGTTTTTTCTTACAGTATGAAAGCAAATTAAAAACTACTGATTTTTTAATACGCTATAATCGCTTATATTTAACTCCTGATAAGTTCGACTTTAACCTGTTTTAGGTTTTTAGACGAACTGCCGTTGT
>PJUF01001628.1_pt1 | contig 10766 bp, 9 predicted proteins | sample 1512191 | NCBI WGS metagenome assembly PJUF01 (sample SAMN08177673, study PRJNA422409) | Feces metagenome, whole genome shotgun sequencing project. | isolation source: Chicken feces (3) enriched on wood chips | host: Gallus gallus | place: USA: Madison | collected 2015-01-15 | reverse complement strand
GGGCTGATGCGGGCCATCATCAGGGTGTCGGTCAGCACCATCAGCATGTGCGCCAACTGCGAGGCAATCAGCGGCCCGGCCAGGCGCAGCAAAGCCTTGAGTTCTGTGGTGGGCGCGACGTGCATGGGGGCAGTCCTTCATTCTGGGGTGATCAACGAAGGGCGATTCTGAGGCTTCGGTCAACTTTGCACAAAAGGATAAAAGCGATAGTTGGCATGAGTTGAACTCATGTATATAGGCTTCTCGGTGATTTGCCTCACACGCCCATATTGCAGGTGCCTCATGCCACGCCAGCTACCACCGCTGTATGCCCTGCGCGCATTCGAAGCTGCCGCGCGGCTAAGCTCCTTCACCCGTGCGGGCGAAGAGCTTTCTATCACCCAAAGCGCCATCAGCCGGCATATCCGTACGCTGGAGGAGCATTTTGCCTGCCGCCTGTTCGTGCGCAGTGGCCGCAGCCTGCAACTTACCGAAGCGGGGCGGGTACTGCTGCCGGGTGTGCGCGAGGGCTTCGCGGCGTTTGAGCGGGCCTGTGAAACCTTGTGCGGTGAAGACGACATATTGCGCATGAAAGCCCCCTCGACCCTGACCATGCGCTGGTTGCTGGCGTGCCTCAGCCGCTTTCGCCACCTGCAGCCGGGCAATGAGGTGCAACTGACCAGTGCCTGGATGGGTGTCGACCATGTGGACTTCAACCAGGAGCCGTTCGATTGCGCGGTGTTGCTCAGTGATGGGGTGTTCCCGGCGGAGTGGGAGGTGCGCAAGCTGTTCCCTGAGTTACTGATCCCGGTCGGTGCGCCGGACCTGCTCGACGAGGAACCTTGGGATGTACGTAGGCTGGCCTCTATCGAGCTGCTGCACCCTACGGTGGACAAGCGTGACTGGCGGGAATGGCTGGAGCGTATGGGGCTTGGCGACGAGGTGTCGCTCAAGGGCGGCCAGGTGTTCGATACCCTGGAGCTGGGCATGATTGCCGCGGCGCGTGGCTATGGAATATCCATGGGCGATTTGCTGATGGTGGCCGAAGATGTGGCGCAGAAGCGCTTGAGCCTGCCATGGCCGACGGCGGTGCCCAGCGGCATGGATTACTACCTGGTGTGGCCGCGCACCCGGCGAGGCGGCGAGCGGTTGCGGCGGTTGAGTGCGTTCCTGGAAGGCGAGGTGGCGGCAATGGATTTGCCGGATGTGGAAATCCTGCCGCCTCTTTGATCACCTGCACCGGCCTCTTCGCCGGTTCGCCCGCGAAGAGGCCGGTACAGATTTACATCGAGCCCAGGTTCAACGCCTGTGCGCAGGCCTGCAGCGACCGGCGCTCGCTTTGCGCATACAGCGCCAGCTCATCCTGTACCTGCAACCCCAGCGCCGCTTCGAACGCTTCGCGGTTGGCGTTGCTGCCGTATTCGGCCTGCGCATCGTCACCCAGGTTGGACTGGAAGATCCCCGCCGCACTCACCGGCAGGAAGTCCTCGTACACCAGCGCCTCGAAGTGCACGTGGCCCGCGTCGATCAAGCCTTGCAGGGTGGTCGGGCGGCCTTCCTGGTCGCGTGCTGCCAGGCCTTTCTCGGTGGCGAAGTAGCGGAAGTACGCCAAGCCCTGTTCACGCATCTGCGCCAGGTCATCCGGGAATTCGGCAAAGTTTGCCTGCAGCAGCGCCATGTAACGCTCGGCATTGGCTTCGGCCGGAGCGCCACCCAGCGCAGCGCGGGTAGCGTCGAGCAACTTGTCGTAGAGCTGGCGACCTTTCGGCGTCAGCGCCGCGCCGCGTTGCTCGATTTCGCCAAAGCGCGCGGTGTGGCTGCCTTCGCGGCCTTGCTGGTCGCGGAAGGCGACCGTTTCCTGCAGGGCCTTGAAACTGGTCTGGCGCAGCAGGATCGGGTGGCGGCGGGTGGGGGGGCCTTCAACCACGGCCTTCGGCGGGATGCCCTTGGCAGGCATGCCGAGCTGGATTGCATCGATATCCAGGGTACGCGGGGTCAGGTGGTTGATGTGCGGGCCCTTGAAGGCCACCACATCGGCGATCAGGCGGTGTTGGTCGTGCAGCTGCTGGTACTGCTCGGCCGTGACGGTAGCGTCCTGGTGCCAGCGGAAGGTGTGCAGCGCCTCCTGCACGAACGTCTCTGCATCCGCGGCGTCAAGGCCACCTTCGCGCTCACACTGGGCGATCAGTTCGAGGGCGCGGGAGGTGAAGATCTGGCGCTTGGCCAGGATGCTCTGTGCCAGCTCGCGCAACTGCGGGTTGTCGATCAGCTCCAGGCGCAGCAGCGAGGTGAACACACGGAACGGGCTGACATGCAGCGATTGCTCGTGCACCGCGCGGAAGGCAGTGGAATGCACCGGTACGCCAGCGGAACTGAGGTCATAGTAGCCGACCGGCTGCATGCCCATGACGGCGAACAGGCGGGCGATGGTGGCCAGTTCTTCGGCGGTGCCGACGCGGATGGCGCCGTGACGTTCCTGGTCCAGGCGCTCGATTTCGCCGGTCCAGCGCAGGGCCTCGGCCACTTCGGGTTGCTGGGCCATGACCTGCTGGTTGATTTCGCTCACCAGCTCCAGCAGCGTGCCGTACAGCGGCACTTCCTGTTTGTACATGAGCGACATGGCGGCAGAGAACTGCGCGCGGATGCTGTCTGGGCTGACGAAATCGTTGGCGGGCATCGCTAGCTTCCTGGTTGGGTTCGGACGCTTACATGAAAGCTGGGAATGCACTTTGCTCACAAGCGAAAAAAAGTGAGTGTGTCATTCCTTTTTTGATCGACCTCGACGGCCGTTTCACGGCTAAAGCCGCTCCTACAGGGACCGTGCAAGGTTGGGGTCTTGCGCAGGGCCCCGTAGGAGCGGCTTTAGCCGCGAAGAGGCCCTCAAGCCTGGAGCTGTTCGTGGATCCACTCCACCAGCGCCCGCACCTTGGGCACCTCCGCCGCATGTTCAGCGTACGCCAGATAGTGCGCCCCGGCACTGCGCATCGCATGGTTCCACGGCACCACCAGGCTACCGTCGGCCAGTTCCTTCGCCGCCAGGTAGCGCGGCACCAGCGCTACCCCGCACCCGGCCTGTGCTGCGCTCAACGCCATATAGAACGTATCGAAGCGCGGCCCGTGGTAGGCGCTGACGCTCTGCAGGTCCTGCTCCAGGAACCACTCATGCCAGGCCTCCGGGCGCGAGGTGCTTTGCAGCAGCACCAGCTCGGCCAGCTCCTCGGCACCGGCCAGCTTGCGCCCGGCCAGCAGCTCTGGCGCACACACCGGCACCACCTCCTCGCGAAACAACTCCACGCAAGTGGCCCCCGGCCAAGTGCCCTGGCCATAGAAGAACACCACGTCAGCCGAGCCTTGCAGCAGGGCGAACGGCTCCATTTCGTTGCGAATGTCCAGGTGGATATTGCCGTGCCGTTTGCCAAACCCCTTGAGGTGCGGGATCAACCAGCGCACGCCAAAACTCGGTTGAGTGGCTACCTTCAATATCTCGGTCTGCTCGCCGTAGGTGAGTACGTAGCGGCTGGACATGTCCACCTGGGTGAGGATTTTGTTGACCTCGGCCAGGTACAGGCTGCCGGCCGGGGTCAGCTGCAACCGCCGGCGGATGCGCAGGAACAGGTGGTGGCGCAGCATGTCTTCCAGCTGCGCCACCTGCTTGCTGACCGCGCTCTGGGTCAGGTGCAGTTCTTCGGCGGCACGGGTAAAACTCAGATGGCGGGCTGCAGCTTCAAAGCACTGCAGGGCGGTCATGGAGGGTACCAGGCGTTTTGACATAGCGGTCTCTGCGGCTCAAATCATTACCTGACGGAATGATATGCGGAATAAAGGTCGTTTGTTGTACCTATGTGATCGGATTAATACTGATCCACATCATTTTTCCACCCCATCACCGATGTAGGAGATGCACAAATGGTTGCTGGATTGCTCGAGCGCCTTGGCGTTGCCGCCGAGGCTTACACCCAGGGCGACTACCCTGTTCACACGCCGATCGACGGCAGCCAGATCGCCTCGGTGAAACTGCTCGGCAAGGCCGAGACCATCGCCCGCATCGATCAGGCCCAGAGCGCCTTCGAAGCCTGGCGCAGTGTGCCTGCTCCGCGCCGTGGCGAACTGGTGCGCCTGTTCGGCGAAGTGCTGCGTGAGCACAAGGCCGACCTCGGCGAGCTGGTCTCGATCGAAGCCGGCAAGATCACTCAGGAAGGCCTGGGTGAAGTGCAGGAAATGATCGACATCTGCGACTTCGCCGTTGGCCTGTCGCGCCAGCTGTACGGCCTGACCATCGCTTCCGAGCGCCCGGGCCACCACATGCGTGAAACCTGGCACCCGCTGGGTGTGGTCGGCGTGATCAGCGCCTTCAACTTCCCGGTTGCCGTGTGGGCCTGGAACACCGCCCTGGCCCTGGTGGCCGGCAACTCGGTGGTATGGAAACCGTCCGAGAAGACTCCGCTGACCGCCCTGGCCTGCCAGGCGTTGTTCGAAAAAGCCCTGAAAGCCTTCGGCGATGCTCCGGCTGGCTTGGCACAACTGGTGATCGGCGGCCGTGAAGCTGGCGAAGCCATGGTCGACGACCCGCGCGTACCGCTGGTCAGCGCCACCGGCAGCACCCGCATGGGTCGCGAAGTCGGCCCACGCGTTGCTGCCCGCTTCGGTCGCAGCATCCTGGAACTGGGCGGCAACAACGCCATGATCCTGGCCCCGAGCGCCGACCTGGACCTGGCCGTGCGCGGCATCCTGTTCTCGGCTGTCGGCACTGCCGGCCAGCGTTGCACCACCCTGCGCCGCCTGATCGTGCACCGCTCGATCAAGGACGAAGTGGTTGCCCGCGTCAAAGCCGCCTACGGCAAAGTGCGTATCGGCGACCCACGTAAAGACAACCTGGTCGGCCCGCTGATCGACAAGCAGTCGTTCGACGCCATGCAGGGTGCACTGGCCAAGGCCCGTGACGAAGGTGGCCAGGTATTTGGTGGCGAGCGTCAGCTGGCCGACCAGTACCCGAACGCCTACTACGTTTCGCCAGCCATTGCTGAAATGCCGGCGCAAAGTGACGTGGTGCGCCACGAAACCTTCGCACCGATCCTGTACGTGCTGGCCTACGACGACTTCGAGGAGGCCCTGCGCCTGAACAACGAAGTGCCACAAGGCCTGTCGTCGTGCATTTTCACCACCGACATCCGTGAAGCCGAGCGCTTCCAGAGCGCCTCGGGCAGCGACTGCGGCATCGCCAACGTCAACATCGGTACCAGCGGCGCCGAGATTGGCGGTGCGTTTGGTGGCGAGAAGGAAACCGGCGGTGGCCGTGAGTCGGGCTCGGATGCCTGGAAAGGCTACATGCGTCGCCAGACCAATACCGTGAACTACTCGCGCGAGCTGCCGCTGGCGCAGGGTATCGTGTTCGACTGATGTATTGATGCTGCATGGCCGGGGGCCTGGCCCCCGGTTCGCGGGTAGACCCGCTCCTACAGGGTTCGTCCAAGCGACACCGATCCTTGTAGGAGCGGGTTTACCCGCGAATGGGCCGCCCTGCGGCCCCAACAAGAACAAATTGCTGGAGCCGGCCATGTCCGAACTGCGTCAACAATGCTTGTGGGAACACGTCAGCAAACCGACCGTCGCCGCCCAGGCCCTGGCCGGTGAGCACAAGGCCGATGTCTGTGTGATCGGCGGCGGTATTACCGGCCTGTCGGCGGCCATCCACCTGCTCGAACAGGGCAAGTCGGTGATCGTGCTGGAGGCCTGGAAGATCGGCCACGGTGGCTCCGGGCGCAACGTCGGCTTGGTCAACGCCGGTACCTGGATCCGCCCCGACGACGTCGAGGCCACCCTTGGCCAGAAGCAGGGCAGCCGCCTGAACAAGGTGCTTGGCGAAGCCCCGGCTGAAGTGTTCGCCATGATCGAGCGCCTCGGCATCGACTGCCAGGCCCAGCACAAAGGCACACTGCACATGGCGCACAACGCCACCGGTATCGCCGACCTCGAAGCGCGTCACGAACAATGGCGCCGCCGAGGTGCCGACGTCGAGCTGCTGACCGGTGCCCAATGCCAGGAATACTGCGGTACCGACAAGATTTCCGCTGCGCTGCTTGATCGCCGTGCTGGCACCATCAACCCCATGGGCTACACCCAGGGGCTGGCGGCTGCTGTAACGCGCCTGGGCGGCAAGATTTTCCAGCAGTCTTCGGTCGAAGGCCTGGAGCGTGAAGGTGATGGCTGGCGGGTGAAGACTGCGCGTGGCGCTGTGCGCGCCGAAAAGGTGGTGATTTCCACCGGCGCCTACACCGAAGGTGACTGGAGCAACCTGCAGAAGCAGTTCTTCCGCGGTTATTACTATCAGGTAGCCTCCAAACCGCTGCAGGGCACCGCAGCAGACAAGGTGCTGCCACATGGCCAAGGTTCGTGGGACACCCGCACCGTGCTCAGCAGCATCCGCCGCGACGATCAGGGCCGCCTGCTGCTCGGCAGCCTGGGCCGGGTCGACAACAAGCCGGCGTGGTTCGTGCGCAGCTGGGCCGACCGCATCCAGGGGCATTACTACCCCGAGCTGGGCAAGGTCGAGTGGGAAATGCACTGGACCGGCTGCATCGACTTCACGCCTGACCACCTGATGCGCCTGTTCGAGCCGGCGCCTGGGTTGGTGGCGGTGACCGGGTACAACGGGCGCGGTAATACCACCGGCACCGTGATTGGCCGGGCGTTTGCCGAGTTCCTGCTCAAGGGCGAGGCGGACAGCCTGCCGATTCCGTTTTCGCCGATGAGCGGTGTGAGCGCGCCTTCGCTGCGGACGGCGTTCTATGAGTCCGGCTTCTCGCTGTACCACGCGGGGCAGTGCCTGAGGGTTGTGTTGTAAGTACTGGCCTCTTCGCGGGTAAACCCGCTCCTACAAATTGTTCACCGCCTGAGAGGGCTGTGGTGAACCTGTAGGAGCGGGTTTACCCGCGAAGAGGCCAGCACAGGCTTACTTGTGCAGCCAGCTGAGGAAGCCACCTTTCTTGATCAGGGCCGGCTTCTGCAGCAACAACGACTCCCGGCTCTGCCGCCGGAACCGCTGCAACTTGCTCAACGCCGTCTGCACTTCGCCACGCTGCTGCAAACAGCTCTTCACCTGTTCCTTGTCGATCCGGTACAGCACGCAACTGGTCAGCGTGCGGAATTCGGCCAGCGAGTCTTCGTCGTCGATGATCCCCTCGATCCCAAGCACCTCTCCCGGCCCCATGCGCCCGGCCTCCAGCCGCTTGTCTCCGTCGCGCACCGAGGCCGATACCACACCGCTGCCAATCACCAGCAGATGATCGGAATGCTCGCCCACCCCCAGGATCACCTGGTCCGCCAGGTACTCGACTGCAGTCATGCGCTGGCTCAACGCATCGCGCTCTTCATCACTTAGCGAGCGGAACACTCGAACCTCATCCAGCACCTCGCGCTGGCGACTGCGCGGCGGCACAGCCAGGTCGACGTTCCACATCACCCCGCTGGCCTCCAGATGCCGGTGCGCCAGGTCGAACAACTGGTTACGTGCATCGCCCTTGGTGCCCGCATCGGCCACGAAGCCGCTGGCCTCGTACTCCACCGACTCCAGAGTCGAGGCCTTTACCGTCACCTTCGGCTTCGGGGTCGCAAGGATGGCACTGACGCCCTGCAAGGCTTTTTCCAGCGCATCGAACACACGCTTGGGCCGCACCTTGGCCGGGACCACCACGCTGATCGATACACCGTGCACATCGGCCGGGCGACTGTGGTTGAGCAGCCGCGCCTTGGCCGCCACCGAGTTGGGGATCACCGCCAGGCTGCCGGTACCGGTCAGCAGGCGCGTGGCGCGCCAGTCGATGTCCAGGACCTTGCCTTCGGTGCCGTCGATGGAGATTGAGTCGCCAATCTGATAGGGCCGCGTGGTGTTCAGCACGATGCCGCTGAAGACGTCAGCCAGTGTGCTCTGCAGCGCCAGGCCGATGACGATGGCCATTACCCCGGAGGTGGCCAGCAGGCCCTTCACCGGCAGTTGCAGCACGTAGCCTGCGGCCGCGACCACGGCGGCGAGGAAGATCAACGCCCCCAGCACATCCTGCAGCAAGCGCCCGCCATGGCTGCCACGGGCCACCAGCAACAGGCCGAACACCACGGTCACCGTGCGCGCACCGAACAGCCACCAGCCGATGGCCAATACCGTGGCCATCAGGTTGCGCGAAAGATCGTCGGGCCACGGCGGTGGTTGCAGCGGGCTCATGCCGGCGGCCATCAGCACCGCGCTGAACAGCAGGAAGATCACCAGGCGCGCGCTGATGCGCCAGGCATGACGCTGAATGGGGATCAGTTGCCAAAGCACGAGGTCGAGCAGGATCAGGGCGCAACCGAGCAACAACGGGGACGACTGGATGAACGCCAGCATGGTGGTCTCGGGGGTAGGGGAGGGCTGTGGGTAGTAATAGAGCAGGTTTGCCGGGCAGGCAATGCAAGCCTGTGCTGGCCCCTTCGCGGGCTTGCCCGCTCCCACAGGTAAAGCGCTGGTTTTGAACCTTGTGCGATCCCTGTGGGAGCGGGCGAGCCCGCGAAGAGGCCAGCAAAACTAACGCCAATCTATCGTTCCTAAAACAGAACGCTAAAGCCAAAAACCGCTATCTACCGCTCCAAAGGTGATGGTTTTAATCTTCTCCCATCAACGCGAAACACCCAACTTACTGAACATCAAAACCCTTAGGAGCTACCCCCATGACCCACTTCAAATACAACCGCCTGAACAAAGACGACGCCGCCGTACTGCTGGTCGATCACCAGGCTGGCCTGCTGTCCCTGGTCCGCGACATCGAGCCGGACGCGTTCAAGAACAACGTGCTGGCCCTGGCCGACCTGGCCAAGTTCTTCAACCTGCCGACCATCCTCACCACCAGCTTCGAGCAAGGCCCCAACGGCCCACTGGTGCCAGAACTGAAAGCCCTGTTCCCGGACGCCCCGTACATTGCCCGCCCTGGCCAGATCAACGCCTGGGACAACGAGGATTTCGTCAAGGCGGTGAAGGCGACCGGCAAGAAGCAGCTGATCATTGCAGGTGTTGTGACCGAGGTTTGCGTGGCTTTCCCGGCCCTGTCGGCCCTGGAAGAAGAGTTCGACGTGTTCGTGGTCACTGATGCCTCCGGTACCTTCAACGCCATGACCCGCGACGCCGCCCACGACCGCATGAGCCAGGCAGGTGCGCAACTGATGACCTGGTTCGGCGTGGCCTGTGAGCTGCACCGCGACTGGCGCAACGACATCGAAGGCCTGGCCGCACTGTGCTCCAACCACATCCCGGATTACCGCAACCTGATGACCAGCTACAACGCCTTCAACGCCAACAAGTAAGCGCAAACGCCGCGGGCACCGCCAATCGGTGCCCGCCCAGGGCAGCACACCTATCCAATCCAGCGCCCGTCCGCCGTTGCACAGTGGATGCGGGCAAGCTCATCCCAAGGAACGCCGATGAACACCGCACTCCATGACAACCGCGAAGTGGTGACCGTATGCCTGCAACACAAGGTGCTTGATAGCCCGCCGGGCACCCCCGCAGCGCAACCGCCGCGCTGGAAACAGGCGCTGCTGACCTACCTGGTGATCTGCCCGATGACCATGGTCATCCCGCAACTGCTGGCGCCGCTGTTTGCACGCTTCCCGCAACTGGGCGGCGTGATCACCGGCAACCTGATCGTCAACCTGTTCGTCATCCTGCCCGTGGTGTTCTACATCATGCCTTGGGTAACCCGCCGCTGCGCCAACTGGCTGCGCGGCTGAGCCGACGCCTTCACCTCGACACTTTCAAGGAGATACCGCTATGAGCACGTTCGTTACCCGCGATGGCACTTCGATCTATTTCAAGGACTGGGGCAGCGGCAAGCCCGTGCTGTTCAGCCACGGCTGGCCGCTGGATGCCGACATGTGGGATTCGCAGATGGAGTTCCTGGCCAGCCGCGGTTACCGCGCCATCGCCTTCGACCGCCGGGGTTTCGGCCGCTCGAGCCAGCCGTGGAACGGTTACGACTACGACACCTTCGCCGATGACATTGCCCAGCTGATCGAGCACCTCGACCTGCGCGACGTCACCCTGGTGGGCTTCTCGATGGGGGGCGGTGATGTCAGCCGCTACATCGCCCGCCACGGCAGCGAGCGGGTGGCCGGGCTGGTGTTGCTGGGCGCGGTGACGCCAGTGTTCGGCAAGCGTGAGGACAACCCTGACGGTGTCGACCTGTCGGTGTTCGAGGGCATCCAGGCCGGCCTGCGTGCCGACCGCGCGCAGTTCATCGCCGATTTCGCTACGCCGTTCTACGGCCTGAACCATGGGCAGCAGGTGTCCCAGGGTGTGCAGACGCAGACCCTGAACATTGCGCTGATGGCGTCAATCAAAGGCACCCTGGACTGTGTCACGGCCTTCTCGGAGACCGATTTCCGTCCCGACATGGCCAAGGTCGATGTGCCGACGTTGGTGATCCATGGCGATGACGACCAGATCGTGCCGTTCGAGACCACTGGCAAGCAGGCGGCGGAGCTGATTCGCGGCGCCGAGCTGAAGGTGTATGCCGGGGCGCCGCACGGTTTTGCAGTGACCCATGCGCAGCAGCTGAATGAGGACTTGCTGGCGTTCCTTCAGCGGTAATTGTGGGAAACATTCGCGGGTAAACCCGCTCCTACAGACGTTTTAGGAGCGTGTTTACCCGCGAAGAGGCCGGCCCAGGCAGCAAAAAGCTTGACCAGGACTAACCTTCTTCAACCCACCGCACATCCATTCAAGCCCAGGCCTTGCATCAACCGGCATGCTTCGCAGTCCCCCT
>PJUF01001611.1_pt1 | contig 10898 bp, 9 predicted proteins | sample 1512191 | NCBI WGS metagenome assembly PJUF01 (sample SAMN08177673, study PRJNA422409) | Feces metagenome, whole genome shotgun sequencing project. | isolation source: Chicken feces (3) enriched on wood chips | host: Gallus gallus | place: USA: Madison | collected 2015-01-15 | reverse complement strand
TCTTCGATGTCCAGGTGCCAGGTTTCCAGGTAGGCACATACAGCGCCTTTGCGCTTGCCACCCTGGTTCACGGCAACGGCGGTGTCGTTGACCACTTTCAGGAACGGGACGACGCCCTGGGATTTACCGTTGGTGCCCTTGATGTACGAGCCCAGTGCACGGACCGGGGTCCAGTCGTTGCCCAGGCCACCGGCGAATTTCGACAGCATGGCGTTGTCGTGGATCGCGTGGTAGATGCCCGACAGGTCGTCCGGCACGGTGGTCAGGTAGCAGCTGGACAGCTGCGGGCGGAGGGTGCCGGCGTTGAACAGGGTCGGGGTCGAAGCCATGTAGTCGAACGACGACAACAGGTTGTAGAACTCGATCGCACGGGCTTCCTTGTCCTTCTCTTCCAGCGCCAGGCCCATGGCCACACGCATGAAGAACACCTGCGGCAGCTCGAAGCGCACGCCATCCTTGTGGATGAAGTAGCGGTCGTACAGGGTTTGCAGGCCCAGGTAGGTGAACTGCTGGTCGCGCTCGTGGTTGATCGCCTTGCCCAGTTTTTCCAGGTCGAAGTCGGCCAGGGCCGGGTTCAGCAGCTCGAACTCGATACCTTTGGCGACGTAGGCCGGCAGGGCCTTGGCGTAAAGGTCAGCCATCTCGTGGTGGGTGGCGCTGTCGGCTACATTCAGGAAGCCCAGGCCTTCGGCGCGCAGGGTGTCCATCAGCAGGCGGGCGGTAACGAACGAGTAGTTCGGCTCGCGCTCCACCAGGGTACGTGCGGTCATCACCAGGGCGGTGTTGACGTCCTTGATGGCCACGCCGTCGTACAGGTTCTTCAGGGTTTCGCGCTGGATCAGGTCGCCATCGACTTCGGCCAGGCCTTCGCAGGCTTCGCTGATGATGGTGTTCAGGCGGGCCATGTCGAGCGGCGCCAGGCTGCCGTCGGCCAGGGTGATGCGGATGCTCGGGTGCGGCTCGACCACGGCGTCGGTGTTGGCGCGGGTGGCACGCTCCTTGGCGCGCTGGTCACGGTAGATCACGTAGTCGCGGGCGACTTTCTGCTCGCCGGCGCGCATCAGGGCCAGTTCGACCTGGTCCTGGATTTCTTCGATGTGGATGGTGCCACCCGATGGCATGCGACGCTTGAACGTGGCGGTAACCTGTTCGGTCAGGCGCGCGACGGTGTCGTGGATGCGCGACGAAGCGGCGGCGGTGCCGCCTTCAACTGCGAGGAACGCCTTGGTGATGGCGACGGTGATCTTGTCGTCGGTGTAAGGGACGACAGTGCCGTTACGCTTGATCACGCGCAGTTGGCCGGGGGCGGTGGCAGCCAGATCCTGGTTGGAATCGGCGGCCTGCGGCACCTGGGCCTGCGGGTTCTCGCGAGTTGTGTCGGTTTGCATGGGTGGGTGTCTCCACAGTTTCTATATTGTTCAGGCGCCTTATGGGCGCCCACCGTTCCGTCCACTTGCTCGATAACCTCGCGGGGATGCGCAATGCATGCGCATCCGCCCGCGCGGGCGTACCGACTTCGGGACAGACTCAGGAATAAGGGGCAATGGCTTGCCGCTCCCTGGCCGAAGTCAAAGGTTCTGGGCCGAGCCCAAAAACTGTTGCTGATGGCTGCCAGGCCTGGCCTGCAACACCCATGCCCGAACAACGCCCTGAAAGAGCTTGCCTCGGTCGCCTCCGCAGGAGCGGTTTGGCTGCTGAAATCACCTGAAGTTCCACCCGAAAAATCGCTTGATCTTGCGGGTTGACTTTTGTGTGTGATTTTGCACGAACCCCTATATCTAGTGGTTCGCTGCGATCGGGATACAAGATAATGCGGTATTGGGGGCTTTGCAAGGCGAGCGCCTGTGGATAAGTTGTGTGTACTTTGTGAGTGAATGGTGGGTATTCGCTGTAGGCCTTGTGCCAAGTGGTTTGCAGTATTTTTCTGCACCTTGACGCCCTTGGGCAGTTTTTTTTGGGCGCGAAGCCTGTCACAAAAAACGGTTCAGTCGAGGGGCGGTAGGGCGTGTCTGAAGATCTGGGGTGCCTGGGAGATCGAGCACCGCCCGCGGGGCGCTCGGTCTCGCAGGGCCCCCCATCTACATTCATACTCTCAGCTGCCCTGACACGATCCCAAGAACAACAAGGCCAAAGCCATGGACCACCCCATACCCCGCATCCTCATCGTCGAAGACGATCAGCGCCTCGCCGAACTCACCGCCGAATACCTGCAGGCCAATGGTTTCGAGGTCGCGGTGGAGGCCGATGGCGCCCGTGCCGCGAGGCGCATCATCGACAGCCAGCCCGACCTGGTGATCCTCGACCTGATGCTCCCCGGCGAGGACGGCCTGAGCATCTGCCGCCGGGTGCGCAGCCAGTACCAGGGGCCGATCCTCATGCTCACCGCGCGCAGCGATGAACTCGACCAGGTTCAGGGCCTGGACCTGGGCGCCGACGACTACGTCTGCAAACCCGTGCGCCCACGCTTGCTGCTGGCGCGTATCCAGGCCCTGCTGCGCCGCAGCGAAACCGTGGACAGCAAGCGCCAGGACCTGGTCTTCGGTGCGCTGCGTATCGACAACCGCCTGCGTGAGGCGCACCTGGGCGAGCAGTTGATCGAGCTGACCGGCGCCGAATTCGATCTGCTCTGGCTGTTGGCCAGCAACGCTGGCCGGGTGCTGACCCGTGAACAGATCTTCACTGCACTGCGTGGCGTGGGCTACGACGGCCAGGACCGCTCCATCGATATCCGCATCTCGAAAATCCGCCCCAAGATCGGCGACGACCCGCTTCAGCCGCGGTTGATCAAGACCCTGCGCAGCAAAGGCTACCTGTTCGTGGGCGAGGCACCATGAACAATTCGATCTTCCTGCGCATCTACGGCGGCATGCTGGCCGTGCTGGTGCTGGTGGCCCTGCTTGGCGTGCTCAGCCTGCACCTGGTCAACGAAGTGCGCGCTGCCCAGCATCGCGAGGGCCTGGCCCAGGGCACCTTCAGCCTGATGGCCGACAACCTGGCAATGCAGAATGAAACCCAACGCAAGCGTTCGCTGCTGATCTGGGAACGCCTGCTTGGCGTGCCGTTGGCGCTGCAACCGATGAGCGCACGCAGCCTTGACGGTGGCCAGCGGGCGCGCCTGTACCGTGGCCTGGTGGTGGTCGAGAAAATTGGCCCGCATGCGGCGCAAGTGCTACGCAAGGTGGGCCAGGAAGACCTGATGCTGGTCGCGCAGATCAAACAGATCAGCGAGCAGTTGGCGCGGGCCACCCTCTATCTATTGGCCGACGAACTGGTGCGCTACCCGGTAACCGAACAGCAGCAGCGCCTGGCACAGATCAAGCACGAAAAGGGCTTCGGCTTTGGCGTTGCCTTGCAACGTATCGAGCGGGTCAGCCTGGACGATGACCAGCGGCGCCGCGTGGAGGAGGGCGACACGGTGATGGCGCTGGGCAAGGATGGTGACTCGATCCGGGTGTTCGCCGGGCTGACGGGCTCGCCATGGGTACTGGAAATCGGCCCGCTGTACCAGCTCAACCCTTACCCGCCGCAGTTGCTGATCCTGATTGCCTTCCTGGGTCTGTGCCTGATTGGCCTGGTGGTCTACCTGCTGGTGCGTCAGCTGGAACGTCGTGTGTCTGGCCTGGAGATTGCTGCCACGCGCATCGCCCAGGGCAGCCTGGATACCCGCGTGCCGGCCGGCGACGCCGACTCGGTAGGGCGCCTGGCGGCTGCCTTCAATGGCATGGCCGAGCACCTGCAGCGCTCGCTGACCATGCAGCGTGAGCTGGTGCGAGCGGTGTCCCACGAGCTTCGCACGCCGGTGGCGCGCCTGCGCTTTGGCCTGGAGATGATCGAAAGCGCCACGACTGAACAGGTGCGGGCAAAGCACCTGGCGGGCATGGACGGGGATATCCAGGACCTCGACAAGCTGGTCGACGAGATGCTGACCTACGCCCGCCTGGAGCAGGGCGCACCGGCCTTGAAGTTCCAGCGGGTCGATCTGGATGCCTTGCTCGATCGGGTGATCGAAGAGCTGGCACCTTTGCGTGCCGAGGTGCGGGTGGTGCGCGGCGACTGTCAGGGCGCGGATGCCGAAGGCGCCTGGGTCGAGGCCGAGCCGCGCTACTTGCACCGGGCCCTGCAGAACCTTGTCGGCAATGCCATGCGCCATGCCGAGAGCGAAGTGCGCCTGAGCTATCAGCTGGGCCAGCAACGTTGCCGCATCGATGTGGAGGATGACGGCCCGGGGATCCCCGAGGGCTTCTGGGACCGCATTTTCACGCCCTTCACCCGCCTCGATGACAGCCGCACCCGTGCCTCGGGCGGGCATGGCCTGGGCCTGTCGATCGTACGGCGGATCATCTACTGGCACGCGGGCCGGGCCACGGTGGGCCGCAGCGAGGCGTTGGGCGGTGCCTGCTTCAGCCTGAACTGGCCAAGGCAGCAGGCACCGCTGTGAAGGTCAGACGCTGACCAGGCTCAGCAGGTGGCCGTCCTGCAGGCAGAACTGGCCTTGCAGCTCTGCGCCTTGCTGCCACTGCGGTGACAGGTCGGTGAGCAGGCGCAAGCGCGCCAGCCCTTCTGCGGACCAGTCGAGCACTTCTGCGTGTTCGAAGTAGAAGCGTTGGCGAGTCAGTGGGTACAGGGTCTTGAACAAGCTTTCCTTCAGCGAGAACGTCAGGGTGACCGTAAGCCCAAGCTGGCGGCGGTCCAGGCGCTCCAGCTCTGCCGGGGTAAGGATTTCGCCCATCAGCCGCTCGGCGCGCGCGTCATCCAGCAAGGCTTCCTGATCCAGGCCCAGACCTTGGCAGCTGTTTTCGCCGGCGACCACCGCGGCGGCCCAGCCCTTGCCGTGTGTGATCGAGCCATGAATACCGGCGGGCCAGATGGGCGAGCGGTCTTCGTGGGTGCCGGGCACGTAGTCGCGGCCGTCCAGGTGCTGGAGCGCGGCGCGGGCACATACGCGGCCGGCCAGGTACTCGGCCTGGCGCTTGGGCACCGAGCGCAGCAGGCTGGCGCTGGGCAGTACGCCAGCGCGCTGGAAGTCGTCGGCGGCCAAGTGGGCAGGGTCGAAGGCGCAACTGACCAGCACCGCGCCGGGCAATGGGCGGGGCAGGGGCCAGTGGTGCTGGAGCGGGGCGCAACAGGCAGGAAGTGTGTTCATGGCGACTATTGTGCCAGCTGTGCAGGCGCTGAGGGAGGTGGCGTGGCAGGATGACTTACCGCAGCCATGAAAACATGGCGCAGATCACAGCGTGATCCGTGTGGGAGCGGGTTTACCCGCGAAGCATACACCGCGGTGGATGGCACGGGCTTCGCCCGTGTTCGCGGGCAAGCCCGCTCCCACAGGGATCGCGCCAGCTTTTAGAAATTGAGCAAGACAGTTGCTCCTACAACGATTGCACAATCTTTTATTTGAACACCTTCTTGAAGAACGCCTGCATATCCGCCCAGGAACGCTCGTCCGCGGCCTTGTTATAGCCAATGTCCGGCCCCCCATGTTCACCGTGGCTCAGCCGATCGGCATCGGGGTTGGTGAACCCGTGCTTGGCCCCTTCAATACTGACGAACTGGTAGTTGACCTTGGCCGCATCCATCTCGGCCTTGAACGCCTCCACCTGCTGTGGGGTGACCATGCTGTCCGCTGCACCATGCTCGACCAGGATATCGGCCCGCACCACGCCAGGTTTTGCCGGGGTCTGGGTGGCCAGTGCGCCATGGAAGCTCACCACGCCATCGAGCTTTTCTCCCCGGCGTGCGGCATCGAGCACCACCTTGCCGCCAAAACAGTAGCCGACAGCGCCCAGTTGATGCTTGTTCACATTCGGCTGCTTTTTCAACAACTCCAGGCCCGCGTCGAAGCGTGCTGCTGCTGCGGCCGGGTCCTTCATCGCTGCGGCCATGAATGCCTGGGCATCCTGCGGATGCTCGGTGTGCTTGCCATCGCCGTACATGTCGATGGCCAGTGCCTTGTAGCCCAGGGCGGCAAGATCTCTCGCACGACGCTTGGCATAGTCGTTCAGGCCCCACCATTCATGCACCACAACGATGCCTGGGCGTTTGCCGTCCAGCGCGTCATCGTAGGCGTAGTAGCCGACGAGGCGGTTGCCATCGTCGTCCTGATAAGGAATTTCACGGGTCACTACCGCCGCTTGGGCGAGGGCGGCGCTGCACATCAGGGTCAGGGCCAGCAGGGCTCGCATGTTCACAACTCCTTGTTTTGCTATCGATTCGTTCAGCCGGGGTTCAGCCAGGGTTCAGTCGCGGTTCAGGGTGCCCTGATTACTCTAGCTTCCAGACCGAAACAGCGCACCCAACTGGAGTACCCAGCCATGAAAACCTTCAATACCCTGCTTGCCGCCATGGCCGTCTGTGCCGCTGGCATTACCACCGCCCAGGCCGCGGACGACAACTTCGCCAGCCTCACCTACGGCCAGACCAGCGACAAAGTTCGCAAGTCCGGCCTGCTGCAACGCAACACCGATCAGCTCAATGCCGACGGTATCATCGGCAAGGACGATACCTGGGGTGTGCGTCTGGGCAAGATCAACGACCAGGGCCGCTACTACATGACCTATGACAATGTCTCTGGCGACCACAGTGGCCTGAAGTTGCGCCAGGAAAACCTGCTTGGCAGCTACGACTTGTTCCTGCCGGTGGGCGATACCACCAAGCTGTTCGGTGGTGGCAGCCTGGGTGTGACCAAGCTGACCCAGGACTCGCCAGGCGCCAGCCGGGACACTGACTACGGTTATGCCTACGGCTTGCAGGCCGGTGTGATCCAGGACATCACCGACAAGGCCTCGGTCGAACTGGGCTACCGTTACCTGCGCACCAATGCCGCGACCGAGGTGGGCGCGCATGGCGGGCCGAAGGATGGCACCCTGCGCCTGACCAGCAGCGCGCAGACCTACCTGGCAGCAAGTTACAAGTTCTGACGAACGAGCCGCGTTATCCTGTACCGGCCTTCGCGGGCACGCCCGCTCCCACAGGTACTGCACAAACCGCTGAAACTGTGCAGTACCTTTGGCTTGTGCAGGTGCTGCACACGTTTCAGAGACTGTGCGATTGCTGTGGGAGCAGGCATGCCCGCGAATAGGCCGGTACAGGCAATACACATAAGGAGCTGCACATGAAACTGCTGGTGGTCGAGGACGAAGCCCTGCTTCGCCATCACCTCTACACCCGCCTGGGCGAAAGCGGCCATGTGGTCGAGGCGGTCGCTGATGCCGAAGAGGCGCTGTACCAGGCCGAGCAGTACCATTTCGACCTTGCCATCATCGATCTGGGCCTGCCCGGTATCAGCGGCCTGGAGCTGATCACGCGGCTGCGCAGCCAGGACAAGACCTTCCCCATTCTCATCCTCACAGCCCGTGGCAACTGGCAAGACAAGGTCGAGGGCCTGGCCGCCGGTGCCGACGACTATCTGGTCAAGCCGTTCCAGTTCGAGGAGCTTGAAGCACGGCTCAATGCCCTGTTACGCCGCTCCAGTGGTTTCATCCAGTCGACCATCACCGCTGGACCCTTGGTACTTGACCTCAACCGCAAGCAGGCCACCCTCGACGAACACGCCTTGGCCCTGACTGCCTACGAATACCGCATCCTCGAATACCTCATGCGCCATCACCAGCAGGTGGTGGCCAAGGATCGCCTGATGGAACAGTTGTACCCAGGTGACGAAGAGCGCGACCCCAATGTCATCGAAGTGCTGGTTGGCCGCCTGCGCCGCAAGCTTGAAGGCGAGCGCGGCTTCAAACCCATCGACACGGTGCGCGGCCTGGGCTACCTGTTCACCGAGCGCTGCCGATGATCCGCTCGCTGCGGGTGCGCCTGATGCTGGCCGCCGCAGTGTTGGCGCTGCTGTTCATGCTGGCGCTGCTGCCGGCCTTGCAGAAGGCCTTCAGCCTGGCTCTGCAGGAATCGATCGAGCAGCGTCTGGCCTCTGATGTGACCACGCTGATTTCCGCTGCGCGTATCGAGCATGGCCAACTGCAGATGCCGACACTGCTGCCAGACGAGCGCTACAACCTGCCCTACACAGGCCTGCTCGGCTATATCTTTGACCGCGACGGCAAACTGGTCTGGCAGTCGCGTGCCACCGCCGACCGGCACATCAACTACCAGCCGCGCTATGACGGGCGCGGTAACGAGTTCGACCGCATTCACCAGTCCGATGGCGAAGAGTTCTTCGTGTACGACGTCGAGATCAAGCTGCTGGGCGGGCAGAGTGCCGCCTACAGCATTGTCGCTCTGCAGCCCGTGAGCGAATACAAGGCCACCCTCAATGGCCTGCGCGAAAAGCTCTACCTGGGGTTCGGCGCTGCATTGCTGGCGCTCATGGTGTTGTTGTGGGCAGGCCTGACCTGGGGGCTGCGCTCGTTGCGACGCCTCAGCCACGAACTGGATGAAGTGGAATCAGGTGCACGTGACGGTCTGAGCGGTGAGCACCCACGCGAGTTGCTGCGCCTGACCCGCTCGCTCAACCGTCTGTTGCGCAGTGAGCGTGAGCAGCGCACGCGCTACCGTGATTCGCTGGATGACCTGGCGCACAGCCTGAAGACGCCGCTGGCGGTGTTGCAGGGTGTGGGTGAAAGCTTGCAGCAGCGCAGCGGCGAGCGCGAGCAGGCGCGGGTGCTGCAAAGCCAGATCGAGCGCATGAGCCAGCAGATCGACTACCAGCTGCAACGCGCCAGCCTGCGCAAGAGTGGCCTGGTCCGCCACAGCGTATTGCTGCGGCCGTTGCTCGACAGCCTGTGCAGCACCTTGGCCAAGGTTTACCGGGAAAAACGTGTGAACGTGGTGCTGGAGTTGCCGGACGAGGCGCAGGTGCCGATGGAGCAGGGCGCGTTGCTGGAAATGCTCGGCAACCTGCTGGAGAACGCCTACCGGCTGAGCCTGGGCCAAGTGCGGGTGAGCCTGGTGAAGGCGCCGGGGTATCTGACCTTGTGCATCGAGGACGACGGGCCGGGCGTGCCCGCCGACCAGCGTGAACGCATTCTGGAGCGTGGGGAGCGGCTGGACAGCCAACACCCGGGGCAGGGCATAGGCTTGGCCGTGGTCAAGGATATCGTCGACAGCTATGACGCCGAGCTGAGCCTTGGCGATTCGCCGCTGGGGGGCGCTGCGTTCAGGATCACCTTCAACCTGGATTGATCCCTAGCCTGTTCCGGCCCATTCGCAGGTCAATCTGCGAATGGGGGCACAGGCAATCCACAAAGGGCGGTTTTCCGCCATTCCTCCTTGTACAAATTCCGCCATCGGGCGGAAATCCGCCAATCCGTCCCGGGAATATCGCCCTGTCGTTGGGCATTTATTCCTAGCAAATACGGGCTTTGCACCCTTCATGGGCATTTTGGCACCACCCTTGCTACTGATCCTCGCAGAGGCCTGCCCAGGCAGCTCGAACACAACGACAAATCCCTCCAAGTGCAGGAGGGTTAGCGATTCAGGTGCCCCCATCACCCTGGGAAGGGTGAATCGGCACACTTGAGGAAAATTAGCCATGACGACACGTCAGCCGCTGTACAAATCCCTGTATGTCCAGGTGTTGGTCGCCATCACCATCGGCATCCTGCTCGGCCACTACTATCCGGAAACGGGCGTTGCCCTCAAACCCCTGGGTGACGGCTTCGTCAAACTGATCAAGATGGTCATCGCCCCGATCATCTTCTGTACCGTGGTCAGCGGCATTGCCGGCATGCAGAGCATGAAGTCGGTCGGCAAAACCGGCGGCTACGCGTTGCTGTACTTCGAAATCGTCTCCACCATCGCCCTGATCATCGGCCTCGTCGTCGTCAACGTGGTCAAGCCAGGCGCTGGCATGCACATCGATGTCAGCACCCTGAACGCCAGCAGCGTGGCTGCCTACGCCGCCGCCGGCGCGCAGCAGACTACCGTCGGCTTCCTGCTTAACGTCATCCCCAATACGGTCGTCGGCGCCTTCGCCAACGGCGACATCCTGCAAGTGCTGATGTTCTCGGTGCTGTTCGGCTTCGCCCTGCACCGCCTGGGCAGCTACGGCAAGCCGGTACTGGACATGATCGACCGCTTCGCCCACGTCATGTTCAACATCATCAACATGATCATGAAGCTGGCCCCGATCGGCGCTTTCGGCGCCATGGCCTTCACCATTGGCCAGTACGGTGTTGGCTCGCTGGTGCAGCTGGGCTACCTGATGGCCTGCTTCTACATCACCTGCCTGCTGTTCGTGCTGGTGGTGCTGGGCGGTATCTGCCGTGCCCACGGCTTCAGCGTGATCAAGCTGATCCGCTACATCCGTGAAGAACTGCTGATCGTGCTGGGTACTTCGTCCTCGGAGTCGGCCCTGCCACGCATGCTGGCCAAGATGGAGCGCCTGGGTGCCAAGAAATCGGTAGTGGGCCTGGTTATCCCGACTGGCTACTCGTTCAACCTGGACGGTACCTCGATCTACCTGACCATGGCTGCGGTGTTCATCGCTCAGGCCACTGACACCACAATGGACATCACTCACCAGATCACCCTGCTGCTGGTGCTGCTGGTGGCTTCCAAGGGTGCTGCCGGCGTTACCGGCTCGGGCTTCATCGTGCTGGCGGCGACCCTGTCGGCTGTTGGCCACCTGCCGGTTGCCGGCCTGGCGCTGATCCTTGGCATCGACCGCTTCATGTCCGAAGCCCGCGCCCTGACCAACCTGGTGGGCAACGCCGTTGCCACCGTGGTAGTGGCCAAGTGGGTCAAGGAAATGGACAACGACAAGCTGGCTTCGGAACTGGCCTCCGGTGGTGCGCCGCTGATCGATACCCGCCCGACGGACGACCTGGGCGTGGCTGAAGGCCCGGCTCGTTGATAGCGGGTTGAAATGAGAAAGGCGACCCAAGGTCGCCTTTTTCGTGTCTGCGCGGTCCCTTGTGGGAGCGGCCTTGCGTCGCGAAAGGGCTGCG
>PJUF01001606.1_pt1 | contig 10919 bp, 5 predicted proteins | sample 1512191 | NCBI WGS metagenome assembly PJUF01 (sample SAMN08177673, study PRJNA422409) | Feces metagenome, whole genome shotgun sequencing project. | isolation source: Chicken feces (3) enriched on wood chips | host: Gallus gallus | place: USA: Madison | collected 2015-01-15 | reverse complement strand
TGGCGGGCGGGGCACGAGGCCTATTTTGCGCGCAATGGCGGCTTTGCGCCGGACATGGAGATTGTCTGCGAGACCTTCCGGCTGGTCAGCGTGCTGCCCGCCGGGCGCGAGGTCTATAATCGCGTTGCGACGCCGATCTTTATCGTGACCGATATCGAAAGCGACGGGCCGACGCCGCTGCACAATTCCATGCTGAGCTTTGCCTCGGTGGCCATTGCGGCCGATGGCGCGCGCCATGGCGAATTCGAAGCGGTGCTGACGCCCCGCCCGGACCGAAGCACCAACGAAACCACAATGGCGTGGTGGGCGACCCAGCCGGAAGCCTGGAAGGCGGCCACCGAGGGCGCCGAAGACCCGGCCGTGGTGATGCCGCGCTATGCCGACTGGGTGGAAAGTCTGCCGGGCCCAAAAGTGTTCGTCGCCGCGCCGATGATCTTCGACGGGCTGTGGATGGACCATTACCTCGACGAATATGCCGGCACGCGCGCCCTTTCCGGCCCGTTCAAGGGCCGCCAGATCTTTCGCGGCGGCGGGGTCTGCCTTTACACCATGGCCGGCACATTGCGCGGCGCGCCCTATCTCGACTGGGGCATGAGCAAGCTGCCGGCCGAATTCTACGGCCACATCCCCCATACCCATCGCGCCATCGACGATGCCCGCGGCTTTGCCAATGTGCTGGTCGAACTTTTCAAACTTTCCGCTCAACTGCCGGCGATCACCGGCAGCACGAGCGACTTCCGCTAAAGGCCAAGAAAAATGAAATTCACCCTCGACTGGCTCAAGGAGCACCTCGACACCACCGCTTCGGTCGACGAGATCAGCAAGGCGCTGACCATGATCGGCCTCGAGGTGGAGGGCGTCGAAAGCCAGGGCAAGGCGCTCGAGAAATTCGTGGTCGCGCATGTGGTCGAGGCCAAGCCGCATCCCAATTCCGACCATCTCAACATCTGCAAGGTCGATGCCGGCACCGGCGAATTGATCGACGTGGTCTGCGGGGCGCCCAATTGCCGGACTGGGCTCAAAAGCGTGTTCGCGGCGCCGGGCACCTATATTCCGGGCAAGGATTTCGAATTGAAGGGCGGCGTCGTCATTCGCGGTGCCCCGTCCAACGGCATGCTGTGTTCGGCGGCTGAATTGCAGCTTTCCGAAGACCATGACGGCATTATCGAGCTGCCCGAGGATGCGCCGATCGGGGAAAAATATGTCGACTATGCCGGGATCAACGGCGTGGTGTACGACATTTCCATCACGCCCAATCGGGGCGATGCCACCGGCGTCTATGGCGTGGCGCGGGACCTAGCCGCCTTCGGCCTCGGCAAGTTGAAGACAACCGACTTTTCGCCCGTGCCGTCGCAGGGCAAGAGCCCGATCGCACCGCTGCCGCATCAGTTTTCCGGCGATGAACCCAAGGCGATCCGCAAATTTGCCGGGCGCTATCTGAAGGGCATCAAGAACGGCCCTTCGCCCGACTGGCTGCAGCAGCGCCTGCGCGCCGTGGGCCTGCGGCCGATCAATACGGTCGTCGATATTACCAATCTCGTGTCGCTGGGCTGGGGCCGACCGCTCCATGCCTATGACGCCGACAAGGTCGAGGGGCAGATGGTGCTGCGCAATGCGCGCGGCGAAGCCTTCGATGCTCTGGACAACAAGGTCTATACGCTCGACGAGAGCATGACCGTGATTGCCGACGACAAGGGCCCGCTGTGTCTTGGCGGCATCATGGGCGGCATCCGCTCGGGCGTGACCGAGGAAACCACCAATGTGTTCATGGAATGCGCCAGCTGGGACGCCGATCTCATCGCCCAGACCGGGCGCAAGACCGGCATCGTCTCGGATGCCCGCTATCGGCTCGAACGCCATGTCGATCCGGCCCTGACCGAGCCCGGCATGGAACTGGCCACGCGGCTGGTGCTGGAACTCTGTGGCGGCGAGGCCCGGGAGCCGGCGATTTCGGGCGAGGACGAGTTCCCCAATACCGTCGTCGAGTTCCCCCTGGCTGAAGTCAAGCGCCTGACCGGGCTCGACGTTGCGCCCAACGAAATCGAGGCGATCCTCACCCGCCTCGGCTTTGCCGTCGAGGGTTCGGGCGACTTGCGTCGCGTGAAGGTGCCGAGCTGGCGGCCGGATGTGACGCAGAAGGCGGACCTCGTCGAGGAAGTGATGCGCATGGTGGGCGTCGACAATGTGCCGGTGGAGCCGCTGGTGCGGCTCAACCATGTGGCGCCGCAGATGCTGACCACGATCCAGAACCGCCGCCGCATCGCGCGCCGGGCGCTGGCCGCGCGGGGGCTCGACGAGGCGGTGACCTGGAGCTTCATTTCGCATGACGAGGCCACCCGCTTTGGCGGCGGCACCGAAGACCGGCAGCTGGCCAATGCCATTGCCTCGGACATGACCGATATGCGGCCCTCGCTGCTGCCGGGCCTGCTCGCCGGGGCGCGGCGCAATGCCAATCGCGGCTTTGCCGACGTGGCTTTGTTTGAAGTGGGGCAGATTTTCCTCTCCGACAAGCCGGAAGGCCAGCACACCTATGCCTCGGGCGTGCGCACCGGGACCGCCGGGCTTGCGGGCGCAGGCCGGCACTGGTCGGGCAAGGCACAAGCCGTGACCGTCTGGGACGCCAAGGCGGACCTGGCGGCCGTACTCGATGCGCTGGGCGTCGATATCGACAAGGTGCAGGTGCTGCCTGAGGCGGCGGCCTGGAGCCATCCGGGCCGCGGCGGGCGCATTGCGCTGGGGCCCAAGGTGACGCTGGGCTGGTTCGGCGAACTGCATCCGGCTCTTGCCGCTGAACTCGATATCGACGGGCCGGTCGCGGCCTTCGAGATCGATCTCGACGCGCTGCCCGAGCCGCGCAAGAAGGCCACCAAGACCAAGCCGGCACTGGCGCTGTCGCCCTTCCAGCCGGTCAGCCGCGACTTTGCCTTCGTGATGGATCGGGGCGTCACGGCCGCAGCCATTCTCAAGGCGGCCAAGGGCGCCGACAAGACGCTGATCACCAATGTCGGCATTTTCGACGTGTTCGAAGGCGCCCATGTCGGCGAGGGCCGGAAATCGGTCGCCATCGAGGTGACGCTGCAGCCCAGGGACCGGACGCTGACCGACGAGGAAATCGACAAGGTTTCCGCGGCCGTGGTGGCGGCGGTGACCAAGACGACCGGCGGGGAGCTCAGGAAGTAAACGAGCGCAGTATTCCCCTCTCCCCTTTGCGGGAGAGGGTGGATCGCGCGCAGCGCGAGACGGGTGAGGGGTGCTGCGCTGACTTTCCGCTCCAGCACCCCTCATCCGCCCTTCGGGCACCTTCTCCCGCAAGGGGAGAAGGGAAGTCCTGCATCCGAGGTCACCATGTCCCGCACCGACGCCATTCTGGCCCGCCTGTCGCAGTTGCACCCGAAACTGATCGATCTCAGCCTCGACCGGATGCTGCCGCTGCTCGACAGGTTGGGCAATCCGCAGGATCGGCTGCCGCCGGTGATCCACGTGGCCGGGACCAATGCCAAGGGCTCCACCATCGCCTATCTCCGCGCCTTTCTCGAAGCGGCGGGGAAGTCGGTGCATGTCTATAATTCGCCCCATCTGGTGCGCTTCAACGAGCGCATTCGGCTCGCCGGAAAGCTGGTCGAGACGCGAAAGCTCAATGCGGCGCTCGAAGCGGTCGAGGCGCGCAATGGCGGCGACCCGATCACCTTTTTCGAGGTGACGACGGTCACCGCCTTCAAGCTGTTTGCCGAGACGCCGGCCGATTACCTGCTGCTCGAAACCGGCATGGGCGGCACCTATGACACAACCAATGTGGTCAAACACCCGCTCGGCACGATCATCACGCCGATCGACCTCGATCACCAAGGGTTCCTGGGCAATACGATTGCCGAGATCGCCGTCAGCAAGGCGGGGATTCTGAAGCGCGGCTCCAAGGCGGTGATGGGCATCCAGCGCGATGAGGCCCGCGCGGTGCTTGATCGCGCGGCGCGGCGGCTGGGTGTGACGCCGATCTGGCAGGGCGAGGATTTCCATGGATCCGAACAGGATGGGCGGCTGGTCTTCCAAGACGAACAGGGTCTGCTCGACCTGCCGCCGCCGGCGCTAAGCGGGCCGCATCAGGTCGACAATGCGGCGCTGGCCATTGCCGCCGCCCGGCATTTCGGCCTGCCGGTGGATGAGCGGGCCTTTGCGGAAGGGTTGCGGCGAGTCAGCTGGCCGGCGCGGATGCAGCCGATCCGCACGGGAAAACTGCGCGACCTGCTGCCGGCCGGGCATGAGCTCTGGCTCGATGGCGGGCATAATCCGCATGGCGCGGCGGCGCTGGCGCGCACGCTTGCCGCCATGCCCGAAAAGCCGCTGGTGCTGATCATGGGGATGATGAATACGCGGGCGCCTGAGGATTTTCTCGAGGCGTTTCGCGACCTCCATCCGCTCCAGGTTTACACATTGACGATACCGGGCGAGGCCAATGCGCATGGCGCCGAGGAGATCGCGGCGCGGGCGCGGGCACAGCGGCTTCCGGCCAGGGCGATGCGATCGGTGACGACGGCGCTCAAGGCGGCAGCCGGTATCGAAAATGCCCGGGTGCTGATCTGCGGGTCGCTCTATCTGGCCGGAGATGTGCTGGCGAAAAACGGGACCGTGCCGGACTGAGGATCACCGCTCACCCGTCCGGCCTGCGGCCAATCCACGAAAGGCAGATGAGGGGCCTAGTACTTGCCCTGGTCGCTGCCGCAGAAGGGGTCGATCGGGCTCTTGCCTTCGAAGGGCTTGCGGCCGAGGAGACATTCGACGACGGCGGCCTGCATGTCCTCGTTGGAGCCATAGGCATTGACATAGGTGGGCACGCGCGGGGCGTCGTGGAGATAATAGGGGTAGCCCAGCGAGACCATTAGCGTGGGCACGTCGTGCCAGTGGCGCTTCATGGCGCCGAAGACCGAGCCGGTCAGCTGCTTCCAGTTGAGGAAGATGTGTTGCCGAGTCAGCAGCGTTTCCTCGGCGAGGAGATAGAGGACGAGGTCGTAGTCGCGCGCACTGACCGGCATTTCGGGGCTGTATTCGGTGATCTCGAAGCCTTCCTGGCGGAGGAGATCGGGCAGCGAAAGCGGCAGCGGGACGGGCGCGAAAGGCAGGATAGCGCCGGTCGAGAAGATCAGCACACGCTTGTGACGGGACGGCGAGAGCGGCAGGAGGCCTGGCACGTCCTTGACGAGGGTCGGCACCCTCGATGTCACCGAGGCCGCGGTGATCTTGCTGTCCGAGCGCGCCATGATGACTTCGGCCGTCATGTGGGCCGGCGGGGCGCGGTCGGGCTTGTGAAGGCCGAGCGCGGCCTTGAGCGCCAGGACGCGGGTCACCGCCTCGTCGACCCGCTCCTGGGTGAGGCGGCCATCGGCGACGGCCTTGACCAGGTACATGAGGTCGGCGGTGGGATCGTCGGAGAAGAGAATGGTGTCGCAACCAGCGATCACGCATTGCGGGATGGTCTGCTCGCGCGGGCCCCAATCGCCGAAGCCGGCCATGGGGGTGGCGTCGGACACGATGAGGCCGTTGAAGCCGAGCTTTTCGCGCAGCAGCGTCTGGTTGAGCACGGGGCTGAGAGTTGCCGGGCGGTAGGCCTCGGCCCCGGCATCGGGATCGAGTTCGCGCACGAAGGCGGGAAAGGCGATATGGGCCGACATGACGCCCATGACGCCCGCCTCGATGGCGGCGCGATAGAGGCGGCCGAAGGTCTTTTCCCATTCGGGCAGGGTCAGCGGATTGACGGTCGTCACCAGATGCTGGTCACGGTCGTCATAGCCCTCGCCGGGCCAGTGCTTGACGGTGGCGGCCACGCCCTTGGCCTGGAAAGCGGCGATCTGGGCCAGGGCATGGCGCTCGATGCGCTCGACATCGGAGCCATAGGAGCGGGTGCCGACGATGGCGCTCTCAAAGGCCTTGTTGATGTCGATGACCGGGGTAAAGCTCCAGTTGAGCCCCACGGCGCGGGCTTCCTCGGCCATGATGGTGGAAATGGCGGTGGTCGCCTCGACGTCGTCCACAGCGGCAAGGCCCAGCGGATTGGGGACTTCGGTGCCGAAAGGCAGGCTCATGCGCGAGCCTTCGAGATCGGCACTGACGGTCATGGGCACCGGGCCGGCGCTATCGAGCTGACCCATCAGCGCGACTTCGGCCGCAAGGTCGGCCGAATAGATGCGGGTGATACCGCCGGGCTTGAAGGAGCGGATTGTCTCCATGGCCTCGGCCGGTGCTTCGCGCGAGAGCAGCACGAAGAGCTGGGCCAGCTTGTCGCGCGGGCTCAGCCGGTCGCGGGTTTCGTGCACCCAGGCAATGGCGTCTTCGTCGAGATGGAATGGTGCGGCGGAGAGATCGATAGCGGCCAAGGGTGGGCTCCCCATCTTTTTCGTTATTATTGCCCTGGAATAGCAGACCGCTCCGTCGCCAACCAGAATGAAACACCGCCGGAGTGACCCGGCGGTGTGGCATTTTGATGGGTGTCGCGGCGCGCTGGTGTCAGGCGGCGTGCTGCTCGAGCCACTTGATGAGCTGGACCCGGCTCTGGCCGGCGCCAACCTTGAGATCGACCGGCTGGCCGTTCCTGAAGATGATCAGCGTTGGCATGGAGCGCACATTGTATTGCACGGTGATGCCGGGATTGGCGTCGACGTCGAGCTTGACGATCTTGACGCTGTCGGCGAGTTCGTCGGCCAGCGCTTCGATCGTGGGCGACATGGCCTTGCAAGGCGGGCACCATTCGGCCCAGAAATCCACCAGCACCGGCTTGTCGGCGCCCAGCACTTCCTGGGCAAAGTTCGCGTCCGTCACGTTGAGCGCCATGCGTTTCCTCCATCGGCATCGAGCGGTGAGGCTAGGCCGAGTCGTGGCGGTGCGGAAGGCATGGTTTTTTGCAGCAAGGGCGAATGGGGGTTTGGTTTGGCGAGGGCCGCCTATGGGGCCTGCCGTTGCTTCGAGCAAGGACCACAACAGCCTTGCCTTCTCCCCGGGAAGGGGAGGCAAGCGCGGTTCTGAGCGTCTTTGCAGATCGATGGCGCCTGCAGCGCCGAACCCCTCACCCTAAGCTCTCCCCTCAGGGGAGAGGGCCGATGGAGCCGATCGGTCGGCTTAAATATTCAGCATCCTCAAACGAAAGCACCGCCGGATTGCTCCGGCGGTGTTTCTGGAATCGAGGCTGAGTGAGAGCTCAGGCGGCGTGGCCTTCGAGCCACTTGGTGAGGCCTGCCTTGGGCGTGCCGGCACCGATCTTCATGTCGGCGGCTTCGCCGCCCTTGAAGAGGATCATAGTGGGAATGGAGCGCACGCCATACTGGGCGGCAATGCCGGGATTTTCGTCTACGTTGAGCTTGACGATCTTCACCTTGCCTTCGAGTTCGGAGGAAAGCTCGTCCAGAACCGGGGCGATGGCCCGGCAGGGTCCGCACCATTCGGCCCAGAAATCGACGAGGACGGGTTCGCTGGAGCTGAGGACTTCCTGACCGAACGTGGCTTCGGAAACGGCTTTGGTCATGGTTTTCATGCCTTTTGTGTCTGCTGCGCCTGGCTAAGGAGGCGCGACCGAAAAATCAAAATCCCGACGGCGCGGAAGCCCCGGCGGGAAGCGGTGGTCTCATTGCTCCCAAAGCTGGGGAGAGTCCAGCCTTGGTGCAAGTGCGTTCACCGCGCAGTGAAATCCGCACGGGCGCTTACGAGCTGCTCGTGCGGCAAAATCATCAGTGATTCCAACTCTGTCCAAAGGATTGCCGCAGTGACGGGCCGTCCGGGGAAAAGCTGACCTGCAACCAGTGCATATAATCCGAGCTGGGTTAGATAGTTCCGGGGCACCGCCCCTGCCCCGGCGGGCACGGTGGCGTCGGACTTGTAGTCGACCACCAGCACACCTGAGTCGTCAACCACGACGCGATCCATGCGGCCGCTGAGCCAGACCGGCTTGCCGCTTCGCACAACCTCCAGCCGGAAGGGCAGTTCGGCCCGGCTGTCAGGGCCAAAGAGCCGGGCATGGTCGGGGTTGGCGAGAATGGCCATGGCCTTTTGCGCCAGAAGCCCGTGCCGATCGGGGAATTGGGGCAGGAGGGTTTCGAGGGCGCGAGGCGCCACGCGCGCCCATTCGGGCCGCTCGACACGGCCCAGATGCTGCAACAGGGCGTGAAGCGCCAGGCCCTCGCGCCGGGCCGCTTCGGCGTCGCGCACGCTTTCGGCCTTGGTTTCGAGCAGCGGCCGGCGGATCGGCGCATCCTCCGCATAGGAGGGCTGGACGGTGGGCATGGTAGCGGGCGCCGGGACCCGGGCGAAGGCCGCTTCGGGGGTGACGAGCGGCGAAGATTTTGCGGGAACAGGGGCGAAACGCGGTGCAGCGGGCGCCGGGTAGACCAGGGCGGAAACGGCGCCCTCGCCATCGGTTACGGGGTAAAGATCGGCGCCGAGGCCCATTTCTATGGCTTCATACCAGCTCGCTGCGAGCTGGGTTTCGACGCTCGAGCCGGCCCCGAGCGGACCGGTCACGTAAAGCTCGTCCTCGGCGCGGGTCATGGCCACGTAGAGCCGGCGCCAGTATTCCTCGGCAAGGCCGAGATCGATGTCCTGCCGCAGGGCCGTGGTGGCGGCGACATGCTGGCTGCGCGAGGCAGCGTGGACCAGCAGGGGCCCGGGCGCCTTGTCGATGACATAGACAGGCCTGCCGGTCTGGCGGGCGCCGGGTTTGGCAGTGGCATCTGCGAGGATAACGATGGGCGCTTCGAGGCCCTTGGCCCCATGCACGGTCATGACGCGCACGCCGCCGCCGCTTTCGGCCAGTTCGCGCTTGATGGTGACGGCGCGTCGGCGCATGTCGGCGGCAAAACCCTGGAGCGAAGGCTGGGCCCCCTGCTCGTGCGCCAGCGCCAGTTCGAGCAGTTCGGAGAGGACTTCGTCGACTTCTCCGCCAAGCCTGGCATGGAAGCGCCTGAGGCCGCCATGGGCGTAGAGCACGCCCGATAGGAATTCGAATGGCCGCTCCATATCGAGTTCCGCCCGCCACAAACCCAGCCGCGCGGCGGCGTCCCGCGCCGCCTGCAGACCAGAGGCGAAGAGCGCCGACCACAGCGGCTGGCCATTGGCGCGGTGATGGGCGATGGCGAAGAGGTCGTCCTCTGTGACATCGAATAGCGGCGAGCGCAGGAGTGCCGCCAGCTGCAGGTCGTCGGCCGGATTGAGCAGCACGTCGATCAGCGCCAGGAGATCGAGCACGGCAATATGGCCGGTGACGGCCAGCCGGTCGGCCCCGGGGGTGGGAAGACCGGCGCCGCGCAGGGCGCGGATGATTTCCTGGAACAGCACGCCCCGCTTCTGCACCAGGATCAGCACGTCATCGGCACTGACCGGCCGGTTGCGTTCGCCCAGCACCCGGCCCCGGTCGATCCAGGCGCGGATTTCGCCGGCAATGCGCTGGGCGATGCGGCGGCTGGCGCTTTGTTCGGCCTCGACCACGGTGACCGGCCAGGCCGAGCCGTCGCGCTCGGCCTTCTGGTCCTGAATGGGCGGCCAGAGGGTGACCGTGCCGCCGGCCTGCCTGCGGGCCGGGGCATGGACGATCTTGTCCTCCGAAAGGAGCGCCTTCTGGATATCGGGTCGATCGCAGACGCGGTCGACGGCGTCGAGAATGCCGCCCAGGGTGCGGAAGCTCGTATGCAGGCGCACGTTTTCGAAGGGCTTTTCGGCCTGGCTGGCCCGCCTTGCCATGTCGCGGCCGGTGAGGCCGAAAAGGGCCGGCTGCGCCCCCTGGAAGGAATAGATGGACTGCTTCTGGTCGCCCACGGCAAAGACCGAGCGCGGCCGGGACACCGCTCCGGCGCCGACGAAGAACTCGTCGGCCAGGGCCCGGACCACGCGCCATTGCTGCTCGTTGGTATCCTGGCTTTCATCGACGAGGATATGGTCGATGCCGGCATCGAGCTTGTACTGCACCCAGGGGCCGAGCGCCTGGTTGGCGAAGAGATCGCCCAGCTTTTCGACGAGATCGTCGAAATCGAGCAGCGCATGGCGGCGCTTTTCGTGCTCGTAGCGGGCCGCGATGGCAGCGACGACGTCGAGCACGGCGGCGCTGCGCTCGACAAGGAGGGCTCCCGACAGCTGGGCTTCGAGCGTCAGGACACGGTCGCGTTCGGCTTCGAGCAGCGGCTGCAGATCGGGCTTGAGCTTACGCTGCTCGGCATTGAGCAGGTTGGCGCGCGGCTGTTTGACCTTGTCCTTGTTCTCGGTGAGGAAGAGAGCGCAGAGCTGGTCCGCCGTCAGGCGCTCGGGGTCGAGCCGGGCGAGGAGATCTATGAAGCGCTTACCCGTGGGCGTGGCGTCGAAGGCGTCCATGATTTCACGCCAGAGCGAGGGCGTCACGACAGTGTCGGAGACCAGGCGCGCGGCGATGTCCGTTGCGGTGCCCGTGGCGCCGACGAGATGCTGGAGACGTGCCTTGGCGGCGAACACGTCGTTGAGGACCGGCTTGAGCCGGGGACCTTCGCCCAGCGCGGTGCCGATGGCTTCGGTGATGGCATGGTCGCTCAAAAGCCCAAAAAGGGTTTCCACCGCCTCAGCATGGGCGCCGCCGCGCAGGCCCTCGGCCAGGACGCCTTCGCGCGCCGCGAGCAGCATATTGGCCTGCTGATCGTCCTCGATCACGGCAAAGTCGAAGGGCACGCCGGCCTCGATGGGAAAGCGATGCAGCACCGCCTCGCAAAAGGCGTGGATGGTGAGGATGCGCAGGCCCCCGGGGGTTTCGAGCGCCCGGGCAAACAGCGTGCGCGCGTCCTCGAGCTGCCTGGGTGAGGGCTCGTGGCCGATGAGCGCGCGCAACTTTTCGCGCAGGTCCGCCTCGTCCGTCACCGCCCATTCTGCCAGCCTTGCGCCGACTCGCTTGCGCATTTCGGCGGCGGCGGCCTTGGTATAGGTGA
>PJUF01001599.1_pt1 | contig 10938 bp, 6 predicted proteins | sample 1512191 | NCBI WGS metagenome assembly PJUF01 (sample SAMN08177673, study PRJNA422409) | Feces metagenome, whole genome shotgun sequencing project. | isolation source: Chicken feces (3) enriched on wood chips | host: Gallus gallus | place: USA: Madison | collected 2015-01-15 | reverse complement strand
GCTTCTCCGCGATGGCGCTAGGCCTGTGGCCCATGATCTGCGCCACGACGCCGGCTGGGCACTCCACCCACTCGCTCAGCGTGCCAAACGAGCGGCGCAGGCCGTGGATCGACACATGCGGCAGCTCGGCCGCTTCCAGCGCGTTGTTATGGGCCTTACGCGGCTCCTGTATGCGTCCGCTGGCAGACGTGCGGCTGCTGAATACCCACTCATTGGTGCGTGGGAGGGCATCCAGCAGCGCGGACACGTAGGGGGTCAATGGAATCGTCCGGTTGGCCTCCACCTTGTCCTGCAAGACCATCGTGCCCCACTTGAAGTCCACGTCTGTCCAGCGCAGGCCAGCCATTTCCTCACGTCGCGCGCCCGTCAGCAGGAGGGCTTGCAGGTAGGCGCTGGCGACAGGGTTTTGGATTTCCCGGACTTGTTTGAACCAAGGGGCCAATTGCTCGCGCTGGAGACAATCCGACTTCGCCGCAGGCTTGGGGAGTTCGTCCTTGGCCACGCATGAAGCGCATGCGTTGGGGCTGACTTCGGTCTTGTACTCGGCCCGCATGGCGCACCAGTTCAGGAAGCCGCGCAAGCGCACGAAAGCGTTCATCGCGACGGTGGACCTGTGCGTCTCACCATTCAGCCATTTCCGCACATATTCGGCGTCGATGTCACGGAGAGGGCGGGCGAGCACGGAGACCAGCACGCCGGGCAGCGTGGTTTCTCCTTCACCCTTTTTGCGCCCACGGGTCTTTTGACGGCCACCCGGATCGACCAGCCTCTGGTGGTCCAGCAGGGTACGGGCGCTCCACCGGGTCTTCCGGGCCGTCATGTAGGCGTCCCACGCTTCGCGCGCGGGCGTTTCGGCGCGACGGCTGGCGTCGCGCTTCGCTGCCTGCTCAGCGACAAGCTCGGCTTTCTGCACCCTCGGATCGTGCCCGCTGTCGACCAGCACCTTGAGACGACGCGCCTCCGCTTGGGCACTGGCGATATCCCATGTTGACGGTGAGCCGATCGTCATGCGGATGGTTTGATTGTTGAGCTTGGCCTAGAAGACGTAAGCCTTGGTCCCGCTGGAGACCACGCGCAGGCCGAGGCATGGCGCGGTGGCGTCCCACATGAACGCTTGTTTGCTGTTGGGCGGGCAAGTGAACCCGTCAACGCGCGTGGCAGTGAATTTGATTTTTGCCATATAGCTGAGTGTTGTGTAACCGCTGTGTAACCCAGCTATAAGTATATTTGCCAATCGCCATCAACACAAGGTTGGACGAAAAATACTGTAAGCTACTGAAAAATATAGATTTTTATTTCGATGATAGACACTGTTGAATACATCGATATACATGGAACTTCTCATTCGTAATGCGAAGGTCACCAGTTCGATTCCGGTCAGCGGCACCAAGAAGTGAGAAGGGCCACCCGTCAGGGTGGCCCTTTTTGCGTTTTCATCTGGCACACCTTATCTGGGTGGCCGCCTGACTCAAAAAGTGCGGCCTGGATGTATTGAACTGACTGGAGAAAGAAAAATGTAATGGTTCAGATTAGGATGCTACGCGTGCAGGCATGCCTGCACGGGGCGCTTTGCCGCGCGCGGTATCCGGATCGGCCCCAATGATCGGCGCAAACAGGCGCGGACAAAAGCGCATGAAAACGTGATAGAGCAGGCTCAGGATGGCAATAATGATGAGCGGCACCGCAACCCAATAAAGTGGATAGGGAATGCCGTTACCGAGCCGCTGATACACGACTGACAGCACAATCAGGAGAGGTGCATGGGCCAGGAAAATGAAGAAACTGATTTTGCTCTGAGACTTCAGCCAGTCACCCACTCGCGTACTGTGCAACAACGATGCTGCAGGCCAGATCAGGAAGGGTGCAATGTAGCGGAAATAGGTTGTGTTACCGATCCGGTAGTAAACCAGGCATACGCATAGGACCAGAAGAGCTGCAAGGCAGGAAGTAGCGTAGCGATCCAGGGCGAGCATATCCCATTTGCGTATTGCCGCCATGCCTCCGAAATAAAACATGATCGGCATGACATCTCGCAGGACTAAGATGCCGTCAAGATTATTGAAGAAAATGAGAATCACTCCGATGAATCCTACCCACGGCATCCTGCGCAACACGATCCCGAGAAGAGGAGAAAGTGCCATTAGGACGATCAGATCCCGCAGGAAGTTGAGCGGGTAGTTGATTGGTGAGTTCTTGAACCCGAAGGCGGCATCTATCCACGTGTGGAGGTCGAAAGGCAGAAGCTGATAACTCATGCGCAGGCCGAACATGGATTGCGCACCAAAAGCGCCGGCCAATACAATGAGATTGAATACGAGGAAAGGGACGATGATCGTGCGCGTCTTCTTTTTGGCCAGTCGCATCCAATGCTGATCCAATCCGGATTGGAACAACAGATACCCGGAGATCACTGTCAGCACCGGCACCGTGGCACGAAACATCGCGCTTTGAAAGAAGGCTTTGATGAAATCGAACAAACCGGGACCCATTTCGGCTACCGGCACATACGGCGGCGTATGCAAAACAACGATACCCACGATCATGAGGTACCTGAGCATGGCAATACGGTCAAATACTATTTTTTGCGATGTCATCAAAATCCCGAACTAAGTCAAACTCTGCAGGAGTTGATATTAATTCAATTTCTGTGCGCGCCCAAGTCCAAACTGAAGAGTATGTAGATTAATGGCGACAAGGGTAGGGATCATGTTTTTCCTGCAGTGGCTTCCTGCAGCCCGCGCACCAGGCTCGACACGCTCGGGTTGTCGACAAAAATGCAGCGCTTGCCGGTGCGCTTGCAATGGTCCTTCACCCGCCAGTAGGCATGGTGGCTGATGCAACCGGTCTGGCAGATCACCAGGTCAGCCGCCGCCAGGCTGGCATCGAGCTGGCCGGCGCTGTCTTCCAGGCCGCCGTCATGGTGCGCAAACTGCGCGCCGACGCGCTCGATCACGTTGCGGTAGACCGGCACGCTGCCGCTGCGCCCGCCCACGCACAGCACGCTGCGGTTCACCAGCCGCACCGGGACTTCGGTCGGCACGGGCGGCATGTCCGCCGGCGCGTCGCCCGCCGGCGCCGGTGCATCCGGGGGCGCATGGCGTGCCGCTTTCAATGCGGCCACCTGGGCGCGCAGCGCCGCTTCCCGTTCCTCCATCTGCGCCACGCGATTCGCGAGCCGCTGGCGCGTCTCGAGTTCCGGCACTTCCGCCTGCAGCCGGGCCAGTTCGGAGCGCAACTGGTGGATGTCGGTGTCCTTCGCGATCAGCGCGGCGCGCCCGGCCATCAGCTGCTGCTCGTAGCGTTCGGCCTGCGCGCTCTTTTCCTGCAACAGCGCCTGGCAGCGGCCCTGCGTCCGGGCCAGCTCGCGCACCAGGCGGGCATGCTCGGCCGCCAGGGCCTTGACCTTGTCAATGTCGGCACGGGCGCAGGCGCCGGCCTGGTGCTGCACCATGTGGATGTCGCGGCACATCTGCTTTTCCAGTGCGGGCGTGCAGCGCGCATGGCTCAGGGCGGCCCAGAACGCGCCCGGCACCTTGCCGGCGTCGACCGCCTGCGCCCACAGTGCGCCCACTTCCTCCGTGCTCCTGGCCGAGCGGAAGCGGGCGACATCGGCGGCGTAGCGCCGCTCCAGCTCCTTCTGCAGCGCTTCCGACAGCGGATTGCGCAGGGCGCACTCGCTGACGGCGCCGACGTGGATGTCGTAATCGTCGTGCAGCAGCCGGCCGCCGGTCACCCGTTCCACCAGCTTGCGCAGGGCAGGCAGCGGCAGGGCGACGCCGACCAGCGGGCAATGGCTGGCCTGGCTGAGTTCCCAGACGCGCCGGCGGCGCGATCCGCCTTGCGATGAATCGACGGCCTGCGGAGCGTGTTTGTCGCACATGCTTTCTCCTGTAAATGAGAATGATTATCATTCATATGATAACGCAGATGAGGCCGAAGGCAAGCGGATTCGCCGGGGCGGGGCAGTGGCAGGGGCATCGTTTCCGTGGATGGCACGGCTCTGTTAGGCAGCGCACGGTCCCGGGAGCGCGGCTGTTGTATTTTTTGTATCGCGACGCAGTGTCCGATACTGCGCGCGTTTTCGGACCGCCACAGGCGACCGCTCACGCAGCGACGAGGACGTCTGCGCTAATAGCGGAACTTTTGCGCTGGCTTCGGGTCTCCATTCATGAGAATGGGCCTGGAGCAAGAAACAAAGTTCTGTCTTGAGATAGCGCAGTCAATCGTCGTCCCTCGCGCCGTTTGAGGCGGAATCGAGGAAGAATGTGGTGATAGTCGGGTATCGGTCTAATCGCGTTGGTCTACATTTTTACGAGGGATACATCATGGATAATCAGAAATCTACCGAGGGAAAAGGCAGCGACGCAAGCCGCGAGGGTGCAGGTTCGAGCATTGGTAAAAGCCAGACTTCCGGCCTGAACCAGGGTAGCAACGCTTCGGGCAGCAGCCAGAGCGGTTCGTCGGGCAGCCTCGGCAGCGCCAACGCCTCGCCAAGCAGCGCCAAGCCGGCTACCGGCAGCAGCAGCGGCGCCGTCGGCGGCACCAGCAACGCGGGCAGCATGCAGAGCGGCTCGCAGAGCTCGGGCAACCTGGGCAGCTCCAGCTCCAGCTCCAGCAGCCTGCAGAGCGGCTCGTCGGGTTCCAGCGCAGCCGGCAGCAGCGGCAGCCTGGGCAGCTCGACCGGCGGCAACAGCGCCCTGGGCTCGAGCGGCAGCACCTCGGGCAGCACCACCGGCAGCAGCGCCGGCACCACCGCCAGCAGCAGCGGCAGCATGGGCGGCGCCAGCGCACAATCGTCGGGTTCGACCTCGGGCGGCGACCAGTCGCAGGGCGGCATCAAGGCTGCCATGTCGAACATCACCCCGGACAAGGCGCACGAGAAAATCGACCAGCTCGCACAAGGCGCGCAGCCGCTGGTCGACCGCCTGGTCAGCACCGCACACGCCGGCGTCGATCGCCTGAGCGGCATGCTGAGCGGCGCCTCGGAAAGCCTGGGCCAGCGCAAGGGCCAGCTGGGCGAGACCTACCAGAACTACTCGACCAAGAGCACCGAGTACGTGAAGACCAACCCGGGCACCGCCCTGCTGGTCGCGGCTGGCGTCGGCTTCCTGCTGGCCAAGCTGCTGGGCGGCAGCAACACCACCGAGCGCAAAGAGTACCGCTACTACCGCGACTGATCGGCGCAAGCCATCAAATAAAAACCCCGGCGGGCTTCGGCCCTGCCGGGGTTTTTTCATTCAAACTGAGCTTGCTCCGTTCGACCGAATTTTTATTCAGGCGCTAGCTGGACGCGCGGTCGGCAGAGCCGACCACCCTACGGCATGGCCTCACTTCACTGGATCCGAGGCCGGCTCCTTCACCGGCGCCGCCACCTGCTTGCGGCGCATCCGTCCCATCTGGCGCTTCATGAAGTGCTCGAAGTCGTCCACATAGGTGAACACCGCCGGCACCACCAGCAGGCTCAGCAGGGTCGAGGTGATCAGGCCGCCGATCACGGCGACCGCCATCGGCGAGCGGAAGCTGGGGTCGCCCGACAGGCCCAGCGCCAGCGGCATCATGCCGGCGCCCATGGCGATGGTGGTCATCACGATCGGGCGCGAACGCTTGTGGCAGGCGTCGACCAGGGCGTCGAAGCGGTTCATGCCCGCTTCGCGCGCCAGGATCGCATAGTCCACCAGCAGGATCGAGTTCTTGGTCACGATCCCCATCAGCATGATCAGGCCGATCATGGTCGGCATCGACAGTGCGTTCTGCGTGAGCAGCAGGGCCACGAAGGCGCCGCCGATCGACAGCGGCAGTGCGGCCAGGATGGTCACGGGCTGCATGAAGTCGTTAAACAGCAGCACCAGCACGCCGTAGATGCACAGCACGCCGATCAGCATCGCCACGCCGAAGCTGGCGAACAGCGCCTGCATTTCCTGGGCGTCGCCCAGTTCCGCGATCTGCACGCCCGGCGGCAGCTTCTGGAACACGGGCAGGGCGCGCGCCTCGGCATTGACCTCGCCCAGCGAGCGGCCCTGCAGCTCGACGTCGAGCGTGACGTTGCGGGTGCGGTTCAGGCGGTTGATCTCGGCCGGGCCGCTTTCCACCGTGATGGTGGCGACGTTGGCCAGCAGCACCGGTCCGCGCGAGCCGGGCACGGTCAGGCGGCCCAGCGCGTCGAGGTCGGCGCGCACCGCGTCCGGCAGCTTGACGCGGATCGGCACTTGGCGCTCGTCCAGGTTCATCTTGGACAGCGAAATGTCGTAGTCGCCGGCGGTGGCCACGCGCACCGTCTCGCCGATGGCGGCGGCCGTCACGCCGAGGTCGGCGGCGCGCGCGAAGTCCGGGCGCACGATGATCTCGGGCCGCACCAGCGAAGCGCTGGAACTGACGTTGCCGATGCCTTGCAGGGTGCGCAGTTCACGCTCGGCCTGGCGCGCTGTCGTGGTCAGGAGTTCCGGGTTTTCGCTGCGCAGCACCAGCTGCAGCTTGGTGCCGGTGTCGGGGGCGCCGACGTTGAAACGCGCGCCCGGGATCTGCGACATCTTGACCCGCAGTGCGCGTTCGATCTCGGACAGTCCTACGTCGCGGTCGTGGCGGTCGACGGTGGTCACGGTCAGCACGGCGCGGCGCGCTTCCGCCGCCGCTCCCGGGGCGAAAGCGTCGCCGCTGGAGCCGCCGCCGATCGAGCTGAAAATGCCCTTGACGCCATCGACCTGCATGGCCGCCAGGCGCGCCTGCTCGGCAACGGCATGGGTCTCGGCCAGGGTCGAACCCGGCGGCAGTTCGACCGTCACCATGGTCTGCGAGCGGTCGGCCGGCGGCACGAAGCCGGTCGGCAGCAGCGGCACCAGCGCGATCGAGCCGAAGAAGAATACGGCGGCGCCGATCGCGGTCGCCATGCGGTGGCGCAGGCACCACTGCATGGCCGTCATGTAACGCCGCATCAGGGGGCCGTCCTTCTCTTCGCCGTGCTGCTTGGACGGCTTGAGGATGTAGGCCGCCATCATCGGCGTGAGCAGGCGCGCCACGACCAGCGAGGCCAGGATCGCGATCACCGCGGTCCAGCCGAACTGCTTGAAGAATTTACCGGGAATGCCGCCCATGAAGGCGGTCGGCAGGAACACCGCGACCAGGGCGAAGGTGGTGGCGATCACCGCCATGCCGATCTCGTCGGCCGCTTCCAGCGCCGCCTGCATCGGGGTTTTCCCCATGCGCAGGTGGCGCGAGATGTTCTCGATCTCGACGATCGCATCGTCCACCAGCACGCCGATGACAAGCGCCAGCGACAGCAGGGTCACCATGTTGAGCGTGTAGCCGAACAGGTACTGGCCGAGGAAGGCAGGGATGACCGACAGCGGCAGCGCGGCCGCGGCCACCAGGGTGGCGCGCCAGTCGCGCAGGAACCACCACACCACCAGCACCGCCAGCACCGCGCCTTCGTACAGCATCTCCATCGAGGCGTCGAAGTTTTCCTGCACCGGTCCCGAGTTGTCGATCACCTCGCGCAGCACCACGCTCGGGTGCTCCTTCTGCAGCTGGGCCACCGCGGCGCGCGCGCCTTCGGCCACGTCCACCTCGCCTGCGCCGCGGGTGCGGAACACCTCGAAGCCGACCACCTTGCGGCCGTCCTGCTCGGCGATCGAGCGCGGCTCGGCCACGGTATCAAGGACCGTAGCGACCTGCCCGAGCTTCACGTGGCGGCCGTCCGGCAGTGGAATATCCATCTGCGCCAGTTCCTGCGCCGACTGCACGGTGGCGATGGTGCGCACCGACTGTTCGGCGCCGCTGACGTCGCCGCGTCCGCCCGGCGCTTCACGCTGCACGTTGCGCAGCTGGCGCGAGATGTCCAGCGCCGACACCCGCAGCGCCGCCATGCGCTGGTCGTCGAGCTCGACCCGCACTTCGCGGGTCACGCCGCCCACCCGCTTGACCGCGCCCAGGCCCGGCACGCTCAGCAGGCGCTTGGCCACGTCGTTGTCGACGAACCAGCTCAGTTCCTGGTCGTCCATCGCGCTGCCGGCCGTCTTGCTGCGCTCGACGGTGAAGGTGGCGACCACGCGGCCGGCGGTGGCCGCCTTGGTCACGCTCGGCTCGCGCATCTCGGCCGGCAGGTCGGCACGCACCCGCGCCACCGCGTCGCGCACGTCGTTGACCGCGTCGGACAGGTCCTTCTCCAGGATGAATTCGATGGTGATGGTGGCCACGCCGTCCAGCACCTTGGTATAGATGTTCTTGACGCCCTGCAGGGTGGCGACCGAATCTTCGATCTTGCGCGCCACCTCGGTCTCGAGCTGGGCCGGCGCCGCGCCTTCCAGCGTGGCGGCGACGGTCACGATCGGCAGTTCGATGTCCGGAAAGTCCTGGATCTTGCTGGCCTTGAAGGCCAGCAGCCCCGCCACCGTGAGCAGGACGAACAGCATGATCGCCGGGATCGGGTTGCGGATCGATAGAGCGGAAAAATTCATGAGAATGCTCCGCTCAGCGTGCCGCGGTCTGGCGCGGAGCCGACGCTGGCGCTGCCTTGGCCGGCGCGGCCGGCGGCTGCACATTGCGCACCAGATCCCCGTCATTCAGGAAGCCGGCGCCGCTGATGACGATCGGGGTGCCGGCGGCCAGCCCGCCCACGATCTCGACGCGGTCGCCCAGGCGACGGCCGGTGCTGACCTTCAACTGGCTCACGCGATTGTCCCCGTTCAGGCGGAACACGTAGCTGAAACCGTCGCGCACCGCCAGCGCCTGCTGCGGCACGGTGAGGGCGCTGGTGGCGCCCAGTTCGAAGCGGCCGCTGGCGAACATACCGGCCTTGAGCGGCGCGTTGGCCGAGAGCGAAGGCGGCAGGTCGACGTAGACCAGCGCCAGGCGCGTCTGCGGGTCGACGGTCGGGGCCACGGTGCGCACCTTGCCGACGATCTCGCTGCCGCTGGCGGCGCGCACCGCGGCGCGCATGCCCGGCTTGATGCGGCCCAGGTCATTCGAGGTGACTTCGGCGCGCCATTCGAGGCGGCCCTGGCGGATCATGCGGAACAGCTCGGTGCCCGGGCCGGTGACGGCGCCGACGGTGGCGCTGCGGCTCGAGATGATGCCGCTGTCCGGCGCGACCACGGTGGCCTGGCGCAGGCGCAGTTCCTGCTGGGCCAGCGTCGCACGGCTGGCGCTCACGCGCGCTGCCGCAGTCCGGTCGGCGGTCAGGAGCTGGGTGACCTGCTGCTCGCTCAGCGCGCCGGAGCTGCGCAGGGCACGCGCCCGGTCGGCATCGAGCTTGGCGGCGCTGGCGTTGGCCTGGGCTTCCTGCAGCGCGGCGCGCGCCTGCTCGACGTCGGCGCGCACGGTCTCGCTGGCGAACACAGCCAGGGTCTCGCCCTTCTTGACCACGTCCCCGACGTTCACCCGCACTTCGCTCAGGCGCAGACCGTTCGATTCGCTGCCGATGACGGCTTCCTGCCAGGCGGCGACGCTGCCGTTGGCGGTGAAGCCCACCGGCAGGGTGGTGGTGGACGGCTGGCCGGTGGTCACGGTGAGCGCGGGCGTCGGTGTGGCCGGCTTCTCGTCCTTCGCGGTGGCGCGCTTCGGCACGGCCAGCGCGAGGGCAAAACAGAGCGTTGCGCCGGCGATGGCCAGCAGCGGAACGGGGATATTCTGGGGCAGACGGCGGAGGGTTGGCATCTTCTTCAATCGGCTTTGGTTCAAGCTGTTAAGTGTAGCAAAAGTGCAATGCAGTGCGGGCCGATTCGTATGTTTACGTTCTTACAAAGACTTACCAAACGGCGCAGCAACGGCGCCTGTGTAGGTATATAAAGTCAGAATGCAAGTCCTAACCGTATTGTTTTGCCTGCTCCTGTCCCTGGGTGGCGTGGCCCATGCGCAGCCTGCCGCCCCGCTCGAAGACGGGCTGGCGCAGCACCTGCTGAACCGCCTCGGCTACGGCCCGGCGCCGGGCGAGCTGGCGCGGGTGCGTGCACTCGGTGTGCAGGCCTGGGTGGACGGCCAGCTGGCGCCGCCGCCGATGCCGCCGCGCCTGGAGGCGCGCCTGGGCACGCTGCCGGGGCCCGAAGCGGCGCTGCTGCGCGCCATCGCCAGCCCGCGCCAGCTGGAGGCAGTGCTGGTGCGCTTCTGGCTCGACTACTTCAAGAAAGAAGAGGCCGCAGACGCGGCACTGCGTCCGCAGGTGCTGGGCCGCTATGCCGACCTGCGCACGGCGCTCGGAGCGCCTGCGCGCGGGAAACGCAGCAAACGGGCTGCGATGGAAGCGCTGCTGCGGCATTTCGTCTCCGCGCCCTCCGCCAGCCTGCAAGAGTCGGTATGGCGAGTGTGGGAGGCGACGGGCGGAGACCAGCGCGCCGTGCTGCGCCAGCTCTTGACCAGTCCGGAATTCCTGGCGCCGTCGCAGTGGAACAGCAAGGAGAAGGATGGGTTCCGCCTCGTAGCCTCGGCAGTCCGGGTATCCGGCCTGGCGGTGGACACGCTTGCGCCCCTGATGGCCTTCGTGCGCGCGCCGCTGTCGGATGCAGACCGCGCCGAATTCGTGGAGCGCCTGGCGGCTGGAAGGCTGGCGCTGGCGCTGGCGCCGGTGCAGCCGCACGAGTACGCGTCGTCGGCGCCGCCGCTGCGTGCCGGCGTCGCCGGTGAGGTGTCACAGGGGACGGTAGCCCAGCCGGGGCCGGTGCTGATGGCGGCGCCGACACCTTCCGCCGCTGCGATGGCGGCGGCTCGTAGCCAGCCGGCGCAGCCCGAGCGCTTGCGAGCGCTCCTGCTCGACCAGAAATTTCTACGTTATTGATACCAGGAAGCAAATATTGCGCAGCGCAACAAAATAGAGGAATGTATCTAATTCTGGAAACGCTTCCCGTCGAATTTTGATTACGTAATTCTACGGTATTGCACTGCACAATAAATCACGTTATATTGGAACCGTCTCCTCCAGTTTTCTCCGAAAATTGGATTATCGCCCGCCAG
>PJUF01001593.1_pt1 | contig 10989 bp, 9 predicted proteins | sample 1512191 | NCBI WGS metagenome assembly PJUF01 (sample SAMN08177673, study PRJNA422409) | Feces metagenome, whole genome shotgun sequencing project. | isolation source: Chicken feces (3) enriched on wood chips | host: Gallus gallus | place: USA: Madison | collected 2015-01-15 | reverse complement strand
GCCTGGATGCCGATGACGAAGCCGGCGCCGACGATGGCGGCGATGATCTGCGCGATGAGCCGGGTGCGGCGCGGCCCGGCGAGACGGAACAGCGCGATGGTGATGAGAACGGCGATGGCGGTGGCGAAGGCCGACAGCGCGGCGAGCGCGAGATAGGCCATCAACCAGTGCGGGCCGTCGTGCAGCACCAGCACGTTGACGATGGGGCTGGCGAGGAGGCACGCGAGCAGCAGCGTCGTCACCGCGGTGATGGCGGTGCGCACGGCGAAGAGCTGGCGCGACGAGGCGGGCGAGCTGAGGATCAGGTCGAGATCGGCGCGCGTGTAGTAGGCGCGGGTCACCGATTCCAGCGCCTGGCTCAGCATCACCGTCCAGAACAGCATTCCGATGCCGGTGACGAGAACGAGCGTCGGCTTGTCGGCCACGACGCCGCCCGCGACCCAGGGCGCGACGATGGCGTTGGCCATGAGGTGCAGCAGCAGCGCGGCGACGGCGAGGACGGCGACGAGCACGAGGCGGCGGGTGCGGTGGCCGCCGGTCATCATGGCCATGGCATCGCGCCACATCAGCCGCCACTCATGGGCGGCGAACCACGGCATGGTGGCGGGGGCGAGGCTCATGCGACGGCGGCCACGGCGGGGTCGGCTTCCATCTCGCGTTCGGCCACGAGGTCGAGGAAGATCTCCTCGAGGGTCGACTCGCGGCCGAGGCGGGCGCGCAGTTCGGCCAGCGTCCCCTCGGCGACGAGGCGGCCATGGTTGATGACGCCGATGCGCTCGGCCATGCGCTCGGCCACTTCGAGGATATGCGTGGTCATGATGACGGTGACGCCCTGGCGGACCTTTTCGAGCAGCACCTGCTTGACCTGCCGGGCCGAGCCGGCGTCGAGCCCGGTCAGCGGCTCGTCGAGGATGATGAGGCGCGGGTCGTGGACCAGCGCGCCGGCGAGGGCGACCTTCTGCAGCATACCCTTGGAGAAGCCGCCGCAGCGTTCGTTGGCGTGCAGACCGAGGCCGAGCCAGCCAACGAGCTCGGCGGCGCGGGCCTGCGCCTCGCGCGCCTCCATCTTCCACAGGCCGGCGACGAATTCGAGATATTCGAGGGGGGTGAGCCGGTCGTAGACCATCGGTTCGTCCGAGACCCAGGCGACGATGGATTTCGCCGCCAGCGGATCGGCACGCGTGTCGATGCCGAAGACCGAGATGCTGCCGGCCTCGGGCTGCAGCAGCCCGGCGACCATGCGCAGGATCGTCGTCTTGCCGGCGCCGTTGGGCCCGAGCAGCGCGTAGAACTCGCCGCCCTTCACCGCCAGGTGAAGGTCCTTCACGACGGGCCTGTCGAAACTCTTGCTGAGGCCCCGGATTTCGAGGGCGAGGGCGGCATCGGACATGGTGGGCTCCGCGGGGGTACGGGCCGGACCCTAGGCTGCGACAGTTGAAGGCCGATGAAGGCTTTCGGTTAAGACCGAGCAAATACCGACCGCGAGATGGCTAGCGGCGACCGGGGCGGTCGACGATGCCGCCGGTGCAGCCCGCCCCGGCATTGCGTCCGGCGTGCAGCAGGTCGTCGAGCGGCGTGCTGCCCATGACGTCGCCGGTGAGATTGAGCCGCAGCTCGGAGATGAGGGTGCGGCCGCTGTCATCGGCGCAGTCGAGGCGTACCTTGCGCCCGGCGCCGGCGCCGAAAGCCGCATCGAAGGCGGCGCGGACCTGGCTGCGCGAGACGTGCCGGCCCGCATTGCGCGCCAGCAGGTCGCGCACCGGCGAGGCGTTCACCGCATCGAGCAGGGTCACGGCGCGGGCAAAGTAGGTCTGGGCGGTGGCGCCCGAGCAGGTGCCGTGCAGCAGCCATTCGTGACGGTCGAGCGCCGCGGCGGTGCCGGGCATGACGCGGCGCAGCCTGGCGGCGAGTGCGTCGTCCACCTCGATGGCGGGCAGGTCGTGCCAGCGCCTGCCGGCGTCGAGGGCGGCGAGTTCGTCGGAAACGCCGCAATACTCGCTGCCGCGCGGCCAGAGGCCGTGGAGGGCAAGGTGGGTGGCCGTGTAGGCGCCTTCGGCGTCGCGGCACTCGCCGAGGTCGGGGGCGGTCTCGCAGAAGGCGGGGTGCCAGCTGATGGCGAGGACATAGCTGCCGGAAGGCGGCGCGGCGGGGGCGGGCGGCTCGGCGGTGCGCCACAGCGCCAGTGCGCCGCCCAGCAGCACCAGCAGGGCAGCGGCCAGAGTGAAACGCCGATTCAGCAGGTTGAGCGGCATGTCAGCTCAGGCCTCGCAGCGAGGAGTCGGAAAGGCCCCCTCACCCTACCTTCTCCGCGAGGGGGAGAGGGGAAGTGACTGCAAGCTCCATACCTGCGGCACGGGGGCGGTTAGCGGGCGAATCGGTAGCCCTCGGGGACGCCGGTGGGCGAGAGGACGAATTGCCAGACCTGGAGCACGCGGGCGCGGAAGCCGCCGGCGCAGCACAGCAGGTAATATTTCCACATGCGGTAGAAGCGGATGTCCTCGGGGGTGTTGCGGCGGGTCCAGTTGCGCTCGAAATTGTCGTACCAGGCACACAGCGTCCGGTCGTAGTGGGGGCCGATATTGTGGACGTCGACCGTTGCCCACAGCCCGTCGACGGCGCGGCCGATCTGCGCCATGGAGGGGATGACGCCGCCGGGGAAGATGTATTTCTCGAGCCAGGATTCGATGGTTTGGGTGCTGGTCATGGCGCCGATGGTGTGGAGCATGAACAGGCCATCATCCTTGATGACGCTGCGCGCCTTTTCGAAATAGGTGCGGTAGTTGCGGTGGCCGACATGCTCGAACATGCCCATCGAGACGATGTGGTCGGTCAGGCCCTCGAACTCGCGATAATCCTTGACCTGGAATTCGACGGGCAGGTCCTTGTAGCGCTCGCGGCCATAGGCGGCCTGGTCGGGCGAGACGGTGACGCCGACGCAGTTGGCGCCGTATTTCTCGGCGGCGAAGCCCATGAAGGCGCCCCAGCCGCAGCCGATGTCCCACACGGTCTGGCCGGGCTGGAGGCCGATCTTGCGGCAGACGAGATCGAGCTTGGCCTCCTGGGCCTCGTCGACATTGGTGACACCCTCGGGCCAATAGCCGCACGAGCCCGTCATGCGGGCGTCGAGCGAGGCCCTGTAGGCATCGGTCTCGCTGTAGTGCATCCTGGCGACACGGCGGCTGCGCGCCACCGTCTGCATGTTGAGCACCTTGGCCTGGGCGATCTGCCAGAGCAGGTTGGGGGTGATCTTGAGCTTCTCGTTGAGGCGCGAGCGCAGCACCCGGTTGAAGAACTCGGCGAGATCGCCGGCGTCCCACCAGCCATCCATATAGGCCTCGCCCAGCCCGAGCGAGCCCTGCGCCAGAAGGCGCGTCCAGGTCTTCTCGTCGTGAATCTGGATGTCCCAGGGGTTGGGTCCGTTGACCTTCACGCCTGCCTCATCGAGCAAGCCGATGATCCGGTCCTTCTCGCTCACTTCGTCTGCCCCGTTCGGTCACGTCGCGGCCCAGAACCAAAGCGCAGTCGGCGATCATGTCAAGAGCGCTGACAGAAAGGGAACCGGCCGCACCAAGCTTCGCCTTGCGGGGCCGGGCCGACGCTGCGATGAGTGCTGCAGGTCGGGAAGCGGCAAGACTGGACCGAATGGTCAAATTCCGCGTTAGGCTAGGCTGGTCGCGGACCGGCGCGCGAAAGGAGTGCGGCGAATGGTGAAATGGCAGGGCCGGCAGGGCAGCTCGAATATCGAGGACCGGCGCCGGCAGGGCGGTGGCGGGCTGGGCGGCGGCTTCCGGCGGACCGGCGGGCTCGGCGGCAACCCGTTCGGCACGGGCGGCGGCGGCGTTCGCATGCCGAGCGGGCGCTCGGGCGGCGGCCTCGGCGGTATCGCCATCGTCGTCATCTTCATCATCGTGGCGATGGCGTTCGGCATCAATCCGCTGTCGATGCTGGGCGGCGACACCTCCCCGAACGTACCGTTCCAGCAGACGCTGCCGCCGCAGAACGCCAACACGGACGAACTGGCGCAGTTCGTCGGGGTGATGGTGAAGGATACAGAGGATTACTGGGGCGAGTTCTTCAGCGCGCAGGGCGACAGCTACACGCCGCCCGCCGTGGTGCTGTTCTCGGGACAGACGCAATCGGGCTGCGGGGTGGCCGACAGCGCGAGCGGGCCCTTCTACTGCCCTAATGACCGGAAAGTCTATATCGACCTCAGCTTCTACGACCAGCTGCGCCAGCAGTTCGGCGCGCCGGGCGATTTCGCGCAGGCCTATGTCATCGCGCACGAGGTGGGCCACCACGTGCAGCAGCTCATCGGGGTGCTGCCCGAGTTCAACCAGGCGCGCCAGTCGATGACGCAGGAGCAGGCCAATGCGGCCTCGGTGAAGGTGGAGCTGCAGGCCGACTGCTTCGCGGGAACGTGGGCACGGGCCGAGTTCGAGCGGGGCTTCCTCGAGGATGGCGACGTCGCCGAGGCGATGAATGCGGCCAACCAGATCGGCGACGACCGGCTGACCGGCGGCCGCGTGCCGTCGAGCCAGTTCACGCACGGCACCTCGGAGCAGCGGATGAAATGGTTCCGTCACGGCTACGAGACGGGCGATCCGGCGCAATGCGACACGAGTACGCCGTGAGCGCAACAATTAGAACGGCATTGTATCGATAATCGCCGGAGCATCGGCGGTTTGCCGGTGCGGACGGATTTTCGTCGCAAACTTGTCGCGCAATGGCCTTTTTCGTGAGCGCAACCAAGTCCGCTGCGAGGGGTTGACCGGTCGACGCGAGCAAAGCGTCCAGCGTCTCCAAGGCGCAAGGTAACGACCCCAATCGAAGGACTTCGACATGAACAAGCTTGCAATCATCGGCGCCGTGGCGCTCTCCGCCGCGACCTTCGGTGCCGCTGCCATCGCGCAGGACAACAACACCACTTCCGACTTCGTCAAGTACGACTCGAACAATGACGGCGTCATCACCTGGGAAGAGGCTTACGGCGCCTATCCGACGCTGACCCAGAACATCTTCGACCAGGCCGATGCCAATGGCGACGGCGTGCTCGACGAAGGCGAATTCACCGGGCTGCAGGGCCTGACCGCCGGCGACGGCAATGAAGCCACGCCCTCGAGTTCGGAAGAGTCGTCCTCGGTTCCGGACGACGAGTCGTCGAGCGAAGAGCCGGGCGTTCCGGAAATCTGAGCCGACTGACGGACTCGTGCGAGAGCCGCCCTTCGGGGCGGCTTTCTCTATGCCCCGGCGGGCGTGCTTTCCGACTTTTCGGGCAGCCCCTTCTGGGCGCGCACGCGGTTGAGAAAGCGCGTGAACAGGTAGTGGCTGTCGCGCGGACCGGGTGACGCCTCGGGGTGATACTGTACCGAAAAGATCGGCTTGCCGTCGACGGCGAGCCCGGCATTGGAGCCGTCGAACAGCGACACATGGGTCTCGGTAACGCCGGCCGGCAGGCTGGCCGATTCCACCGCGAAGCCGTGGTTCATCGAGGTGATCTCGACCTTGCCGGTGGTCAGATCCTTGACCGGATGGTTGGCGCCGTGATGGCCTTGGTGCATCTTGATCGTGGTGCCGCCGAGGGCGAGGCCGAGCAGCTGGTGGCCGAGACAGATGCCGAAGATCGGCTTGCCGGTTTCCATCAGCGCCCGGATCGTGGGCACGGCGTATTTGCCGGTGGCGGCGGGATCGCCCGGGCCATTGCTGAGGAAGATGCCGTCGGGCTGGTGCGAGAGGATGTCCTTCGCGGTGGCGGTCGCCGGCACGACGGTGACGCGTGCGCCCTCGCCGGCGAGCTGGCGCAGGATGTTGCGCTTGGCGCCGTAGTCGACCGCGACGATGTGGAACTCGGGATGCTCCTGGGTGCCGTAGCCCTCGTTCCAGGTCCAGGGCGTCTGATCCCATTTGTAGGTCTGGCCGGTGGTGACCTCGCGCGCCAGGTCGAGGCCGACGAGGCCAGGAAAATGCTTGAGCTCGGCGAGGATCGAGACCTCGTCGAAATGGCCGTCGGGGGCGTGGGCGATGACGCCGTCGGGCAGGCCCGTCTCGCGGATGCGGGCGGTGAGGGCGCGGGTGTCGATGCCGGTGATGCCGACGATGTTGCGCTTCTTGAGCCAGGTGTCGAGCCGCTCGGCGGAGCGATAATTGGCGGGGTTGGTGACGTCGGCCTTCAGCACGACGCCGCGCACGCCCGACAGCGCCGCCATGTTGACGGTCTCGATGTCCTCGTCGTTGGTGCCGACATTGCCGATGTGGGGGAAGGTGAAGGTGACGATCTGGCCGGCATAGGAGGGGTCGGTCAGGATCTCCTGGTAGCCGGTCATGGCGGTGTTGAAGCAGACCTCGCCGGCGGCGTGGCCGACGGCGCCGATGCCGCGGCCCTCGAGGCGGGTGCCGTCCGCGAGGATCAACAGGGCGGTCGCGGGCGTGTGCTGCCAGCCGGACATGGGCGGGGCTCCAGATTTTGGCGGTCGAGGTTGAGGGCTTCCCATAGAAGCCCGGCGGCTGCGGCGCAAGTGGCGCCTCCTGCCGATCCGGTCTATATGGGGCAAAATCACCGGCATTGAAGGGATACGAGCCATGCGCGAGGCGATCAGCGAAGGCTACAAAGCGGCGCTCAAGGCCCGCGACCAGCGCCGGACCGCGACGCTCCGGGCCGTCAATGCCGCGATCAAGGACCGCGACATCGCGCATCGCGGCGAGGGCAAGGCGCCGCTCGCCGGCGACGAGATCGTGGTGCTGCTGCAAAAGATGGTGAAGCAGCGCGAGGAGAGCCTCGCGATCTACGCCAAGGCGGGCCGCGACGACCTCGCCACGGTGGAAAAGGAGGAGATCGCCATCCTCAGCGAGTTCCTGCCCAGGCCGCTCGAGGAGGCCGAGGTGGACGCGGCCATCGCGGCTGCCATCGCCAGCACGGGGGCCGCCGGCGCCAGGGACATGGGCAAGGTGATCGCCGCGCTGAAGGCTGAGTATCCCGGCCGGATCGATTTCGCCAAGGCCAGCGGCAAGGTGAAGGCAGCGCTTGGGTAGGGGACTACCGGGCCGAGGTCAGGCCAGGCCTCCCGGCGCACTTCGCCCTCCGGGCTAGGCGCCGGCGATGACGAATTCCGATGTGCCGACGGCGAAGGCCGCTGCTAACAGGGCGAGCAGGGCCGGCGGCATCAGGCGGCCACGGGACGCGCGAGGCGGATGGAGCCGAGCGCGATGAGCAGCGCCAGGCCGGAGCATACAACCCCCGTGGCGGGCAGCAGCGCATAGCCGACGCCGGCGCTGAGCAGCACAGCCCCGACCGCCGCGCCGGCGGCGATGCCGGTGTTGTAGGCCGTCGAGATCATGGTGGCGGCGAGGCGCGGCGCCTCGCGCGCGGCGTTGAGGATGCGCACCTGGATGGGGGTCGAAAAGCCGAAGCCGAAGGCGGAGGTGAGGAACAGCATGACGGCGACGGCAATGACGTTGTGCACCGCAACGAGCAGTAATGCGAAGCAGGCGATCTGGCCAACGAGGACGACGACGATCGCGATGTTGATGTTCCAGTCGGCGGCGCGCCCGCCGAGCCAGATGCCGGTCACCGCGCCGGCGCCGCCGATCAGCAGGTAGACCGGCACCATGACGATGGGGTCGATGCCGGTGACCTCGGTGAGGATGGCGACCTGGAAGGTACCGAAGGCGATCTGGCCAACCATGATCACGGCGATGACGAGGTAGGAGAGGAACACCTCCTGGTGCAGCAGCTGCGCCGCCTGCAGCGACAGCGGCGCGTCGGCCCGGTCCTCGCCGGCGATGCGGCCGGGCAGGGCGACGAGCACGGCAACGATCGAAATCACCGCCATCGCGGCGATGACGACGAAGGCGGCACGCCAGCCGAAGACGTTGCCGATGGCGGTGCCGGCGGGCAGGCCGAGGATATTGGCGACGGTGATGCCGCCGACGAGCAGCGAGAGGGCGGCCCCGCGCCGCGCCTCGGGGACGAGCTGGGTCACCGCGACGCTGGCGACGCCGAAGAAGACGCCGTGCCCGCAGGCCGAGATCAGCCGGGCGCCGAGCAGCAATTCGTAGTTGGGCGCGAAGGCGCAGAGCAGCTGGCCGATGGCGAAGACGCCCATCACCACGAGAATCGTCGGCTTCAGCGGGAAGCGGGACAGCAGGACGGCAAGTACCGGCCCGCCGACGGCGACGCCGGCGGCATAGCCGGTAACCAGCAGCCCGGCGATCGGCACGCTGACGCCCAGATCGGCGGAGACGCCGAGCAGGATGCCGGAAATGATGAACTCGGTCGTGCCGATGCAAAAAGCGGCGAGCGAGAGAGCGAATACGGCGATAGGCATGAACAAGCAGTCCTGAAAAGCGGGGGACTTTGAGCATTCCGGCCCCGGCGGTGCAAGCTGGCGGATGCAAAGCGCCCGGAGCTGGGGCATAGTCGGTGCAAGGCTCAACCCATGGAGGCGGAAATGGCGGTCGCGGAGCTGAAGAGGCGGATGGGACTGGTGATGGGGCTGAGGGCCCTGCTGATGCTGCTGGCGGGGGTCTATGCGGTGATCTGGCCGGGTCAGGCGCTGTTCATCCTCATCTGGGCGGGGGCGATCCTGCTCCTCATCGACGGCGTGCTGGGGCTGTGGGCGCTGACCTTCGGCGGCGCCAAGACGGGCAATTACTGGTTCGACGTGGTGCGCAACGTGCTCGCCATCATCACCGGCGTGCTGATCCTCATCTCGCCCATATTGGGGGCGCTGATCACTGTGTGGTTCCTCGTCTACCTGGTCGCCTTCCAGTCGATCGTTGTCGGCGTGATGGAGATCGTGCTGGTGCTGCGCGAGCGGGCGCTCTACTCGAAGATCTGGCCGGTGCTCGTTTCGGGCGCGCTCTATGTGCTGTTCGGCATCGCGCTGCTGTTCGCGCCGCTGCTGAGCGCGGTGCTGCTCACCATCCTCGGCGGCGTGCTGATGATCCTGTTCTCCATCGCGCTGTTTACGCTGGCGTGGCGGATATGGAGCAGCAAGCGGGCCGACGCCCCTGCGGCAAGCTGAAGGATCGGGGCGGCGGCGCCTTAACAGGACGCCGCCGCCACCCTACTTACGCCCATGCGCTTTTCCGACGGCTTTCTCGACGAGATCCGCCAGCGCCTGCCGATCTCGCAGGTGGTGGGCGAGCACGTCATCTGGGACAAGCGCAAGAGCCAGCCGGGGCGGGGCGACTACTGGGCGTGCTGCCCGTTCCATGCCGAGAAGACCCCGAGCTTTCACGCCGACGACCGCAAGGGCATCTATCACTGCTTCGGCTGCGGGGCCTCGGGCGATCATTTCCGCTTCCTCACCGAAAAGGCCGGGATGAGCTTTCCCGAGGCGGTGGAAAAGGCTGCCGGCATGGCTGGCGTGCCGATGCCGGCGCGCGACGCGCGCGAGCAGCAGCGCGACGAGGCGCGCAAGTCGCTGTTCGACGTGATGGAGATGGCGGCGCGCTATTTCGAGGCGGCGCTGGCGCACAATATCGGGGCCCGGGCCCGGGGCTACCTGTTCGAGCGCGGCGTCAGCGCGCAGGCGCAGACGCGCTTTCGCATCGGCTTTGCGCCGGACAGCCGCAACGGGCTCAAGGAGCATCTCGCTGCCAATGGCGTGTCGGCCGAGGATATGGTCGAGACGGGGCTGGTGGCGGCACGCGAAGGCGAGGCGCTGACCTATGACCGGTTCCGCAACCGGGTGATGTTCCCGATCACCGATTTCCGCGGCCGCATCGTCGCCTTCGGCGGGCGGGCGCTGTCGCCGGACGTGCCGGCCAAATATCTCAACTCGCCCGAGACCGTGCTCTTCCAGAAGCGGCTCGTGCTCTACAACGGCATGGAGGCCCGCAAGGCGGCGCGCGACGGCAAGCCGGTGGTGGTGGTCGAGGGCTATCTCGACGTCATCGCCGTGGCCATGGCCGGGTTCGAGGGCGCGGTGGCGCCGATGGGCACGGCGCTGAGCGAGGAGCACCTGCAACTGCTCTGGCGCATGAGCGACGCGCCGATCCTGTGCTTCGACGGCGATGCCGCGGGTCAGCGGGCGGCCGAGCGCACGGCGGGACTGGTGATGCCGCTGCTGATGCCCGGCAAGACCGTGCGCATCGCGACGCTGCCCGAAGGCACCGACCCGGACGACCTCATCAAGGCGCAGGGCCGGCAGGGCTTCAGCGAGGTGCTGGGGCGGGCGCGCTCGCTCAGCGACGTGGTGTGGAGCCTCGAGACCGGCGGCATCGTGCCCGAGACGCCGGAGGCGCGGGCGGCGCTGGAGGCGCGGCTGCGGGCGCGCGCCAACGCCATCGGCGACCAGTCGGTGCGGCGGCACTACATGCAGGCCTTCGACGAAAAGCTCTCCGCCTTCTTCCAGCCGGTGCGGCAAAATCGCTATGACGGCGGACGGGGCGACGGCAGGGGCGGTCGCGGCCGCTACGGGCAGGTGCGCGGCTCGCCGCGGCTCGTCGTTTCCGACACGCTGCGGAATTCGCGGCTGCTGCGGCCGGGTCTCGCCGCCGATGCGAGCCCGCGTGAGGCGGTGATCCTGATGAGCCTCATCAACCACCCGGCGCTGGCCGAGAACCGCTTCGAGAGCCTTGCCGGGCTGGAGTTCGGCTCGCCGGGGACGCGGCGCCTGTTCACGGCGCTCCTGGAACTGGTGATGGCCGATCACGACATCGCGGGGGCCGACCTGCGGGCGGCGCTGGGGGGGCGCGGCTTCGGCCCGGAAATCGAGCGGATGGAGGCGCTGCTGAAGGGGCAGGGCATCTGGCAGACCGATCCGGAGGTCGCCGCGACGGACGCCGAGACCGGGCTGCGCCATGCGCTGGCCTTGCATTACAAGTCCGTTGAGCTAAATAAGGCTCTGAAAGCAGCGGAAAACGCCCTCGACGTCGATTGGACCGAGGACTCCTTCAGGGTGCTGCAGGACATTAAGAATCAGATCACGACCGTCGACGGCACAGAGGCGTTGATCGAGGGATTTGGCTCGCTATCCGGGCGCGCGG
>PJUF01001575.1_pt1 | contig 11113 bp, 13 predicted proteins | sample 1512191 | NCBI WGS metagenome assembly PJUF01 (sample SAMN08177673, study PRJNA422409) | Feces metagenome, whole genome shotgun sequencing project. | isolation source: Chicken feces (3) enriched on wood chips | host: Gallus gallus | place: USA: Madison | collected 2015-01-15 | reverse complement strand
TGGGGATGGTGCGGTCGGCGCTCATCGAAGGGGTCGCAGGGGCATCTGGCGGTTTACGTCCTTGTAGAGCAGGTAGCGGAACTGGCCCGGACCGCCAGCGTAGCAGGCCTGCGGGCAGAAGGCGCGCAGCCACATGAAATCGCCGGCCTCGACCTCGACCCAGTCTCGGTTGAGCCGGTACACCGCCTTGCCCTCGAGCACATAAAGGCCGTGTTCCATGACATGGGTTTCCTCGAAGGGAATGACCGCGCCAGGCTCGAGCGTGACGATGTTGACATGCATGTCGTGGCGCAGGTCGGTCGGATCGACAAAGCGCGTCGTGCCCCAGGTGTTCTTGGTCCCGGGCATCCAGATGATCGGCTCGTCCTGCTCGTTGGCGACAAAGGCGGCCGGCGCCTCGATGCCCTCGACCGCCTCGTAGCGTTTGCGCACCCAGTGGAAGCGCGCGGCTTCGGTGGATTTGTTGACAAGGCTCCAGGCGCTGCCGGGCGGCAGGAAAGCGTAGCCGCCCTCCTTGAGCAGGTGCGTCTTGCCCTCGATCGTCAGTGTCACTTGGCCGGCGACAACGAAGAGCACGCCCTCGGCCTCGGGATTTTGTTCGGGCCGTTCGCTGCCGCCGCCGGGGAAAACTTCGACAACGTATTGCGAAAAGGTCTCGGCAAAGCCGCTCAATGGCCGGGCGATGATCCACACCCGGCTGTCGCGCCAATGCGGCAGATAGGAGGTGACGATGTCGCGCATGCATTCGCGCGGAATGACGGCATAGGCCTCGGTAAAGACGGCGCGGCCCGTATGGAGCGCCATCTGGGAGGGTAGGCCTGCGGAGGGAGAAGCGTAGGAAGTTGCCATGTCATGCGATCGGCTGGAGGGGACGGTGACACAGGGCCACCGTCCAATCCTTACCGGCAAGTCCGGCCTTTTGGCTAGACCGGGTAGCGCAGGATTGCCGCCAGGTCGGCCTGGCGCGGAATATCGTCGCGCCGCACGGCCAGGACGGTCGCGCCCGATGCCAGCGCCCGCCCGGCGATTTCATCGACGACGCCGTAGTCGATGGCATCCGGCTCTTCTGAAAAGCTGACGGCGCCGGTTTCCTCGTCAACGGTGCCGCTGACCGTCGTATCGATGTCCACCAGCAGCGTATCGATAGCCCCGAAGGTGGCAGCCCGGGCGGCATCGGAAATGTCGGTTGTCGCCCGGTTCTGGCCGGCACGGCTGTCGAAAAGGTCTCCGAAGTCGGCCAGCTTGCGCGCATAACGGCCGTCGAGCACCCTGCGCGCGCCATCGGCCAGTTCGGTCTCGGTCAGCCGGTCAGGGCTGCCGGAGATGATGTCAGGCTCGAAATCGAGGCCGCTGACGGAGCGGACCAGCGACGCGACCGGCTCGGTGGCCGCGAGGATCAGCGGCAGGTCCTGATTGGCGAGGACCGGGCGCAGGGCGGTGTCGATGCGCCGGATATACTTGGTCAACTGGACCTTCTCGCCTTCCGAACCGTGGATGCGCCGCGCATGCGATCGATCGTTGATGGTGGACTTGTTGACCGCGTCAGCCGCTCCATCGGGCAGGTCCGGGACGGAAACCGGTGTGGCTGGAAGGTCCGCCGCCACTTCCACCAGCCGCACGGCGTTTTCCGAGACAGCCAGAACATGGGCCGCGTTGCGGAAGGTCACGGCGCGCAGCAAGGGTTTGAGGTGGAAGCGGTCCGACACTTCCACCGTTTCGCTCAGGCGGTTGGCGAGGCGGAAGGTGCGGATGCTGTGCGGCGTCACGAAGACTGCGAGGCTATGGGCCTGGCGGCGCCAGAAGTCGTCGTCCTCGGCAAGGTCGTCGAGCTTGCCGGCGAGGCTCGTCAGCATCTTCTTATCAAGGCCTGCAGCCGAGAGTTGCTCCAGGGCTTCCTTGCCCAGATTGCCGAAGGTGATCCGGCTCTTGTCGATATCCTGGGTGAGCGGGGTGGTTTCGAGATAGATCGAAACGCAGGCTTCTTCCCGTGCGGCGCGGAGGGTGGAGAGGTCCTTCTGGGTCGGGATGTCGACATAAAGCATGCGGCTCTGGTCCTTTCGTTAGCGTGTTTACTGAAAGCAAAAGGCCCCCGGCCAACCTCGGTTGCCCGGCCCGCCTGACAATGGCGTGATCAGCGGGCCGGTTGGTCGAGCGTCTTTTTGAGCTTGCTCAACATTGCTGCCGCATAGGCGGCATAGGGCCCGATCCAGCGTTCGTGGATGGCATGGACGGGCAGGGCATCGAGATGGTTCCAGCGCTCGCGGCCGCGCCGCTCGGCGATAACCAGGCCGGCCTCTTCCAGAACGCCCAGATGCTGCATGACGGTGCAGCGATCGAGTTCGGGCAGGAGGTCGCAGAGCATGCCGGTGGTGCGGGACTCGGCCTTGAGAAGATCAAGGATGCGGCGCCGCGCGCGGTGGCCGAGGGCCTTGAAAATCAGGTCGTCTGCGTCGTCGGTTGACATGTTATAAAACTATAACATAATGTAGGGGAGGTCAAGCGAGGAGGTTTGCGATGGCGTATGAATTCACGGTCAGCGGACGAATTGCCAAACCGGTGCATGAGGTATTCGAGGCCGTCGCCGATCCAAAGGAACTCTCGGCCTATTTCACCACGGGCGGGGCACAGGGACGGCTGGAAAAGGGCGCCACGGTGACCTGGGATTTTGCCGATTTTCCCGGCGCCTTTCCGGTGCATGTCGTGGACGTGGTGCCGGACCAGAAGATCATGTTGCGCTGGGACGCGGCGCCGGACGATGACGCCGCAGGCCTGTATCAGACCACGGTGACCATGACCTTCGAGGCGCTGGAAGACGGCCGCACGCTGGTCCGCATTCATGAAGAGGGGTTTCGCGAGAGCGAGGCGGGCCGCAAGGGCGCCTTCGGCAATTGCGAAGGCTGGACGGGCATGCTCTGCGCCATGCGCGTCTGGAAGGAGCACGGCATCCGCTTCCGCGACGGCTTCTACAAGTAGACATTAGCAGTCCGGTAAGGTTACGCAATCTTCAACACTTGGCGCTATCCTTTGTGGATCATGCGTCAAGTATTGTTGAGTATCGGCGTTTCTCCGCACCATTGGGTGCAGCACAACCTGCCCTGGCTGGCGGTGCTGGCCATGGTGTTCGGCTTTGATCGCGACGAAATGGGCGAAGAGCCCGGCCCCCGCGATTAGGGCAGGAGCGCCTGCAAGCGCAGATAGGCAATGCGCTCCACCTGCGCGCAGGCGGTGGCGAATTCCTCGGCTGCCGTATTGGCAATGCGCGTCTCGAAATTTTCGAGGATCGTTTCCTTGGTGTGGTCGCGCACCGCGATGATGAACGGGAAGCCGAATTTCTCGACATAGGCGGTGTTGAGCGCAGTAAAGCGCTCGCGCTCTTCGTCGGTCAGAGCATCGAGCCCGGCCGACATCTGTTCGGCCGTGGATTCCGCGGTAAGGCGCCGGGCGGCGGCCAGCTTGCCGGCCAGGTCCGGATGCGCCCGCAGAACGGCCAGGCGTTCCTCCGGCGTTGCCAGCCGGAACTGGGTGCGCAGGGAGAAATGGAGGCCTATGGCTGTGTCGTTGGCCGGGCCCATCTCGGCCTCCCAGGCACGCTCGGCAATCCATGAGGAATGCTCGAAGATCGAGCCGTAGCGAGAAACGAACTCATCCTTGGCGAGCTGGCTCGGCACCACTTCGGGCGCCACATAGGGGTGATGCTCGGCCCAGTGGCGGGCCATGGCCAGGCGGGTCGGGATCCACACCTTGTCGATGCCCTTGATGTAGTCGACGAACTTCTTCAGCCCCTGGAAGCGGCCCGGCTGGCCGACGAGGCGGCAATGCAGCCCGATCGACATCATCTTGGGCGAGCCGGCCTCGCCTTCGGCATAGAGACTGTCGAAGCTGTCCTTGAGGAAGGTGAAATACTCCTCGCCATTGTCGAAGCCCGGACCGGTGACGAAGCGCATGTCATTGGTGGACAGCGAATAGGGGATGATCAACTGCGGCTTGCCCGCGATGACTTTCCAGTAGGGCAGGTCGTCGTCATAGGTGTCTGAAATATAGGCGAAGCCGCCCGCCTCAGCGACCAGATCGACGGTATTGAGGCTGGAGCGGCCGGTATACCAGCCCAGGGGACGCGATCCGGTCGCGATCGTGTGGAGGCGGATGGCCTCGGCGATCTGCAGGCGCTCCTCGCTTGCTGGCATGTCCTTGTGCTGCACCCATTTGTAGCCATGCGAGGCGATTTCCCAGCCGGCGTCCAGCATGGCGGCGAGCTGGGCCGGGGCGCGCATCAGGGCGGTGGCGACGCCATAGACGGTGACGGGCAGGTCGGCCTCGGTAAACAGCCGATGCAGCCGCCAGAAGCCGGCGCGGGCGCCGTATTCGTACATGCTTTCGACATTGGCATGGCGCTGGCCGGGCCAGGGTGCGGCGCCCAGCACGTCGACGAGGAAGGCTTCGGACGCACTGTCGCCATGAAGGATATTGTTCTCCCCGCCCTCTTCGTAGTTGAGCACGAACTGCACCGCGACATGGGCACCGCCCGGCCAGTTGGCATGGGGCGGGGTCTGGCCGTAGCCGTGCATGTCGCGGGGATAGCGGTTCATATGATGGTCTCGTGCGAGTCAGGCGGGAGACCAATGGTAAGCAGAAGGCGAGGTGGGGCGCTAGTCCTGCGCCCCGGCCACCGCTTCGAGCTTGCCAAGGAAGCTCTTCCAGCCGGCATGGGCGCCGCCATAGGCCTGCTTTTGCTCGGGGCCAAAGCCCGACTGCTCGACCCGCAGATGCGTGCCTGCGTCGGTAGGGGTAAGGGTATAGGTCACGACACTCTTGAGCGCATAGAGCGGATCGTCGCTGGCGTGATCCCAGGTATAGGACAGCGAACGTTCCGGCTCGATGTCCAGCACTTCGCAATCGAGTACGCCGCCCCACTCGCCCTTGAGCTTGAACTTGTGACCAATCTCGGGGGCGAAATCATTGGTCATCAGCCATTCGGAGATAAGGTGGGACTGGGTCAGTGCCTTCCAGATCTTGGCGGCAGGCTGGGCGATTTCGCGCTCGACGACAACGGAACGGGTCTGCGGGACGGTGGTCATGAGGTTTGCTTCCCGGTTTTGGTGTTGGCGGCGCCATTGGCAGCGGCGGCGGCTTTGATGAGGTCCTTGAAGGCTTTTGCGTCGATCGCCTCGCCCTCGAAAAAGTCGATGGCGCGTCGGACATTGCCCTCGAGGCTTGAATTGAACAGGCGTGCTGGGTCTTCCAGCGACGCGCCCTTGGGAAAGGTGGTCTTGACTGCGGCCTTGTAGACCTCGCCCGTGCACAGGATGCCGTTATGCGACCAAACCGGCTTGCCCCATTTCCACTCCTCGACCACATCGGGCAGGGCTTCGTGGATGAGTTTGCGCAGTTGCGCCAGCTTGTCGCCGCGCCAGTCGGGCAGGTCGGCAATGCGCTTGTCGATGAGTTCCTTCGGCGTGGCGCCGGTCGCCAGGTCGGCAGCGCTGTTCTTGGAAAAGCTCATGATCCGGTGCTCCTAGAGTTTGTCGCCGGGCAGCTTGCTGGCTTGGCGCACCCAGTCGGCAAATTGCGCTTCGTCCAACGTGTCGTTCTCGTAGATGTCGAGATAGCGGACATCGACCTGCTTGGATGTTCCGGGTGGCAGCGGATCGAGATGGGCGCCCTTGTGGAAGGCGACCTTCACGTATTTGGTCAGGCAGTGGAAGCTGACGAAATAGTGGTCCGGCTCCACGCCATAGAAGGGCGTGTTCCACTTGACCGCCTTGAGCACGCCGGGAACGGCCTCTTCGATCAGGGCATCGAGTTTGCGCCCGACCGCGCTCTGCCAGCCCGGCATGGCCTCGATATAGCGCTGCACCACCGCGTCGCCGTAGCCCTTGGCGATCTGTGGATTGCCGCCGGCAAGGCGGACTATGCCGTCAGGGCCGGGCTTGAGCGGCTCTCGCTTCCCTTTCCCTTCAGGCATGGTTCAAGGCACCGCGACGACGGGAAGCATAGTGCTGGACGAACATGAAGAGGCCCGAGAACAGCAGGAGGAAAAGCGGCAGCAGTGGGGAATAAGTGACAATCGGCGGCACTTCCGCCTGGCCCAGAATGCCGATGAAGACGAAGTTGGCGATTACGGTGACTGTAAAGACCATGGAGGTCCAGCGATGGAAGGTCCGGATGAAGCGGGTCATTGGTCTATCCTTGTGAGCAAATTTTCGAGGGCATCGATCCGCGCCTCCCAGAAGCCTGTCATTTCCCTCGACCAGTCCATGAGCGGTGCAAGGGCCTCGACGCGGGCGGAATAGTGCGTCTGGCGGCCGGCCGGGCGGTCGATGACCAGGCCCGCCTGCTTCAATACCGCCAGGTGCTTGGACACCGTCGGTTGCGCGACGCCGGCGGCGCTGGTCAGCGTACCGACGGTCTGCTCGCCCTTCTTGCAAAGCTGTTCGAAGATGGCGCGCCGCGTGGGATCGGCCAGCGATCGGAACAGGGCATCCTGATGGTCATTCATGGCAATCATTCACCATTGGCTATGAATGAAATCAATAGCCACTGATGAATGAATGTCAAGCGGCATTGACGATCAGATCGCGCCGGGCAGGGAGAGGCCCTCGAAATAGGCCTTGGCGTGCTCGAAGAAGATGGCCGGCGCCAGGTGCAGTGAACTGCTCGAGCGCACCATGATGCCGAAACGGTTGGTCGGCAGGCCGCCGTCATCGAGAGCCTTGAACACGAGGCGACCGGCGGCGATCTCGTTCTGCGCGCCAATGGGCGTCATGATCGCGGCATAGTGGCCGCCCAGCGCCAATTCGACCAGCAGGCGGATCGAATTGACCTCCACCATGGGTGGTGTCAGGCCAGACGCGGCGCGCAGGAATGGCTCGATCACCTCGCGGATAGAAATCTCGGGCTTGCCGACGGCAAGCGGGTGTTCGAGACACTGCGCCATGGTCAGTTTTCCGACCGTTGCCAAAGGATGGTCCGGGCTCATTACCGCGCCGATGGACACGTCGCGGCGAAAGGCGATGTCGACCTGGCGCGGCGGCTTGGCGATGAATCCGAAGCCGATGTCGATCCGCTCGTCAACGAGGCGCTGCACCACTTCGGCCGATGGGATGATCGAGACATCGAGGGTCAGGCGAGGGTAGCGCCGGCCGAAATCGCCGATCAATGCGGGCAGGAAGGACAGTCCGACGCTTTCCGCCGCAGCGATCCGCACCGAGCCGGCACGGACACCGCGCAATAACTCGATTTCGGAAACGGCCGCTTCGATCGGTGCGGCGAGGCGCCTCGAATGCCGAAAGAGGATTTCTCCGGCCGGCGAGAGGCGCAGGCGACGCTTTTCGCGCAGGAACAGGGCAATGCCCAGCGCATCCTCGAGCTGGGCGACCTGCCGCGTCACTGCGGAGGAGGCGACATCGAGCCGCCGCGCTGCTTCGCGGATGGACAGCTGCGTCGCGACGGCGTTGAAGTAGATCAGGGAGGGCTGGTGAAAGACCCGCGCCAGGAGGTTTGCCGAGAGCGCATGTTCGCGGGGCCGGTCGGGTGAATGGCGCGGATCCATGGGACGCTCCTTGTTGCCGTATCGGCAGCATAGTGCTCCCAACTTGAGAGTATCAAGAGCACCTCGCCGTGCTATGGTACTATCAAGGGAACGACAAAGAGACGCCTGTTTTCGACTCGCGCGATGCCGATCGGCAGGTGACAGGAGCAGCACTATGGCGGGCGGAGCCCTCACCACCCACGTCCTCGATACCATGCATGGCAAGCCGGCGCGCGGCATGCGTCTGGAACTGCACTATGTGCATGGGGACCATACCCATCATCTGGTCGACAGCTATACCAATGCCGATGGACGGGTGGACCAGCCGCTGCTCAGCGATCAGTTCCAGCGCGGCGAATACGAGATCCGCTTCCATGTCGGACAGTATTTCGAGCGGCTCGGCATCGAGATCGAAACGCCGTTTCTCGACGTGGTGCCGATCCGCTTCACCATTTCCGAGGACACGCATTATCACGTGCCGCTTCTCGTCAGCCCCTTCGCCTATTCCACTTATCGGGGAAGCTGAAAGATGGTCGAGGTCGCCAACGCCATCCGTTTCCTGCTCAACGGCGAAGAGGTGACGCTGACCGATGTGGCGCCTGAACTGACCCTGCTCGACTGGCTGCGGCTCGACCGGCGGCTGCGTGGCTCTAAGGAAGGCTGTGCCGAGGGCGATTGCGGAGCCTGCACCGTGCTGGTTGGCCGGCTGATGGGCGACGAGATCATCTATGACGCCGTCACCGCCTGCATCCGTTTCGTCGGAAGCCTGCATGGCACCCACGTGGTGACGGTGGAGCATCTGCGCGGTGAAAATGGCGCGCTACATCCCGTGCAGCAGGCCATGGTCGACCACCACGGCTCGCAATGCGGCTTCTGTACGCCCGGCTTCGTCATGAGCCTTTACGGGCTCTGGATGCGCGATCCGCATCCCTCGCGCACGGCCATCGAAAAGGCGCTGCAGGGCAATCTCTGCCGCTGCACCGGCTATGCGCCGATCATCCGCGCCGCCCAGGCGATCTCCGAGCATGGTTCCCCCCAGGGCGATCCGCTCTGGGCCGAGCGCATCGCGGTCAAGGACAGGATCAAGGCGCTCAATGACGGGCGCCGCGTCGATCTGGGCGAAGGCGAGAACCGCATCATCATTCCGGCCAGCCTCGACGACTTCGCCGAGATTTACGCCGCCCATCCCGAAGCACGGATCGTCAACGGCTCGACCGATGTCGGGCTGTGGGTCACCAAGTTCATGCGCCGCATCGGTCCGGTTCTGTTCATCAACCACCTCCAGGAGCTCAAGCGCATCGCCGAGAATGCCAGCGAAGTGCGCTTCTATGCCGGCGTCTCCTATTCGGAAGCCCTGCCGGTCATCGAGGCAAATTTCCCCCAGCTCAAGGACTTGTGGAACCGTTTTGCCGGCGAGCAGGTGCGCAATATGGGCACGATAGGCGGCAATATCGCCAATGGCTCGCCGATCGGCGACACGCCTCCCCCCTTCATCACCCTGGGCGCAAGACTCAGCCTCCGGCGTGGTGAGCATAGGCGCGAAATCAAGCTCGAGGATTACTTTATCGCCTATGGCCAGCAGGACCGGCAGCCGGGCGAGTTCGTCGAAAGCGTCACTATTCCGCTCTTGCCGGCGGGCGAGCATTTTGCCACCTACAAGATTTCCAAGCGTCGCGAGGAAGACATCTCGGCGCTCTGCGGCGCCTTCCGCATCTTCGTCAACGATGCCGGCATGGTCGGCATGGCCCGCATCGCCTTTGGCGGCATGGCGGCAACGCCCAAGCGCGCCAAGGCGGTCGAGGCCGCTCTTGTCGGCAGGCCCTGGAGCATGGAGACGGTGGAGGCAGCGCTGCCTGCCTTTGCCGAGGACTATCAGCCCATTTCGGACATGCGAGCATCGGCGGAGTACCGCCTGCTGGCAGCGCAGAACCTGCTCAAGCGCTTCTTCCTCGAGACGCAGGGTCAGGGCGAGCGCCTGAAGCGGGAGGTGGCGTGATGAACAAGCATCAATCCGCGATTGATCTTTCCGTGCTGCACAAGCCCACCCGCCACGACAGCGGGCCCAAGCATGTGACCGGCACGGCTGAATATATCGACGACATGATCGAGCCCGTCGGCACGATGCATGCCTATCTCGGGCTGTCGACGCGACCCCATGCGGAAATCGTCTCCATCGACTTTTCGGCCGTCAAGGCCGCGCCGGGCGTCATCGGCGTGCTCACTGCCGACGACATTCCGGGCGAGAACGACGTTTCGCCCAGCCACAAGCATGACGAGCCGATCTTCGCGGTCGGCAAGGTCCAGTTCTGGGGCCAGCCGATGTTTGCGGTGATCGCCGAGACGCGCGACGCTGCGCGACGGGGGGCGCAGCTGGCCAGGATCGAGTATCGCGATCTCGGCTGGATCCCTGACGTTCGGGCGGCACAGGCGGCGGGCGGCAAGCTCGTGACCGAGCCGCTCAAGCTCGAGCGTGGCGAGGTTGAAGCCGGCATGGCAGTGGCGCCGCGCCGGGCGAAGGGTTCCATGACCATCGGAGGGCAGGATCACTTCTACCTCGAAGGACAGATCGCCTTCGCCATTCCGGGCGAAGACGAGGATATCATCATCCATTCCTCCACCCAGCATCCGAGCGAAGTGCAGCTCATGGTCGCGCAGGTGCTGGGCATCCGGCACAATGCGGTCACCATCAATGTGCGGCGCATGGGTGGCGGTTTCGGCGGTAAGGAAACCCAGGGCAATCTCTTTGCGGCCGTTGCAGCGCTAGCCGCCAAGAAATGGAACCGCGCCTGCAAGATCCGTCCTGATCGCGACGACGACATGCAGGCGACCGGCAAGCGGCACGATTTCGTCGTCGACTACGATGTCGGCTATGACGAAAGCGGCAAGATCCTCGCCGTCGACGCCGTCTATGGCGCGCGCGGCGGATTTTCATCGGACCTCACCGGGCCGGTGACCGACCGCGCCCTGTTCCACGCCGACAATGCCTACTGGTACCCGGCCGTGCGTGTGCGCTCCGAGCCGCTTTATACCAATACGGTTTCCAACACCGCCTTCCGCGGCTTCGGCGGCCCGCAAGGCATGATGGGTGCCGAGCGCTGGATCGAGGACATCGCCTATGCGCTGGGCAAGGATCCCCTCGAGATCCGCAAGGCCAATTTCTATGGGCACGACACCGACAATGTGACGCCCTATCACCAGACCGTGCAGGACAATGTCATCCACCGGGTGGTGGAGGAGCTGGAGACCAGTTCCGACTACCAGGCGCGGCGCCGGGCGATCCTTGACTTCAACGCGACGAGCACGATCCTCAAGAAAGGTATCGCGCTTACCCCGGTCAAGTTCGGCATCTCCTTCACCGCGACCTGGTACAATCAGGCCGGGGCGCTGGTGCATGTCTACAAGGATGGCTCGATCCATCTCAGCCATGGCGGCACCGAGATGGGGCAGGGGCTCTATATCAAGGTGGCGCAGGTCGTGGCCGACGCCTTCGGAGTCCATATCGACACCGTCAAGATCATGGCGACCTCGACCGGCAAGGTGCCGAACACGTCTGCAACTGCTGCATCTTCCGGCTCTGATCTCACC
>PJUF01001574.1_pt1 | contig 11114 bp, 12 predicted proteins | sample 1512191 | NCBI WGS metagenome assembly PJUF01 (sample SAMN08177673, study PRJNA422409) | Feces metagenome, whole genome shotgun sequencing project. | isolation source: Chicken feces (3) enriched on wood chips | host: Gallus gallus | place: USA: Madison | collected 2015-01-15 | reverse complement strand
TGACGAGCGCCATGCCCTGCGCGACGCCGTCATCGCCACCGGGCGCCTCGGCGGCGACCAGGTCATCCTGCCCCAGCTCGACGACTATTTCGAGTTGACCACCGCCGGCATAAAGGCCGCCAAGGCGCCGCCGGTGCGACGCGTCGATCCCCAGCAGATGCCCTCGGACTGGCACAACGCCTTTTCCGATTTCACCATCCGCCTCAGCCAGCGCCTGCACGACCTGCCCGATGCCGACAAGCTCGCCCTGATGCAGGCGCTCCAGGGCCGGCTCTCCGAACTAGGCGCCCAACCCAGTCCCAAAGGCAGGCCCACCCCCGTCACCCCCATCGAAACCGCCGCCATCGACGAATAACCCGCCGACCCACTTCTCCCCTCGTGGGGGAAGGTGCCCGAAGGGCGGATGAGGGGTCTTCTCCTCCCCCTTCTTCGGGGGAGGCCGGGTGGGGGTCCTACCCCTCCAGCCTCTCCACCCGCTCGACCAATTCCTGTACCGCCCTCACCAGCGGCGCCACGAACTGATCGTATCGCAGCGCCTGCTGGCTCTCCGGATTCTCGGGGTCGGCCAGCACATGCCCGCCGAAATCGGCATCGAGCCGCGCCGCCACATCCGCCACCTGCTGGGCGATAAGGCCGTAATGCGTCCGTCCGTCGCCGCCTTTCCACTCAAAGCGAACCGGTTCGAGCAGGCGGATGAAGTCGAGCCCGAGATCGCTCGCCACGATCGCTGTCTTGTGCCGCGCGTCCGAGGTCTGGATCGTGCCGGTGGCCGACCATACTGCGGCCCAGCGCGCGCCGCTGGCCCCGAGCGTGCGCACATTGTCGGCAGCGGGACGCACCACGCCGGCAAAGGTCGCAGCCGAGGTCGCGGCATCGACGCTGATCGCATCGCTCCAGGCCGAGCCGTCGGCGCTCACCTTGAGGCGCCAGCTATTGTCGCCCATCAGCCCCATTTCGGCGCGGCCGGACCAGTTGGATTGGTAGAGCAGGCTCGCCGTGTCGCCGGCCGCCGCCTTGTTGAGCTTGAGCTGGTGCCCGGCGCCGGCATGGTTGAGCAGCGTTGCGGCGGCGGACACCGAAAGGCGATTGGTGCTGTCGGCGCTGGCATTGATGCCCAGCTGTGGCAGACCCGATCCGGTCGCGGCCACCACCGTCCAGGCCGTGCCCGAAAAAATGCGCAGCGTGTCGCTGTAGCGGTCGAACACCTGCCAGCCTTCCGCCGGGTCGTAAAAGTGCCAGGCGCCATCCTGCCAGGCGGCGATCTCGTCGCCATGGCCGGCCCAGGCGCCACTCGCACCCGATGGCACGATCCACGCCTCGCCCGGCAGCGGCGAAACCGGCGGCGTCGTCAGCAGGGTGGATTCCACCACCGGCTGCACCAGCGCATCGAGCCGGTTGAGGGCGTCATTGTGGGTAATATGCTTGAGGGCCTGTCCGGCCATGATGAAGGGCAGGGACAGGCGGGCGGTTTCGTTCATCAAAGGACTCCAGGATGTTCCGGAGCCAGTGTGCGGCCGCCCGCGCCGCCGGGGATAAGCTAGACGACCGCCACCCCCCGCCGCTGCGTCGCGACGAAGGCAATGATGAAGCAAAGGCTCATCAGCAGCACGATCGTTGGTGCCGGCGCACTATCGAGAAAGAAGCTGAGATAAACCCCGAGGAGGCTGCAGCCCATGGAAATTCCCAGTGCTACAAACAACATAACCCCGAAACGGCGGGTGACGAGAAACGCGATTGCCCCCGGCGCGATGAGCAGCGCGATGACCAGAACGATACCCACGGCCTGCAGCGCGCCCACGATGGTGAGCGAAATCAGCGCCAGCAGCCCGTAATGCAGCAGCCGCGTATTGAGCCCGATCGCCCCGGCCTGCTGCGGATCGAAGATAAAAAGCATCAAATCCCGCCACTTAGCAGCCACCACCCCGCCCACCAGCACGGCGATAATAACGGCCAGGATCATATCGTCCCCGCCCACGCCCAGCATGTTTCCGAACAGGATATGGTCCAGATGCACATCGGTGGTGATGGCCGTGTAGAGCACGATCCCGAGGCCGAAGAGCCCGGCAAACACCACGCCCATTACCGTGTCTTCCTTGATGCGCGAATTTTCCTTTAGAAAGCCGACAGATAGCGCGCAGGCCATGCCGGCTGCGAAGGCGCCGATGCCCAGCGGAATTCCCACGATATAGGCCAGCACCACGCCGGGCAGCACCGCGTGCGAAATCGCATCGCCCATCAGCGACCAGCCCTTGAGCACCAGAAAACAGGACAGCAGCGCAGTCGGCACCGCCACCAGAACCGCAATGACCATGGCCTGCACCATGAACGGAAACTGGAACGGCCAGACCAGCCATTCGGTCAGCGGAACCCCATCCATCATGCGCTCTCCCGCGCGATCCGGCGCCTGGCCGCCAGCCAGCCATGCTTGGGTGCGAAGACGAAAGCCGCAAGGAAAACAAGGGTCTGCAGCACCACGATAATGCCCCCCGTGGCGCCGTCGAGGAAATAGCTCAGATAGGCCCCGACCAGTGAGGACAGCACACCGACCGCTATGGCAAGTATGATCAGACGCGGAAACCGGTCGGTCAGGAGATAGGCGGTGGCGCCGGGCGTCACCACCATGGCGATGACCAGAAACGCCCCCACGGTCTGCATGGCCGCCACCGTCGCGGCGCTCAGCAGGGTGAAGAAAATGACCTTGAGCCAGGTGGTCCGGAGGCCGATGGACCGCGCATGGCTCTCGTCGAAAAAGGTGACCATAAGGTCCTTCCAGATCACCAGCATCACAACGAGGGTCACCACCGAGATCAGTACCAGTTGCAGCGTATCTTCCGGCGTGATGGCCAGGATATTGCCCAGAACGATGGACTGCACGTCCACCGCAGTGGGGGATATCGATACCATGAACAGCCCCAGCCCGAAAAAGCCCGTGAAGATCAGGCCGATGACCGCGTCTTCCCTCAGCTTGGTGCGCTGCGACAGGAACAGCATGGCGCCCGCGGCCAGTCCCCCGGACAGAAAGGCGCCCAGCGAAAACGGCAGGCCGAGCATATAGGCGCCAGCTACGCCTGGTACGATGGAATGGGACAGGGCGTCGCCGATCAGCGACCAGCCCTTGAGCATTAGATAAGCGGAGAGAAAGGCGCAGACCCCACCCACGAGGGCCGATACCCACATGGCATTGACCATGTAGTGGTAACCGAAGGGCTCGAGCAGGATGTCAATCATTGGCCGCGCTCGACGGCTGGTGTGTTTCCTGGCCTTTCTCGCCGTAAAAGACCAGCGGCCGCTCATCGTCGGTCAGCACCGAAAGATGTCGTGGATCGTCGTCGGCATGAAGTCCGGCACCGGAGAGCACGAAATGCCGCAAGACGCCGCCAAAGGCTTCTTCGAGCTTGTCGCGGGTGAATACTTCAGCCGTCGGGCCGGCGGCCAGCACCGTGCCCTTGACCAAGACGGTGCGGTCGCAGAATTCGGGCACCGAGCCGAGATTGTGGGTCGAGACCAGGATCACCTTGCCCTCGTCCCGCAGTGATCGCAGCAGGCTTATGATGGCATCCTCGGTCTTGACGTCGACGCCGGTAAATGGCTCGTCGAGCAGGATCACCTCGCCCTCCTGCGCCAGAGCGCGGGCCAGAAAGACGCGCTTCTTCTGGCCGCCGGACAATTCCCCGATCTGCCGTTTGGCAAAGGCCGTCATGTCGACGCGGGCAAGGGCCGCCGCGACTTTTTCGCGGTCCAGCGGGCGGGGGATGCGCAGCATGTTCATGTGCCCGAACCGGCCCATCATCACCACGTCTTCGACGAGGACCGGGAAATTCCAGTCCACGTCTTCGGACTGGGGCACATAGGCAATTTTGTTCTGCCGCTGTGCTTGCCGGCCTTCCTGGCCCAGAATGGATATCTGGCCGCCCACCAGGGGTACGAACCCCATTACAGCCTTGAATATGGTGGATTTGCCAGCGCCGTTGACACCTACAAGCGCCGTGATGGAGCCACGCGGCGCCGCAAAACTGGCATGTTTCAAGGCGGTCGTACCGTTGCGATAGGCGACGGTTATATCGTTGACGACGAGGCCCGATCCTTCGCTCATTGCGACAACCCCTCGACGATCGTGCTGGTCGTCACGCGCAGCAGGTCAAGATAGGTCGGCACCGGGCCCTCGGGGTCGGAGAGCGAATCCACATAGAGCACGCCGCCATAGGCAATGCCCGTTTCGCGCGCCACCTGCTGCGCGGGCTTGGGCGAAATCGTGGATTCCGAGAAGATCGCCGGAATGTTGTTGGCGCGCACCGCGTCGATCACCAGGCGCACTTGGCGCGGCGTGCCCTGCTGGTCCGCATTGATCGGCCAGAGATAGAGTTCCTTAAGTCCGAAATCGCGGGTAAGATAGGAAAAGGCACCTTCCGAGGTCACAAGCCAGCGCTTTTCCTCCGGAATGGCGGCGATGGCCGCGCGGATCGGTTCGACCGTTGCGGTGATCTGGTCGGCATAAGCGGCCGCATTGGCATTGTAGACCGCCGCATTGGCCGGATCGGCAGCGACGAACGCCTTGCGGATATTGTCCACGTAGATGAGGGCGTCGGTGGGCGACATCCAGGCATGGGGATTGGGCTTGCCCTCATAGGGGCCTTCGCCGATGCCGATCGGCTCGATTCCTTCTGTCAGGACGACGCTCGGCACGTCCGGCAGATTGTCGAGGAACTGGGCGAACCACTGCTCGAGATTGAGGCCGTTCCAGAGGACGAGATCGGCATCCTGCGCTGCAACGAGGTCCCCTGGCGTGGGCTGATAATTGTGAATTTCCGCGCCCGGCTTGGTGATCGACACCACGTCCGCCGCGTCCCCCGCAACATTGGCCGCCATATCGGCCAGGATGGTGAAGCTGGTCACCGCCTTGATCCGCTCCTGCGAAAATGCCGGAAATACCAGCACCAAGGGCGCCGCAAGAAGCACCGCGAAAAAGGTACGACGAAACATCACCTACTCCGGATCGACTGCACGAGAGATAGTGCAATTGCAAATCATTCGCAAGTACGGCAATGAGATCAGGCGCCGATGGTTGCGTCGATGAAAGCGAAGCGTGGCGAGGTCGACGGATGATAACCGGGATATTGCGGGTTGCCGCCGCAGGTCGCCGCAGGTAACGCTCAGCCGACCAACGAACGGCGCCTGCCGTTCGGGCATGGGCACACAATGGGGGCGACTTGCGATAGCCTGATCGCTCCGGCTTTGATGGACGGCGCGATGTACACACCGCACAAAGACTTTCTCCTGGCTGAATACAAGGCGAGCATAGACGTCATCCTGGGTATCGAAGGCCGCCGCGCCACCTTCCTCAGCTACTATGCGCTGATGTTCGGTGCCGTGGCCTCGATCGGCGGAACCATCTTCGCGCGTTTTGAGAACGCGCTCGCCTTCGAAACAGTATTGGCCCTTGCAGCACTGTTCACCGTCACGTCCGTTGTAGGTGTGGCTGTCATCTGGGTGCTCATGTCCGAGCGCGGCGCCAATGTGCGGTATCGTATCCGGATCAATGAAATTCGGACGATCCTGTTGTCATCACAGCCGCCAACAACGGATGGTGCGGACGTCAAGGAGCTCTCGGATCCGTCGACGCAGACCGCAGTGGCCGCCTATCTCCAGCGTGAGACGCATAATCCCAAGGGCATCGGTCGCACGTTGAAATTCATCTTCTTCGCCATCACGGTCCAAGTGCTTCTCTCCATCGGTGCCGCCGCCGCCATCGTCTATTATCGCCTCGATCTGCCGGTCTAGATTTCTCCAGGTCAAGCGAGCCAAACCAACCCATGGCACTGCACGTTGCGCTGACATTCGACGACAATTTCTGGGCGCCGGCTTATGTGGTCATGCGCTCGATCTGCATCTCCACCTCGCAGCGGCGGCAGGTGGTGTTTCACCTGCTGCACATGCCGCTGAGCGCGCAGCATCGCGCCGATCTGGAAACGATCACTACCGAGTTCGGGGCCGCGCTGATCTTCTATCCTCTGTCGGACATGCCGCAGTTCGCGGCCCTGGCCGCAAAACTGCCCCAGCACCAGCGCTGGCCCAGCATCGTCTATGCCAGGCTGCTTCTGCCCAGGCTGCTCCCGCCCGCAGTGGACCGGGTGGTCTATCTCGACTGCGACATGATGGTGCGAGCTCCGATCGAGGAGCTCTACGACATCGATCTCGGCGGGCATCCGATCGGTGCCGTTCGTGACGCCCTGTCGCCCTTCATTCCGCTGCGCCGCGACATGGTGGAAAAGCGTGATCTCTTCGACGGCGCCGAACCCTATTTCAATTCCGGCATGCTGGTGATCGACTTGGCCCAGTGGCGCGCCTTCGATTTCGAAGCTCAAATCAACGCGCTTGCTGCCCGTATTGACCTCAACCAACTCTATTTCGACCAGGATCTGCTCAATTTTCTTTTTCAGCGGCGCTGGCAGGAACTCCCCTGGCGCTGGAATACGATAGATGCACATCGCGCTCACGAGGCGCTGAACCCGGCGATCCTGCATTATACGTCTACGAGCAAACCCTGGCATCTCCTGGCAGGCGTCTTTCACAGCACCGCCTATGCCCGCTGGTATCGCCATGTCATGACCAATGCACTCTTTTACCGCTTCGCTGCGCATCGGCGCCGGCGCTGGCTGCGTCGGCTGTTGCGGCTTGAACGATAGGTCTGCCCATCATGGCCATCCATATCGCACTGACATTTGACGACAACTTCTGGGCGCCGGCCTTTGCAACCATGCGGTCGGTTTGCCTCTTTTCCCATCGACGCAGCGAGATGGTCTTCCATCTCTGCCATCGCACGCTGACCGCCGACCATCGCGCAGACCTGGAAAAAATTCGCGAGGAGTTTCCCGTCGAACTGCGATGGTACAATCTCGACGAGTCTGGCCTCTTCGGTGACATTGCCGGCCGCATGCCGGAAAACAGGCGGTTGTCCAACATCGTCTACGCCCGCCTGATCATCGACCGGCTGGTCGGGCCCGAGGTCGAGCGCATTCTCTATCTCGATTGCGACATGCTGGTGCGTGATGACATCGGCCTGCTGTTCGATGCCGATCTCGGGCCGCATGCGGTGGGTGCCGTGCGCGACACGAGTGGGGCCTTCATCACCGGTGGCCGCGATCTGCGCAACAATCGCGACCTGTTCGATCCGGCAGACACCTATTTCAACGCCGGCATGGTGCTGATCGATGTCGCGCAATGGCGACACGCCGACATCATAGGCCGGCTGGAACAGGCCTATGCCTCGGGCGTCATGCAGCGCATCTACTACGATCAGGACTTCTTGAACCTTGTGTTCAAGGGACGGTGGCAGGCGCTGCCATGGCGGTGGAACCTCATCGACGCCCGCCGCACCCATGAAGGGCTCGATCCTGCCATCCTTCACTATACCGGTGAGAACAAGCCCTGGGGCGTATTCGCCGGCATGTTGCAATCGGTGGCCTTTGCCCGCCTCTATCGCCACGTCATGACCAACGAGCTCTTTTACCGGTTCGCCCGGCATCGCTGGAAACGCTCGTGGAAGAAGCGGCTCGGTCTGGGGCGCTAGGCTATCGCCGCCGGATCAAGGCCCTCGGCAGCGCAGAGTTGCGCCAGGGCACTTCCAGCTTCCGGCAGCGGCAGGCCGGCGCGGCCCCGATCGGTCAACTGGCTGCGCCAGAGATGAATGCCGAGCGTCTCGGGCTTGACGGCGGCATCGAGCGACGATCCGGCCCGCATCAGGGCGGGAATGCCTTCATAGGGCACGGGATAGAACGTCGCCGCCGGACGCACAATGGAAGTGAGCCCATGCCGGGCGACATAATGGGTCAGGGCCATGGGACCGGTCGCGCCATATTGCATATGCTCGGGCGCCACCCGGTCGCCGACGAGCCGCCGCAGCGCCACTTCCATGCGCCGCAGCGGCGGCAGATGCGGTTCGAACAGCGGACGGTCGGGCTTTTCGAAGATGGCGATCAGGTCCATGAGGAGCGGGGCATCGGACGGTATGTGCAGCACCGCGCCATTGACCGAGCCAGGCCGCTCCCAGGCAAAAAGATAGTCGGAGGCCGCGATGGGTCGCACGCAATAGACGTCGAGATCGGCATAGATGCCGAGCCCGGCTCGCAGCGCCGCATAGCGGAAATGGTCGGAGAACACCCCCGGCGTGCCGCGACCCTTGTAAAAAACCAGCTTTTCGCGCGGCAGCACCTGCGCCGCGTCGCGCCACTCGGCCCCGGCCGGTAGATTTGCCATGGGCTCATAGGAATAGACCACGACCGCATGGCCGCGGCGGCGGAAGCTGGTGATGGAGAGCATTTCCAGCCAGCTCAGCGGTCCGTGCCAGAAGCTGACGATGGTGGGAAGGGTCATGCCATGCTCGCGCCTTGGGGTGGCAGGCATCTAGCATGCCGCGCGCCAACAGAAAACCGCCGCACCCTGTTGGGCACGGCGGGGAGGTCTTGCATGGGATCGTCTTCTAGTTGGCCGGCGCACGGCGCCGGTATTCGGAGGCAAGGTAGAGCGCGACAAGGGCGAACACCGCGCCATAGCCCACCTGCAGCCAGTCGAATTTCTGCAGGAAATCGGTGACGAAGAGGGTCGCGTCGAATGCCTGCTGCCCCTCGAAGACCTGATCGAGATGGGTCATCGAAACCGGCAGGCGCGAGCGGTAGTCGAGATAGTGCCAGGTCCGGGTGTCGAACGGATGCAGGCCCCCCAGCGTCACCCATTCGAGCGCCGAGATCACGGTGGGCAAGAGCAGGGCCAGCGGGATGGCCCAACGGCCCACCGCGCTGCCCATGGCCCCGACCAGCGCCATATAGGGCAGGTACCAGAGCAGCGCACAGACCGTGGCCACGAGGAAGACCAGCGCCATCTGGAAATAGACGCCGACAATGGCGCCGAGCAGGCCGCCCGTGCCGAGGCCGCCGATCATGGTCGTGACATAGGCCACGCCGAACATGAGGAGAATACTGACCAGCGCCACGGCAAAGACCGAACCCGGCAGCACGGTCAGGCCCGCTATGAGCTTGCTCAGCAGCACCTTGAAATCCGAAACCGGCATGGATTTCCAGAACAGCATGGCATTGTCGCGCTTGTCGGCGGCAAAGCCATCGGCGCAGTAGAAGAACAACACGAAGCCCAGATAAGCCAGCCACCCGACGGCAAGGCCCGCAAAGCCGGCTTCGAACACCCAGGTCGGCACGACAGTCAGCAGCTGGCCGGAAAACCGCGTATCGAGCCGATCGACACTGAAGGCCAGGATCGTCAGCGCAAAGACCACGCCGACCAGCACCAGCGGCGCAATGAAGAAGGCACCGCGATGCTCGATATATTCGCGATGCACGAGAGCGAAGAATGCCTTCATCGGGCGGTCTCCGGATTGGCCGTGGGCCGCTGCATCAGCGCCACGAAAAGATCGGAAATGGTGGGGGTCGATACCCGGCCCAGAGGCTCGAGCGTCTCGCGCGGCACGCCGTCGAAGATGAAGACGGTCTGCCCGAAGCGGGTCTCTTCATAGACCGGGCCAAGGGCGCGCGCCTGCGCCTGCTGGTCCGGCTCGTTGCTCACCAATTGCGAGAATTTCTCGCTCACCGTTTCCATCTGCATGTGCAGGATCAGGTCGCCGTCGCGGATGAACATGATGTCGGAGAGCATGAACTCGATTTCGTCCACCTGATGGGTGGTGATGATGAGCGTCCGCTCCTCGGTCATGTAGTCCTCGAGCAGGCGCCGGTAGAAGCGCTTGCGATAGGTGATGTCGAGCCCGAGCGTCGGCTCGTCCAGCACGAGCAGCTTGGCGTCGATGGCCATGACCACGGCCAGGTGCAGCTGCGCGATCATGCCCTTGGACAGCGTGCGGATCTTCATTTCCGGCCGGATGTCCGTGCCTTCGAGAAACTGCCGCGCCTTGTCGGGCGAGAAATTGGGATGGATATTGGTCAGCAGCGCAAAGAGCTCGCGCACACGCAGGAAGCGTGGCAGGCTGGCCACATCGGAGATGAAGGCAACGTTTTCCATGAGCTGGGCGCGGCGCGCGAACGGATCTTCGCCAAGAACCCGGATCGTGCCCTCATAGGAGGTGAGGCCGAGCATGGCATTGAGCGTCGTGGTCTTGCCCGCGCCATTGTGCCCGATAAGGCCATAGATGCGGCCGGCCGGGATGTCGAAATCGAGATCGTGCAGGATTTTCTTGCGCCCGAAGGACTTGGAAAGGCCACGCGCCGAGACGATCGGTTCGATGGATTGGGAAAGCTCGGTCATTTCGTCTGCCCTTCCGTCTTGCTGTCGGCGTCGACCAGGTCCTTGAGGTCGAGGTCCAGTGCCTTGATCTGGGCCGCGATGCGTGGCCAGTCTTCCTTGAGGAATTTCTCGCGCTCATGGGCGAGAAGCCCCGCGCGTGCCCCGCTTGCTACAAACATTCCCAAACCTCTGCGTTTTTCCACCACACCGATATCGACCAGGGCCTCGAAGGCCTTGGTCACCGTCAGCGGATTGACTGAAAGATCGGCGGCGATCTGGCGGATCGAGGGCAAAGCGCCCCCTTCATCGACCTGACGCCTGAGGATCATTTCGATCAGCCGCTGCCGGATCTGCACGAAGATCGGCTGGCTGGTGTGAAAGTCATCCATGTGTCTTGCCTATATAGTGTGTTAGCAATGTAGCACACTAATTCGGCGTGTCAATGACCGTGCTTTCCGGATGTGACGGGGGTGCGCGTCCACCTAGCCCTCACCTGAAAAGGGAGGCGCGGTCTCGAGTGCCGGTAGATTTTGTGAGGGTCACGGCCCGGCTCCCTCCCTGTTCGGCAGGGAGGGTTGGGGTAGGGCGGTTATACCCCCAGCCGGTCCTTGAGTGCATACCACCAGGATCCGAGCGTCGAATATTGCGCGCGGAACATGCGGCCGCCCGGGAAGGGGATCCAGGGCAGGCTGGCAAAAGTATCGAAGCGGGTCATGTCGCCGCGCACGGCTTCGGAGAGGATGCGGCCCAGAAGATGGGTGCCGGTCACGCCATGTCCGGAATCGCCATGCGCAAAATAGACATTCCTGCCCAGCCGCCCAAGCTGCGGCACGCGCGAGAAGGACAGCGCGAAATTGCCGCTCCAGGCATAG
>PJUF01001571.1_pt1 | contig 11133 bp, 9 predicted proteins | sample 1512191 | NCBI WGS metagenome assembly PJUF01 (sample SAMN08177673, study PRJNA422409) | Feces metagenome, whole genome shotgun sequencing project. | isolation source: Chicken feces (3) enriched on wood chips | host: Gallus gallus | place: USA: Madison | collected 2015-01-15 | reverse complement strand
TCGGATTATTTTGAGCAATTGTATGTATGGGCTGTAGAAATGATCCGACAAGGAAAAGCTTATGTAGATGAGCAGCCTTCCGAAGTTATAACGGCACAAAGAAAAAATCCTTTTGAGCCGGGAATTAACTCACCCTTCAGAGATCGTCCTGTGCAAGAAAGTCTGGAGCTGTTTGAGAAGATGAAGAACGGAGAATTTGAAGAAGGTGCTATGAGTTTGCGTGCTAAAATCGACATGGCTTCTCCAAATATGAATATGCGTGATCCCGTGATGTACAGGATTCTGAAAAAACCGCACCACAGAACCGGAGAACAATGGAAAATATATCCTATGTACGACTGGGCGCACGGAGAATCTGATTATATCGAACAAATCTCGCATTCGTTATGCTCTTTGGAGTTTGAAAATCATCGTCCATTATACGAATGGTATCTGGATCAGGTGTACGATCAGAAAAGCATTGCTCCCAAACAAAGAGAGTTTGCAAGGATGAACGTTTCTTATATGGTAACTTCCAAAAGAAAATTGCAAAGACTGGTTCAGGAAGGTGTAACTACCGGTTGGGATGATCCCAGAATGCCTACTATTTCCGGACTGAGGAGAAAAGGTTACACACCGGCTGCAATCAAAAACTTTATTGAAAGAGTTGGTGTTGCAAAAAGAGAAAACCTGATAGATATTCAATTGTTAGAATTTTTTGTAAGAGAAGATCTCAATAAGATTGCAACCCGCGTAATGGCAGTTGTGAATCCTGTGAAATTGATTATTGAAAATTATCCGGAAGATAAAGAAGAATGGCTGGAAACTGAAAATAATCCTGAGGATGAGAATGCAGGAACAAGACAAGTGCCTTTTTCCAGAGAACTTTATATTGAAAAAGAAGACTTTCAGGAGGAAGCAGACAAGAAGTTTTTCCGTTTAAAATTAGGAGGAGAAGTCCGTCTGAAATCCGGATATATCATCAAAGCCGAACGAGTGGAAAAAGACGATAAAGGTCAGATCACAACCATTTTTGCTACCTATGATGAAGAATCCAGATCGGGAAGCGGAACTGAAGCAAGCCTTAGGAAAGTGAAAGGAACGCTGCACTGGGTTTCTGCAAAGCATGCTTTGCCTATCGAAATCAGAACTTACGAAAGATTGTTCACTACAGAACAGCCGGATGCAGAAAAAGAAGTAGACTTCTTAGAGTTTATCAATCCTCAATCTCTGAGAGTGTCTTACGGTTTTGCTGAACCAAGCCTGAAAGATGCGACTCTTGAAGATCATTATCAGTTCCAGAGAATCGGATATTATATCAAGGATAGGGATTCTTCTGATGACCAATTGGTATTCAACAGAACGGTGACGCTTAAAGACGGTTATAAACCTTAATTTAAAATAAATATAATATTATAAATCAGCTATTTAGCTGATTTTTTTTGTTTTGATGTAATAAAAATTCTACGCTCCTTGTCATATCATCAAGCAACGGAAAAACTATGAAAACTAAATTATGCCTTCTTCTGTGGATTGTTTTTTTTGGACAGATTGAAGCTCAGAAAACGATTATATCTGACAGTATTTCCAGGAAAAAGTTACAGGCTGTGAAAAAGGACCAGAACATAAAGATAGATGGCATTCTGGATGATGATATCTGGAAGAATGTTCCTGTTGCAACCCATTTTGTGGAACGTCAGCCGAACAACGGGAAACCTCAGCCAGACAGTCTGAGAACAGAAGTCAAATTCCTTTACGATGATACAGGCTTATATATCGCTGCACAAATGTACGATCCTGAACCTTCAAAAATTCTGAAAGAATTAACAGAAAGAGATAATATCGCCAATGATGATTTCTTTGGAATTATTATCAATGGCTACAATGATCATCAGCAGAGTCTGGAGTTTATAGTAACTGCAGCCGGCGTGCAGGTGGACGGAAAGCTGACAACAGAAAACGAAGATATGTCCTGGAATGCAGTTTGGTACAGCGCAGTGAAGATCAATGAAAATGGCTGGGCGGTAGAAATGAAAATTCCATTTTTTGAGCTTCGGTTTCCGAAGAAAGATATACAGGAATTCGGGCTTAATATGATCCGGAAAATCAAGAGGACCAATACAATGTACGATTGGAATCACGTAGATAATCAAAAAGGAAATTACACTTTGTACGATGGTGTTCTGAACGGTGTTGCCGATATAAAAACACCAACTAGGTTATCTTTCACGCCTTATTTTTCAACTTATGTCAATAATTTTGATGGGAAAACGGAGATGAATGTGAATGGTGGAATGGACTTAAAATATGGAATTAATGATGCATTCACGTTCGATATGACGCTGATTCCGGATTTTGGTCAGGCTAATTTTGATAATTCGATTCTGAATCTCACACCTTTTGAACAGCAATTTGCGGAGCAGCGTTCATTTTTTATGGAAGGAACAGAACTTTTCAGCAAAGGTGATATGTTCTATTCCAGACGCGTGGGCGGAAGTCCGTCTCATTATCCTGTCATTGATGAAGAAAAAGAAACCGTAAAGGAATATCCCGGGAAAGTCAAGCTGTTCAATGCATTCAAAATATCAGGACGTACTAAAAAAGGACTTGGAATAGGAATTTTCAACGGTGTGACGGAAAAAATGGAAGCCACCATCCAAAATAATGAAACCGGAGAAACCAGAAAGGAAGTAGTGGAGCCGTGGAGCAATTATAATGTTTTGGTTTTCGACCAAAGGTTCGGAGGCAATTCATCCGTGACTTTGGTCAATACGAACACAACGCGGACTGGCGATTTCCGCGATGCTAATGCCGCAGGATTATTATGGAATATCAGTAACAAAGCCAATACTTACACCTATTACGGAAACCTGAAGGGAAGCTGGGTAATGGATGGCGATACGAAATTCGGGAACAGAGGAACGGTTGGGATAGGCAAATTTTCCGGAAATCACAGATTCGAAGTTAATGCCAATTATGTCAGCAAAGACTGGGACATTAATGATCTTGGATTTTCCACCAAAACCAATTACGGCAATCATAATGTATGGTACGGCTACAGAATTCTCCAGCCAACCGAAAAGCTGAATAACATGTATCTTAATTTTAATCTGAATTATTATCACAGATTAGAGTCTTTCCTTAATCAGAGATTGGTTTTCAATAATAATAATTCATTTACCAATAAAAAATTTCAGAGCTTCGGAGGTGGAGTAGAGTTTACACCTTATGGCGAAAAAGATATCTATGAACCCAGAAGCTTTGGAAGATATCTGAACGTTCCGGGTTATTTTGACAGTTGGCTTTGGTTCGAGAGTGACAGCAGGAAAAAACTGCAATACAACATCACTGTAGATTATTATGCTTATGATCAGAAAGGCAGAAATCTTGTGATTCCATCATTGTATCTGCGTTACCGTGCTTCTGATAAAATGAAGGTAATCTGGCAGTTCAATCCGGTTTTCAGTAACAATGAAATTGGTTTTTCTGGCAAGGAATCTGGCAATATCTATATGGGAAGAAGACAGAGAAATACCTATGAAAATGCAATCACAGGACAGTATACATTCAATGAAAAAATGACTCTGGCATTGGCTTTCAGGCATTATTTTTCGGATGTAACCTATAAACAGTTTTATATCCTGGATAATGACGGAAGTTTGAGTTCTGACACGTCTTACCATCCAAATCTTAACGGGACTTATAATTCCTGGAATGTTGATCTGCGCTATTCCTGGTGGTTTGCACCGGGCAGTCAGCTCACGTTGCTTTACCGTAATGCTACCAGCAATTATTTGGAAATCTCTAGGATGAAATTTAAAAATAATTTTGATGAATTATTCAATACTCCGGCCATTAACAATTTCTCACTTAGAATTACTTATTTCCTGGATTACAACAGGATGAAGAATTGGTTCTAAATTGATGAATGCTATAAAAAAAAATGTCATTCTTCAAAAATTGAAATATAATCTCAAATTCTGAAGAATGACAATACCTTATATTTGCTTTTGATCTTAAACTTTCAAGATCTCTGCTTCTTTCACTTTCAGGTGTTCATCTGCTTTTTTTACATAAGCATCCGTAAGATCCTGGATGTCTTTTTCCACACCTTTAATGAGGTCTTCAGCAACGCCGTCCAGTCTTTTCAGTTCTTTATTTCCTTCCTGTCTCGCATTTCGTATCACTACTTTGGTCTGTTCTGTTTCCGCTTTTGCCTGCTTTGCAAGGTCACGTCTTCTTTCTTCTGTCAATGGCGGAACATTCAGGATGATCACATCGCCATTATTGGATGGCGCAAATCCAAGATTGGAATTGATGATAGCCTTTTCAATAGGACCGATTGCAGATCTGTCCCAAGGCTGGATAGAAATGGTCATTGCATCCGGTACGGAAACATTCGCTACCTGATTGATAGGCGTCATCGCACCATAATATTCTACCATTACGTCCTGAACCATTGCTGTAGAAGCACGTCCTGCTCTGATCTTCTGAAAAGCGTGATCCAAATGCTTGATTGCAGCATCCATCTCTTGCTTTACCGATGCTACAATGAGTTCTAATTCTTCCATTGTATATTTAAAATTTGATAATTGACACATATTTTATGAATGATAAATTATAATTGATAAATGAGTAATCAGATATCAAAAATCAATCCTCATTTAAACGTTAACCAAAGTTCCGATATTTTCTCCGTCGATTAATCTTTCCAGATTACCTTCTTTGTTCATATCAAAAACGATGATTGGTAATTTGTTTTCGTGGCTCAGTGTAAAAGCTGTCATATCCATTACCTTAAGATCTTTTTCAAAAACCTCTTCGAATGAAAGACTGTTGAATTTTACTGCATCCGCATTTTTCTCCGGGTCACTGTCATAGATTCCGTCTACTCTCGTACCTTTCAGGATCACATCCGCATCGATTTCTATAGCTCTTAATGTTGCCGCTGTATCCGTAGTGAAGTAGGGATTGCCTGTTCCCGCACCGAAAATTACTACTCTTCCTTTTTCAAGATGACGGACAGCTTTCCTTTTGATAAACGGTTCGGCTACTTTATCCATTTCAATTGCAGATTGCAGTCTTGTAATGATTCCTGCATCTTCCAGAGCACCTTGTAATGCCATACCATTGATCACAGTTGCCAGCATTCCCATATAATCGCCTTGCACGCGGTCCATTCCTTTTGCTGCTCCTGCCAATCCTCTGAAAATGTTGCCTCCACCGATTACGATGGCCACTTCACAGCCTTTGTCCACTACTTTTTTGATTTCTACAGCATATTCTTTCAGTCTGTCATTATCAATGCCGTATTGGCGTTCTCCCATCAAGGCTTCTCCACTTAGTTTCAGAAGGATTCTTTTGTATTTCATTGATTTATTAATTTTATTTCAATTTTTTTGACTGTGCAAATATAATGAAAGCAAAAGAATTACGTTCATGAAAAAGATAGTCTGCAAAAAATTTTGATTCGCTCCGAAATAGATTATTTTTGCAAAGCCAAAGCATAGTGTTGAAGAAGTTTTACAATCTATTCCTAATATCGATATCCAGTGTGGTTTTTTCTCAAACGGGAACCACTGTTTATCAGTTTCTGAACATTCCGATGTCGCCAAGACAAGCCGTTCTGGGAGATGCCGTTTCCATACGGGATTATGATGTCAATTTTACTGCTGCCAATCCGGCACTGATGAACCTGGAAATGGACAAAATGATTTCCGTGAATTATACTTCTTTTCTCGCAGGTACCAAAATCGGGAGTATCAATTATGTGCGGGATCTGGAGTTTGGTCATCTTGTTTCATTCAATGCGAAATATATGGATTACGGAAGTATGCCCAGGACAGATGAGAACTCTAATATCAACGGTGATTTTTCTGCAATGGATGCTTCAGTAGGAATTGGTTATGCTTATCAGTTTGAAGATGACTGGACTATTGGAGCTAATGTAAATTATGTTACTTCAAAAATTGACACCTATGCTTCATCTGCAGTAACCGCTACAGCCGGAGTTACTTATTATTTTGATAAAAGCAATGAAACGCTGGCGTTGGTTTTCAGGAACTTTGGTTATCAGATTAAGCCTTATAATGGCGTTAGGGAAAAACTGCCTTTCCGGGTAGATCTTGGTTATACCAAGATTTTGGATCAGTTTCCTGCTGCCATCACCATCACGGCGCATGCTCTTCAGCAATTCAATATTTCCGCACCTGTGGACATCAATGGACAGGAAACCAAATTTGGGAGGAAAGTTCTGGATCACATTTCCTTGGGAGCAGAATTATTTCCCGGTCAGGCTTTTAATATCCGAGTCGGGTATAATGTGAAAAGAGGAGGAGAGCTGGCTGTACTGGATCAGAGAAGTTTTACAGGACTGTCTGCGGGGTTCAGTCTCAAGATTTCTTCTTTCCGGTTCGATTATTCTCATGTCCGTTATCATAATGCATCCAATGTCAATATGTTGGGACTTACCCTGGATCTTGTAGAACTGGGAGGTAACAGAAGATAAATTACTTCAAAGTCAGCAGAATAGGATCTGTTATTCATCACTCTAATTTCTTGATCATTTAATTTTTATGTTTTGGACATACTCATTACATTTGCAGTATGACAAAGAAACCGGTAATCGCCATAGACGGATTTTCATCCACAGGAAAAAGTTCGATCTCTAAGATCATTGCAAAAAAATTAGGATTGATTCACATGGATACAGGCGCACTGTACAGAGGTGTGACGTATTTTGCAATGCAACACTGTCTGAATGATGATAAAACTATCAGCATAGAAAAACTGATTTCCAGTCTCCCTAACATTCAGTTGGAATTTCAGAATATTGATGGCGAACTAAAACTTTTTCTTAACGGTAAAAATATTGATAAAGAAATTCGTTTCCCGCAAGTTTCCGACAATGTGAGCCAGGTCGCAAAAGAAGCCGATGTGCGTAATTTTCTGCTGGAGACACAACGCAGTATTGCGAAAAGAGGCGGAATCATTATGGATGGAAGAGATATCGGGACTGTAGTATTACCTGATGCAGATTATAAATTTTTTATGACGGCTAGCCAGGATGAACGGGCCAGAAGGCGTTTTCTGGAATTGGAACTGGCGGGAGAAAAGACTGACATTGAATCTGTAAAACAAAACCTGATCACTAGAGACAAAATTGATAGTGAAAGAGATATATCTCCGTTAAAACAAGCTGAAGATGCTATCTTGATAGATAATACAAATATCAATAAGGAAGAAACAATAGAGCTGATTTTGTCCTATATCAAAAAGTTTTAACAAAAATTTAAGAAGGCTTGGTCTTATTTGGCATTTTAGTTGTAAATTTAGATTCCATTGAATCACTTAGTTTTAAAATAACTTAAAAATTATAAATAATGTCAAAAAAATCAAATTCAGCAGCGGTTTTAGCTGCATTGCTAGCAGGAGCAGCGACAGGTGTAATTTTAGGATTGCTTTATGCTCCTGAAGAAGGTAAAGAAACCAGAAAAAAAATCAGAGATAAAGCCAACGATCTGAAAGATAAAGCGGTAGATGAATATTGCAAAACCTCGGAACTTGTAAAAGATAAATATTCTGAAGTTTCTTCCAACGTGAAGGATAAATATGATTCTCTGTCTTCTCAGTTCAAAGAAACTGCGCAGAATGTCGCTCACACTGTAAAAGAGAGCTATGACAAATATAAGGATCAGGTAGTTTCCAAAACTTCTGATGTCGTAAAGGATGTAGAAACTGAATTGGATGGTCTGAAATAAGCCTGATATCAGTGATACAAAAAAGGAACTTAGTTTCTAAGTTCCTTTTTTTATAAATTTTTGTGTAATTTTATACTAATAATGTTGCTATGGTAGAAATTATAAAAGATTACGCTACGAAGCGTCTGGATCTGCTCCAGCTCCAGTTTACAGAGAAAGCATCTTTATCTGCGGGATTGATTGCTTTCATTTCCGTGGTGCTGATTGCGTTTTCGTTCTTTATTATTTTGTTCAATTTTGGTATTGCTTTTCTGATCGGAGAATCCCTTGGTAATATGTCTTACGGTTTTCTGATCGTTGCAGGATTCTACTTTCTTGTGATGCTGATTGTCTTTGCAATTAAAAAAACTATTGTTAAATCTATTGCGAACCAAGTTATCGAATTTCTAAAAAAATAAACCTATGGCTGCAAATTACAATAATCTGGATGAACTGAGAAGTCAGAAGAGACTTTTGAAACAGGAAATAGGTACACTGGAAGATATCATTACCTTCAAAGATAAAAAAGAAAGTCTGGGTGTGATGACTAATGGCTTCACGGACAAATATCTGAAGCAATCCTTCAATGAAAAAGGAGAAGCTAAACTAGCTTTGGATACAGAAAATATAATGCGGGAAATCTCCTCGGGAATCAAAGAAACGGTTTCCAAAAAAAATGTAATGGGCTTGGCAAATGATAGTCTGAGATCCGGTTTGCTGGAAGATACTATCAGGATGGGAGCAGTAGCTCTGGTGGGAAATTATGCAAAAAAAAATATGATGAATAAAAGCTGGAAAAAGAAACTGATAGGCGCAGCATTGATCTACGTAGCACCTTATGTCCTACGTTTTCTAAGAGAAAAACTGGATGATTATCAAAGAAATAAAACTGCTTCCAGTATGGAAAAATTGATCTAACTCGATTTACTTCTGTGAGAAAATCTCTCCAAGAATGATTCCTGCCGACATAGAAACGTTCAAACTTTCTGTAGATTGATTTTTTCCAAATCTCGGAATAGTGATCATTTTGGTAATCAGCTGTTCCGTGGACGGGCGCAGACCATTTCCTTCATTCCCGAATACAATGGAAAACTGTTCCGGGAAATCAGTTTTATAAAGATTATTACCATCCATATCTGTTCCCAGAATTGGATATTTATATTGTGAGAGATACGCTTCCAGATTTACATAAACTACATTGACTCTCAGGAAAGACCCCATCGTAGCCTGTATCACTTTCGGATTATAAAGATCTACAGTATCAGTGCTGCAGATAATCTGCTCTATTCCAAACCAATCTGCAAGTCTGATGATCGTCCCTAGATTTCCGGGATCCTGAATACCATCCAGAATAATCTGGATTTTAACATTTTCAATAGTATTGCTATCCGGGATTTTGCAAACCGCTACAGAATCTTTGGGCGTTTGCAGAAAACTGATTTTTTTAAGCTCATTAGGCAAGATTTGAACTGTTTTTGCCGTTTTGATATTTAGTTTTTCCGGATCTAAGGAATACAGTTCGGTAATTTCATAATCAGAATTGGGAAGTTCTTTTATGATTTTATTACCCTCAACTAAAAACAAATTGTATTTTTGCCTGTATTTTTTTTTGTCCAGAGATTGTATTATCTTAATAGTATGAGCCGTAAGCATAGTCACAAATATTTTCAAAAATATCATATATTTTACTATTCCGCAATTTTCAGCGTGTTTTTATATGCCTGCAATGTGACCAAAAAAGTTCCGGAAGGCGAATTTTTACTCACAAAGAATAAATTTGAATACACCGATGGGAAAATTTTTTCTGACGAGATCCCGGATCTAGTAGCTCAGAAGCCGAATAAAAAAACTTTGATGCTGGCTCCTTTGGGACTGATGCTGTACAATAACGCCAATCCCAAATACGATACCATTCTGAAGGAATATATGACCTATCCGAATGAGATGAGAAATCAAAAACTGAGAGACTCTCTGTTTGTAAAATACGGACATCCGGAATACGTGGGCCGAAATCTTTTCTGGAACCGTTTCTGGCATACCGTGGGACAGGCGCCGGTAATCTACAGTGATGCCAAAACAAAACAGAGTGCAAAAAGTATCAATAACAGACTCATAAACCGCGGTTACTGGGATTCTGACGTAGCAACCAGTGTGAAAAAAGATTCTGCGGCAAAAAAAGCAGAAGTCAATTATATCATTACGCATAACACACCTACGCTGATTAAGGATTATTTCTACAACATTCCGGACCCGAATGTCAGAAACATCTATGAGCGCGATCTCCCAAAAAGCCTTGTCAAAAAAGGACAGATCCTGGATGAGACAGTTCTGGAGAAGGAAATCAACAGAATTAATAACCTAATGAAAGATGAGGGTTATTATAAATTCAATAATGATAATCAGGATATTTTTTTCGTGGCAGATTCTTTACAGAGCAGAAAAAATGTTCCTGTAACCATGAATGTGTTAAAAGATTCCATCGGGACACCATATAGAAAAGCAACGATTGGAAAAATTAGTGTTGCTGTGACAAACAGACTAAAGGATTCCGAAAAATTACCGCTGAAAGATTCGCTGAGAGGAATTACTTTTTACAGACAGGATTCTGCATACAAGCTACAATCACTCTGGTTGCCGATAATATTAAAGACAGGAACCCTTTATAAACAGTCGGATCTGGATCTCACCAGGAGGAATATTCTGTCAATGAATAATTTTACCATTCTAAAAGCTTCTGATGATTTGAAAAAAGGATCAGACAGCATAATTGACGTAGAATATGTTCTGAGGCCGCTTCCTAAATACGAGTTTAATATTGCTACAGATATTCATTATTCTCAGATTCTGAATTTCGGTTTTTCACCTTCTGTGGATCTTACCACCAGAAATGTCTTTGGCGGAGCGGAAAACCTAGTTACCAGTTTTTCCGGTGTAATTGGTACCACAAAAGATCCGAAAAATCCGGATGCTATTTTTAATGCTTATGAGCTTTCTGCTCAGGTATCTCTTCAGTTTCCGAGATTGGTGGTGCCATTCCGGAAATATTATAAACTGATCCCGAAAAAATATTCCCCGAATACAAGCATCAACCTTGGAGCATCGGTTCAGAATAACATCGGTTTGGGAAGAATTAACTTCAACGCAGGTCTCAATTATTTTGCAAATGTTGAAGACGGAAGAATCCAGCACAGATTGAGTTTGTTCAATTCTCAGGTCAGTTTGACTCAGAATAAAGATAAGTATTACGAGTTCTTTCCCGGGGATGATGAAGTACGCAGAAAAATTTTTGATGAATATGCTTTGATTAATCCCGGTCTGGTTAATTCCGGAGCGCCTTATGATGAGATTTCGTCTGTGATTCTTCAGGATGAGGCTTTCATTGCACAATTACTGAATAATGATCCCCAGACACTTT
>PJUF01001569.1_pt1 | contig 11144 bp, 10 predicted proteins | sample 1512191 | NCBI WGS metagenome assembly PJUF01 (sample SAMN08177673, study PRJNA422409) | Feces metagenome, whole genome shotgun sequencing project. | isolation source: Chicken feces (3) enriched on wood chips | host: Gallus gallus | place: USA: Madison | collected 2015-01-15 | reverse complement strand
GCCCTGGTAGGGGTCGAGCTTGCTCGACCGCTCTGCGCCCTGGTAGGGGTCGAGCTTGCTCGACCGCTCTGCGCCCTGGTAGGGGTCGAGCTTGCTCGACCGCTCTGCGCCCTGGTAGGGGTCGAGCTTGCTCGACCGCTCTTTGTAGAGTCGAGCCATGCTCGACTGCCTGAAAGCTATAAAGGCCAGAGCGTGCCGACCAAGGTCGGCACCTACCCAAACGCAAAGCAGTCGAGCATGGCTCGACTCTACAAAGGCCAGAGCGTGCCCACCAAGGTCGGCACCTACCCAAATGCAAAGCAGTCGAGCATGGCTCGACTCGACCAAGGCCAGAGCGTACCGACCAAGGTCGGCACCTACCAGGAGCAGGACATGCGGCGGACGGCTTCACCGTGTGTCGCGCAAGGCTCGGCACCTAAAAAAAATGCCGCCCGCAAGGGCGGCATCTCTGTTTCGGCTTCGCCGGAACCATGACGCTGCGCGTTATTGCTTCAGCGGAATCACACGAATCTCCACGCGGCGGTTCTGCGCGCGGCCGGCGTCGGTGCTGTTGTCGGCAATCGGGTAGGCCTTGCCGGCACCCAAGGTCTCGATGCGTACCTGCTGCACGCCCTGGCCCACCAGGTACTGCGCCACTGAATCAGCACGTTCCTTCGACAGGCGGTTGTTCACCGCATCGCTGCCGATGCTGTCGGTGTGGCCCACCACTTCAATCATGGTCTGGTTGTATTCGTTCAAGGTGCTGGCAACACCATTGAGCGAGCTGTAGAACTGCGGCTTCAGCGCCGACTTGCCGAAATCGAAGGTGATGCCGTCCGGCAGGTTCAGGGTGATGTTGTCGCCCTGGCGCTGCACATCAATGCCGGTGTTGGCGGTGCGCTCACGCAGCGCGCGCTCCTGGCGGTCCTGGTAGTTGCCGATCGCCGCGCCGCTGAGTGCGCCGATGCCCGCGCCGATCAGCGCGTGCTGGCGGCGTTCGGTGGCGCTGTTGCCGGTCAGCAGGCCGGCGGCCACGCCCACGGCGGTACCGATCAGGGCGCCGCGACCGGTGCGGTTCTGCTGCTCGGTCGGGTTGCCGTACTGGTCACTCTGCACATAGGAGCCGCCGGTGGCGCACGCCGTCAGCGCGGCGGCAGTCATCAGGGCCAAAGCGACGTTGCGGGTGGTGTTGCGGATCATGGTGGTCTCCTTGGATGCCGGCCAGTGCGGCGTGCGAACGATCCGGAGGATATACAGCCCGGCGCGATGCCGGGATGATGGATGTGAAGGCCGGACGTGCTGCATTCAGCTTTCTGAGCCGGCCTTCATTCCCCACCTTTACTCCCCGCCTGTGCTCCGGTAAGCCGCCAGGGCGGCATCGCGGCCTGCCGCCAGGTCCACCAGCGGCGTGCGTGGATAGCCGGGGGCCTTGTCGGCCAGCAGCAGCGGATGCTGCCAGGGCGCAAAGCGCGCCTTCACCGGCAGCGAAGCCAGTTCCGGCACCCAGCGCGTGATGTAGCGCGCCTGTGGATCGAACTTCTCGGCCTGGGTGACCGGATTGAACACCCGGAAATACGGCGCTGCGTCGGCGCCGGTACCGGCCACCCACTGCCAGCCCATGGTGTTGTTGGCCAGGTCGGCATCGACCAGCGTGTCCCAGAACCAGCGCGCGCCATGCAACCAGTGCGCGCGCAGGTGCTTGCACAGGTAGCTGGCGACGATCATACGCACCCGGTTGTGCATGTAGCCGGTGTGCCACAGCTCGCGGAGGCCGGCATCGACGATCGGCACGCCGGTGTTGCCGCGCTGCCAGTCCTGCAGCTGCGCAGCGCTGGGATTGGCCCAGGGGAAGCGATCGAAGCGCGGATTGAGGTTCTCGTTGGGCGTCTTCGGGAAGTGGTGCAGCAGGTGATAGGCGAAATCTCGCCAACCGAGCTGGCGCAGGTAGCCGTCGATGTCGGCATCGGTGCCGGCGCTGCGCAGGCCTTCCAGCGCGTGCGCGATGCGCCACGGCGCGATCTCTCCGAAATGCAGGTGCGGCGACATCCGCGAGGTGCCTACCCGGTCCGGCAGGTCGCGTTGCTCGCGATAGCCGCGCAGGGCGCCATCCTCGAACACCGACAGGGCCTCCAGCGCACCGGCTTCGCCCGGTTGCCAGTGCTCCCAGAAGCCGGTGTCCCAGTCCAGCGTCGGCGCCAGCTGCAGCTCTTCCAGCGCGAGGCTCTGGACCTTGTGCTCCGGCAGTTTCTCCGGCGCGGTCTGCAGCGCGGGCAGGCGCCAGTGGCTGAGCACGTTGCGCCAGTACGGGGTGAACACCTTGTACGGCTGCCCCTGCTGGGTCTCGATGTCCCAGGGCTCGAACAACAGGCTGCCGTTGCAGCTCTGCGCGTCGATGCCCTGCTCGCGCAGCGTGCGCTTGATGGTGGCGTCGCGCGGCTGGGTGGCCGGCTCGTACTTGCGGTTCCAGTACACCGCCTCGGCGCCGGTTTCCTCGATCAGTGCCTGCAACGTGGCCAGGCTCTCGCCGCTGCGCAGCACCAGCGCCGAACCGCGTGCGCGCAGGTCGCCATCGAGTGCGGCCAACGAGCGATGGCGCCAGGCATCCGACGCCGCGCCGGGCGTCCACTCGCCCTCTTCCTGCGGCGCATGGATATAGACCGGAACCACGTCATGGCCGGCATCGAGCGCGGCCTGCAGGGCCGGATTGTCCTGCAGCCGCAGATCGCGGCGGAACCACACCAACGCTACCGACACGTGCATCGCCTTCGTTCTGGATGGCGCACATGATAGCCAGCCACGGTGAAGGCATTGCACGCGGGTCCGTCTGCTAGGCTGCCGGGTCCGTCACCGGAACAACCCCGCATGGATGACCTGCACGCTGCCTTCGCCCATTTCGGCCCCCTGCAGGCCCAGCACGAACAGGACTGGCAGGGCCCGTTCCCGCTGCCGCCGGTGCTGGCCCGCTTCTACGCGCAGGTCGGGCCGCTGGGGCGCGAGATCAACGCCAAGGTCGGCCATGCCGGCATCACTTTTCCCGGGCTTGAGGTATGGGTGCCGCCACTGCAGCGTCTATGGAGCTACCAGGCGGGGTATCGCTGGAATGGCGTGGACGGCGAGCCGATCGAAGACTGGCCCGCCAACTGGCTGGTCGTGGCCGACCTCGGCGCCGATCCCTTCATCCTCGACATGGACGATGGCCGTGTTCTGTTCGCACGGCATGGCTGCGGAAGCTGGGAGGCCGATACGTTCGTCGACGACCTGCCGACTCTTATGGCAGCCCTCGCCGCGGCCGGCACGGTGTATCTGCAAGCCGGCGATGATCTCTACAACGATGACGACGATGGCGGCATCCGCGCCGAGCACCAGGAAGCGGCCGTTCAGGCGGTGGCCCAGGTGCTGGGCGACCGCCTGCAGGCCGAGTCGTTCATCGAGACGTTGCAGGGGTGAATCCACGCATGGCGTGGATCTACTTTTCGAAGCGCTTCATCGCCTCGCTGATCAGCGCACGGGCTTCGGCGGCATTGCCCCAGCCATTGAGCTGCACCGGGTTGCGGCCGGCCGGCAGGTCCTTGTAGACCCGGAAGAACGCCTCGATGCGCTGCCGTTCGATCTCAGGCAGATCGGACAGGTCGCGGATGTTGGCGTAGGTCGGGTCGACCTTGTCGGCGGGCACGCCGATGACCTTCTCGTCGTGCTCGCCGCCATCGATCATCTTCAGATAACCGATCGGGCGGAAGCGCACGATCACGCCCGGATGCAGCGGTTCGCGGGTCAGCACCAGCGCATCCAGCGGATCGTTGTCACCGGCCAGCGTGCGCGGCATCGAGCCGTAGTTGGCCGGATAGGCCACCGGCATCGACTGGAAGCGGTCCACGTGTACGAGACCATCTTCCTTGATCTCGTACTTGGTGAAGCTGCCGGCCGGGATCTCCACCGCCAGGTTCACTTCGGCCGGGGCCTGCTTCGGCTGCGCGGCCAGGAACGGATGCAGCACGCTGTCGGCGGCGGTCACGGCACCGGCGACCAGCAACAGGGCTGCGCCAAGGGCGGCCAGCGGGGCGATGCGTCGCGTTGTGTTCATGCGGTCACTCCTCATTCCCAGCAACGGTCCGCCCGGCCCTTTGCGGTCTGCGCACGCGGGCAGTCACGCGGGGCGATGCGGTCTTCGCGCAGTTCCACGCGCTGCTTGGTACCTGCAGCGTCGCGGCGCAGCTCGAAGGCATCGTACAACCGGCCGGTGACGGTGCGTGCTTCGTAGCGCAGGTGCTGCGGATCGATCTTCAGCACCTGGAACAGCTGGGTATCCTCGGCCACCGGATCCATGGTCCGGCGTGCCTCGTCGGACAGGCGGTACTGCTTCGGCCCGGCCACCGTCACCACGTACTGCGGCGTGGCGGCCTCGCCTTCGCCGCGGCGGCCGTAGGTGTGGTCGTGGCCCTGCAGCACCAGGTCGACGTTGTGGCGGCGCACGACCGGCAGCAGCACGTCACGCAGCGCAGCGTTCTCGCGGCCTTCGCGCGGCGAATAGAACGGCTGGTGCAGCAGCACGATGGTCCACGGGTGCGGGTTGTTGGCCAGCACCTTGTCCAGCCACTGCGCCTGCGCCTGGGCGGTGCCCAGGTCGAGTGCGGAGGTGCCGTCGAGCACGGCCACGCGTACGTCCTGCACATCGAACCAGTAGGTGCTGCTGGCAGCCGCTGCGGCACCATTGCCCGGCAGCGCGAACGTCACCGGCCAGTGCCTGCCCAGCACGCGGCGTTCCTGCGGGGTGTCCTCGAACTCTTCGAAGTACTCATGGTTGCCGATGGCCGGGGCCACCAGCGTTTCTTGCGCCAGCCAGCTGGTGGCGGCGAACCACTCGCCCCATTCGCTGTCATCGGCGCCGTCGCCGCCACTGACCAGGTCACCGGCGAACAGGCTCATGCGTGCCTCCGGTGCGGTCTTCTGCGCGGCACGCACCACGCGACTGACATGGCTGAGGTTCTTGTTCTGGGTATCACCGAAGTACAGCAGGGTCAGCGGCTGCCCGGCCTTGCCCAGCGTACGCAGCTGGTTCCAGGCACTCCAGCTGCCATTGCCCTGCACGCGGTACACGTACAGGGTGTCCGGCTTCAGCCCATCAACCTCGGCGCGATGGTGGTGCGACATACCGTTCTCGGTCTGCAGCTGCTGGGTCTTCGCGCGCACCTGGCGGATGCCCTCGATGGCCGGCGAATCACCGGCCAGGGCGATTTCCAGCAGCGGCGCCTGCACGCTGCCATCGGTACGCCAGGCCACGGCGAAGCCCTGGCTGGGATCGACCGACGGCGAGGCGACGATGCGGTCCGGCACGGTGGTGGCCGCGTAGTGACGGCTGCCCACCGGCACCTGGGTGTTCGGTTCGGCGGCGGCGAAGCCCAGCGCGGGAACCGCCAGCAGCAGGCCCAGCGCGAGTGCGCTCATGCAACGACGGCTCATGCGCCACACTCCAGCGGCAGCGACAGCTGCTTGGCGATGGCTTCCCAGTCGAAGGCCACCACGCCCTGGTCGTCATGCACGGCATACAGCGCCCCGTGCGGGAAGCGCGGGCTCGGCTGCTGCATCATCCAGATGCCATCGGTGTTGGCCACGGTATTGCCCTGGAAGGCACCGACTGGCTTCAGAGTATGGCGGTCGAACAGGTGGAAGACGCTGCGCTGCTTGCCCTGCTCGGTGGTGATCCACCAGCCGTCCTTGCCGCAGGTGCGCAGCATCACGCCTTCGGCCTGTGCCTGGAACACATCGCGACCGAACGTGGTGCCGGTGAAACGACCGGCCAGCGTGTAGACCTTGAACTCGCTGGCGTAGGTTTCGTCTTCCTCGGCGATCAGCAGGCGGTCGTTGGCCGGATCACCCCAGATCGACTCGACCACGCGCAGTGCGCCGGCTTCGCTGGTGTCACCGATGCTGGCGGCCAGGGTCGCTTCAACCTTGGCGCCATCGCGGGTGACGTGGTACTGGCGCACGCGCTTGTCCAGCTCGGCCAGCGGCGGCAGGATGTCCTTGCCCTGTGCGTCCTCGCCGTTGTCCCAGGAATCGGTGACGTAGACGCTGTAGCCATCGGCGCGGCGGTCGACCCACAGGCCATAGGGCTTGCGCAGGTTGTCGGCGCCGAACACCGCCAGCGGGGTGAAATCGGGCAGCGCGAACACCTGCACGCGGTGGTTGTCACGCTCGACGATCCACAGCAGGTCGTCGGTGATCGAGATGCCGTTGGGGCGGTCGAACTGGCCCAGCGCAGTACCGGCGGTGCCGACATCGCGCAGGTGCTGGCCGGTGCTGCCGTCATACACCACCAGCTTGTCGGTGGCCTTGGCGGTGGCGATCAACCAGGTTTTGCCATCCGGCGCCTTCCAGGCGGCCGGAGAATCGATGTTGTCCTCCGGCGTCATCGGGCTGAGGAACGCCTCGGCGATGGTTGCTACCGAACGTGCCGTAGCGGCCGGGGCCTTCGCGGCGGCATCGGCGCCGGCCGGAGCGGCCGCCGGCGTGCAGCCGGCGGCGAGGCAGGCAGTCATCGCGGCTGCCAGCAGGGTCATGCCACGCGCCATCACAGGGCCACCTTCAGGCCGATGGCGTAGGTGCGGCCGTACTCTTCCATCTGCAGGGTGCGCGAACGGGTGCCCTGGTACAGCTCCAGCGGCTTGTCCAGCAGGTTCTGCGCTTCGAAGTACATGCTGATGCGCGGGGTGAACTTGTAGTCCAGCGAGAAGTCGAGCTGGGTGTTGGGCGCGACGTAGATGTCGAACGCGCGGCCGGCACCGACGGTGTCCAGGTATTCGCTGCGGTAGACCGCGGCCAGGCGGGTGCTCAGGCCGTACTTCTCATAGCCGATGTGCGCGCTGTACACGTGCTTGGAGGCACGCGGCAGCATGAAGTCTTCGCCCTCGCGGCCATCAATGCCGGCATCGAACTCGGTGTCCAGCCAGGTGCCACTGGCGCCAACCAGCAGGCCGTCCAGCGCGCCCGGCAGGAACGCCAGCTGCTGCTGCCAGTTGAACTCGGCGCCACGCACGGTGGCCTTGCGGCCATTGATCGGGCGGGTCACGTCGAGGCCATCGTAAGCCGGGTCATTCTGGCTCACGGTCTCCACGATGTAGCCATCGATGGACTTGTGGAACAGGCCCAGCGAGACGATGCCGGTGGTGCCGATGTACTTCTCCACCGACAGGTCGATGTTCTTCGACTCGTAGGGATCCAGCTGCGGATTGCCCAGGCGCAGCTCTTCGTCACCGGCGTTCAGCGCGCGGCGCGGCGAGATGTCACCGAAGGACGGACGCGAGACCGTCTTGTTGGCCGAGGCGCGCAGCACCCAGTCGTCGGCCGCGTCGTAGCGCAGGTGCAGGCCCGGCAGCACGTTGGTGTAGCTGCGGTTGGCCTGCACCGGGCTGACGGTGTAGCCGTCATCATCGTCCAGTTCGACGCTGTTGCCGGTAGCCTTGAAGCGGGTGTTCTCCACGCGCACGCCGCCGATGATGCGCAGCGCACCGATGTCCCAGGTGCCCATCGCATAGCTGGCGAAGATGTCTTCGCTGGCGGTGTAGTCCTCTTCCAGCGAAGTCGCGGCGTTGCCGGCGACATCCTGCGGGCGGGCGCTGTAGCGGCTGCCGTTCTGCGCCCAGTAGGCGCGCATGGCTGCCGAACTCATGCCCTGCCCCATCAGGCCATGGCGGTGTTCCGGATCGGCCGCGGTCCAGCTGGTCAGATCGATGTCCGGGCCACGGCGCAGCTCGACCTCGTCCACATTGACGTCACGGTCGCGCCAGCGGCCCAGCAGGCCGAACTTGATGCTGCTGTTGTCACCATCGAAACGCACGTTGACCTGCGCGCTGCGCTCTTCATCATTGACCTGCTTGGGCGAAAGCACGAAGCGATCGAAGGCGTAGTTCGCGTTGTCCATCCAGTCGTTGCTGCTGAGCGTATAGGTCGGCAGGCGGCTGCGCTGGTCCAGGGTGCCGGACATGTCATCGGCATCCAGCTCGAAGCGCGCTTCCATTTCGTCGTTGACGCGCTCTTCGGTACGGGTGTATCCGATCCTGTAGTCCACCACTGCGTTGGTCAGCTTGTTCTCGCCGCCCAGGCTGGCAGCAAAGGTGTTTTCCTTCTTGGTGCGGTAACGCATGCGCTTCTGGATCGCATCCGACGGCAGGTCGTCCAGGCGGTACTGGTCGGTGCCGGTGGCCACCATGTCGGCGTCATCGAAGTTGTAGATCACGCGCTGGCGCGTTTCGGCATCGTCGAACTGGCTGTACAGCGTGCGCAGGTAGTACGTGCTGTCCTCGTTCGGGCGCCAGTCCATGTTGAGGTTGGCACCGATGCGCTTGCGCTCGATCTCGTACTTGCGGTTCTGCAGATTGATCGCGGTGACCTCACCGGGCTTCACGTCCGCGGCTTCGATGTCACCGTCAAGATTGTCGTACTCCACTTCGGTGTTGTCCGACTCGAACTTGCGGTTCTGGTAGTTCACGCCCAGCGCGATGCCGAAGGTATCGGCGAATACTTCGCTGTAGTTGAACGAGGCCTTGGGGCTGGTCTCGCCGGACAGCTGCTGGTGGCTGGCTTCGATCTTGCCGCGCAGGCTGCGGCCGTCGCGGTCGAAGGCCGAGGCCGATTCGACCAGCACCGCGCCACCGATGGCATCACCGGGCATGTCCGGGGTCGGCGACTTGACCACACGCAGGCGCTCGGTCGAGTCGGAAGGGATGACGTCCAGCGGCGCGGCGCGGCTGGAATCTTCCGGGGTACCCACGGCGATGCCATCGATGCTGACGCTGTTGAGGTTGGCATCCAGGCCACGGATGACCACGAAGCGGCCTTCGCCCTGGTCACGGGTCACGCTGATGCCCGGCAGGCGCTGCAGCGACTCGGCCACGTTCTTGTCCGGGTACTGGCCCAGGGCATCGGAGGACACCGCGTCTTCGATGGCGTCGCTGCTGCGCTTCAGATCAACCGCGCGGATCTGCGATTCGAGCTGGGCGCGCACTTCAATGCGGTCCAGATCGACCGCATCGGCGGCAACCGCGCCGGTGGCGGCCAGGGCCTGCTGCCCGGCGGCCTGCAGCGGTGCTGCGGCCCCCAGCGCCAGGGTCACGGTGATGGCCACGGCCAGCGGAGTCTTGATGTGCACGGGAGTTCCCCATTCCTGTTAAGAATGGGTCTGCACGGTATGTCCGGAAGGTTGCATGGCCGTGACACCTCTCGGCATATCCGGCGAAACCGACGTGGGCATCGCAGCGCCGATCCGGCAAAATGGGGGCCTCTCTCCATTCCCCCTTCCCGACCATGAAGATCGTCGAAGTGCGCCACCCGCTGGTGCAGCACAAGATCGGCCTGATGCGCAACGCTGCGCTCAGCACCAAGGATTTCCGCGAGCTGGCCAACGAACTGGGCACGCTGCTGGCCTACGAGGCCACCGCCGACCTGGAAACCGAACCGCATACTCTCCCCGGCTGGGCCGGCCCGGTGACCGTGCAGCGCATCGCTGGCGCCAAGATCACCGTGGTGCCGATCCTGCGTGCCGGCCTGGGCATGCTCAGCGGCGTGCTGTCGCTGATCCCGGCCGCACGGGTGAGCGTGGTCGGCCTGCAGCGCGATGAGGAAACCCTGCAGCCGGTGCCCTACTTCGAGCGCCTGACCGGCCGCCTGGAGGAGCGCGATGCGCTGATCCTGGACCCGATGCTGGCCACCGGCGGCACCTTGATCGCCACCATCGACATGCTCAAGCGCGCGGGCGCGCGCCGCATCAAGGGCACCTTCCTGGTCGCCGCACCGGAAGGCATCGAGGCGGTCAAGGCCGCGCACCCGGACGTGGAGATCTACACGGCCGCCATCGATGCCCAGCTCAACGACAAGGGCTACATCCTGCCGGGCCTGGGCGATGCCGGCGACCGCATTTTCGGTACGCGCGTGGTGTGATCCGGTTGAAGGGATCTGACTCTGGGGTCGGATCCCTTTCACAGAAAGGGCTCCGACCCGAGTCTTTACAGCCTGGCCGCCAGCGCCTGAAGCTGGTCGATGGCCGTGTTCCAACCATCAAGAAACCCCATCTGCTCGTGTTGGTCACGGACTGTCTTGTCCGGGTGCATGACCTGCGCGGTGTAGCGGCAGCCCTGCCCTTCGTCGGCGAAGGTGATGGCCGCAGTGAAGCCCAGCCACGGGGTCTGCGGCCGCCAGCCGCCGCCCAGCATCGAGGTGAACACCAGGCGCTGCTGCGGCACGATCTCGACGAAGCACCCCGGGTTATCGCTGGTACCGCCTTCCGGGCCCTGCATGAAGGTGTGGAACGCCCCGCCTGGGCGCAGCTCGAATGCGCGCACCTCGGTGGTCCACGGCCGCGGGCACCACCACTGCCGCAACAGCTCAGGCTCGGTCCAGGCCCGCCACAACGCTGCCCGCGGCGCGGCCAATATGCGGCTGATGACCAGATCGGTCTCCGGATGAGACTCGGCAGCGGATGTCATGGACATGCCCCAGTGCGTCGGAAAGGATGCCCACCGATACGCCGATGGCCCTCCAGAGGCAAGCGTTACCGGGATGATCGCGAATCTTCACGTCGTTTTTCATCCAACAGGCGAATGCTCCGCGCACCCGCACCGCTCGCCCTGGAGATGCCATGAAAGCCTCGTTCCTGCTGGCCGCCGCCCTGCTCATCGGCCTGCCCCTGGCCGCCACCGCCGCCACCCCGCAACAGCAGCGCATGGCCGACTGCTCGGCCAAAAACAAAGGACTGAAGGGCGACGCCTACAAGACCGCGCAGAGCGCCTGCCTGAGCGGCCACGCCACCGACACCAAGGCCGCCACCCCGCAGGAGCGCATGAAGCAGTGCAACGCCGATGCCGCGACCAAAAAGCTCGCCGGCGACGCCCGCAAGACCTTCATGAGCAGCTGCCTCAAGGCCTCGTAGCACCGCCATCAAGTTCAATCAGATGGGGTCAGAGCCCGTTGCGCAGCAACGGGATCCGACCCCGACAGATCGCAGCCATCTGCCAGAGGCGGGGCGGTGTGGGTGGGCAGGACCGTTGGCGCCATGGATGGCGCCATCGAGCCCCCATGGGTGAGGGCGCTTTGCTTGCGAGGCACGCCTCGCAAGCGCCCGAACGCACAGCCGCCAGCGGCTGGGCCGGACCCCGAAGGGGGGTTTACGGCGT
>PJUF01001549.1_pt1 | contig 11251 bp, 10 predicted proteins | sample 1512191 | NCBI WGS metagenome assembly PJUF01 (sample SAMN08177673, study PRJNA422409) | Feces metagenome, whole genome shotgun sequencing project. | isolation source: Chicken feces (3) enriched on wood chips | host: Gallus gallus | place: USA: Madison | collected 2015-01-15 | reverse complement strand
TTGGTATAGGTGAGGCACAGAATCGATTGCGGCCTGACCCCCGAGAGCAGCAGCCGCAGCACGCGATTGGTGAGCACGAAGGTCTTGCCCGAGCCGGCATTGGCCTCCACCCAGATCGAATAATCGGGATTGCCGGCCAGGGCCTGGCTGGCCATGGTGTCGAAGGGGACGTCGAGGGCGCCGCGATCGCTCATGGCTCGTCCTCCCCGTCGACGGCGGTCCATTCGGCGCTGCGGGCCAGGTGATCGTAGGCGCCGGCAAAGCGCTGGGTCTTGAGGGGCAGGAGGCGCGAGGGCATGGGCGTGTCGCGCAGGAGGAAGAAGTCGATCTGCGCCTGCATGCGGCGGAAGATTTCTTCGGCCATGTCGGTGACGCTCATGCCTTCGGGCAGGGCAAAGCCGGTGGGCCGGAAGGCTTCGGGGCCAAGGCCGATCTTGATATAGGTGAGGGCGCTGGTGCCGGCAGGAGAAATATCGTGCAGGGCGCCATGGCTGGCCATCAGCGCCTCCACCGGCAGCTGTGGCGCTTCAAAGCTGCGCATGGCGCCGGGCGCGGGTGGTGAGCCGGTCTTGAAGTCGAGGATCTCGAGCGTGCCATCGACGAGGAGATCGACGCGATCGGCCTGGCCGGTAATGGTGAAGGGCACGGCCAGCCTGAGATCCCAGCGGCCCGACACTTCGGCATGACGCCGGCGCACCAGATGGGCGCGGGCGCGCTCGAAATCGAGGAACTGGCTGGCGGCAGTGGCAAAGCGCCTCAGCCAGATATCGCGACGCTCGCCGATGGCGTCGAGACCAGCAAATTCCTCTGCGGCGATCTCCATGAGGCGAGCAAGAGCCTCGGGGTCGGCCGGGTCGCGCTGTTCGAAGACGAAGCGGGCGAGGATGGCGTGGATGATGGTACCGCGCTCGCGCGCATCGGGGTCTTCGCCCAGGGCGTCGAGCGGTTTGAGGCGCAGCACGTGCTTGGCGTAGAGATCGTAGGGCGAGCGCATCAGCGTCTCGATCTCGGTGACCGAGAGCTTGCGCGGGCGGCTGGCGGCGGGCGGATTGGGTTGCGGACGCGGCGCGGGGGTCACGGTGGCCACGGCATCGAGCTGGCGGGCTTCGTCGATCCAGACGCGACCGCGCTGGCGCAGCTCGGTTGCGGCAGCCTCGCCGATAAAGGCATCGAGCCGCTGCACGAGGCGCGAAGGCAGCGCGGGGCTGGCACCGACGCGATCGGCATAGGCCAGCATGACCTCGGCATTGCCCATGGCCTGGGCGAAATCGTGGGCGGCAAGGCCCTGCTGGCGCTCGGGCGGCTCGAGCCCGGCGCCCAGGCGCATGCCGCGACTGAGCCAGGGACCGGGATCGGCGGGGCCGGGCCACTTGTCCTCGTTGAGGGCGCCCAGGATCAGGAGGTCGGGGCTCATCAGCCGCGCCTCGAGCTGGCCCCAGATGGCGATGTCGGTGCGGCGGTCCTCGGGAATGCGATGGCGGACATCGGTGCCGGCCATGAGGGCGGAAAGAACATCTTCCAGTCCGCGGGGCGGGAATCGGTGACCCTGGCCGGCGAGCTCGGCCATGCCCGAGACCCAGGCGAGAAATTCTTCGCGGCCGGGCAAGGGTGCATCGGGGCTGATGGCGATGAGCGCGTCGCCAAGGGCCGAGGCGAGCGTGGCGGCGGTGATCTCGCCCTGACCCATCAGCGCTTCGAGCGGCGCAAGCGCGGCTTCGAGCCGGTCGAACAGGTCGGCAATCGTGGCGCCGCGCTCGGGCGTCAGCTTACGGGCGGGATATTTGAGCCGGCCGGCCAGATGCGCTGCGAGCATGGCGCGGAGGCCGGCAATACCGGGAGACGGGCGCTGGCCGCGCAGGAGCCCGAGATCCACGTCGTCGGCCAGGGCCGCCAGCGCGCCGCGATCAAGGCCAAGCGTGGTGGCACGATTGCGCAGCAGCGCCAGCAAATCGACCGGGGCGCAGCCGCCTTGCACGAGGTTGAGCAGCTGGCGCGCCAGCCGCCCGGCCGAGGCAAGAAAGAGCGGGGTTCCGGCGGCATCGTCGACCACGATGTCGAAGCGGCGCAATTCGGCGGCGATGCGACGGGCGAGATTGCGATCGGGCGTGATGATGCCAACCGTGCGCCCGGTTTCGAGCGTGGCGCGGGCCGCCAAGGCAATGGCGCGGGCTTCCTCGTCCTCGTTGCGGGCGCGGATGATGGACACGCCATCGAGCGCGGAGGCGAGGGTCGCGGGCTCGAAGCGCTGGCTGGACCAGAGCGCGGTCTGGGCCGTGGGCGCCAGCGCCAGATTGACCAGCGGCGTGCGTGGATGATGCGTGGCACAGAGTTCGGTGACCTGGCCGACCCCGGCGCCGAAACGGCGCAGCAATTGCGCCAGGCCATATTGGGGATGGCCGTGGGGATTGGTCTGGGGGTCGAGCAGGGCCTCGTGAGTGTCCGGGCTCATCGCCATATCGAGGCCAGGCAGGACGACGGCGCCGCGCGGCAGACCGGCAATGGCTTTCAGGAGACGCGCCGTGGCGGGAATGGAGCCGGTGGAGCCCGCTGCAATGACCGGGCGGTCGCCATAGAGGAAGGGCGAGGCGAGGGCCTGGTGATCGAGCCGCAGGCCGCGCAGATGCGCGGTATCGGCTTTCTTTTGATCAACCAGCCAGGCGGGCCAGGCATCGAGCGCGATATCGAGGAATTTCAGCGTCTGCTGCCAGTAATTGCCCAGCTCCTGCGCCATGTCCTGGCCGAGGGCCGCGATGTCGGCGGGGGTGCGCTCCTCGATGGCGAGATCGTCGATCAGCGTGCCCAGCGACTCGGCCATGGCAAAGATTTCGGCGGCTGTCGGCGGGGTGGAAAAGGCCTGGGCGCCTTCTGCGGTCCGGGCCCAGGCGGCGACGAGCGATGACAGCGTCAGCCGGCGCTGCATGGTCCCGGCGGCAGCCGGCAAGGCCGGGGCGTCGAAGGGGGGCAGGAAGGGTTCTTCGTCGCCCACTTCGCCGCCAAAGGTGCGCAGATCGGGCAGGAGCCCCCGAAAATCGGGATGGACGGCAAAGGCTTCGGCGAGCCTTTCCTGGGCGCGACGGGTGGGGAGGATAATGGTGACGTCGCTGAGCCAGAACGGGCCCGAGCGTTGCCAGCCGCCCAGCAGCCGCCCGTCCATGACCGCTTCGACGAGGCAGGGCAGGAAAGGCGTGTGCGGGGCGACGCTGAACAGGCTCATGGGGCCAGCGCCCGTTCGGCGGCAACCAGAGCCTCTGGGTCGCCGACATGAAACCAGGGGGCGTCGAGCATCACGCCCTTGAGGCTTTCGCGCTCCAGCGCCGCGTCGAAGAGGCGATTGAGCGAGAACGGTCCGTCGGGCGTATCGGCAAAGAGCCCCTTCCCCATCAGCGCCACGCCGGCATAGATGACCGGCGCCCCGTAATCGAGGGTGATCTGGCCGCGCGGATCGAGGCAGAAATCGTGGCTGCGGCCGAAGCCGGTGGCACGATGGGGCTGGACGCAGAGCAGGACCATGTCGTCGGGCCCGGCATAGCGGGCGCGCATACGCGCCAGCGGCATGTCGGTGCCGGCGGGCCAGAAGGCATCGGTATTCATGACAAAGAAGGGGTCGGAATGAAGCATGGGCAAGGCGGCCTTGACGCCGCCGCCGGTGCCCAGCAGTTCAGGCTCGCGATTGACCTTGAGCAGCCCGCCGAAATGGGCCAGCAGCTGGTCGGCGCGATAATGGGCATTGGCGGCAAAGCGCCTGGCGCCCTCGGCCCGGGCATTGGCGATGATGCGCTCGATCAGCGGCATGCCCGCCACCGGCACCAGCGGCTTGGGAAGGGTTTCGGTCACCGGGCGCAGGCGCGTGCCCAGGCCGGCTGCCAAGAGCATGACATCAGGGAATCGGGCGTCTTTGTCCATGCCCGGATAGAACAGTTGCGGGCCGGATGTGTCCAGCCCGCAGCACGGCTTGGAGCCTATTCGGCGTGGGCGGCGGCGGCCGGCGGATCGACGTCGTCCTCGCCCTCGGCGGCGACGGCCGCATCGCGGAGGCTCGCCTGGGCGGTGATGGCCTTGCCGGTGCTGGCGGTGATGGCGTCATTGGGCGGCGCATTGGTCAGAATGGCGGCCAGCGAGCCGATGGTGGAGCGCAGGTTGTGGCGATGCACGACCATGTCGACCATGCCGTGGCTCTGCAGATATTCGGAGCGCTGGAAGCCCTTGGGCAGCTTTTCGCGGATGGTCTGCTCGATGACGCGCTGGCCGGCAAAGCCGATAAGGGCATTGGGCTCGGCGAGGTGCACATCGCCGATCATGGCATAGGAGGCAGTGACGCCACCGGTGGTGGGATTGGTGAGCACGACGAAGAAGGGCAGGCCCGCTTCGCGCAGGCGCAGCACGGCGACGGTGGTGCGCGCCATCTGCATCAGGCTCAAAATACCTTCCTGCATGCGGGCGCCGCCCGAGGCGACGAAGAGCACGAAGGGGGTCTTGAGACGAACCGCGGTTTCGAGCCCGGTGACGATGCCCTGCCCGGCCGCCATACCGAGCGAGCCGCCCATGAAATCGAAATCCTGGATGGCGACGGTGACGGCGCGTTCGTAGAGCTTGCCGGTGGCGACGAGCACGCTGTCCTCAAAACCGGTCTTGGCGCGGTTTTCGCGGAGACGATCGGTATAGCGCTTCTGATCGCGGAATTTCAGCGGATCGACGGGCACGGCAGGGATGGGCACGAGATCGTACTTGCCGTCGTCGAGGAAAGTGGCGAGCCGGTCCACCGGCTTGATCTTCATGTGGTAGCCCGAATTGGGCACGACCCACTGATTGGCCTCGAGATCGCGATAGAACACCATCTCGCCCGATTCCGGGTCCTTGACCCAGAGATTTTCCGGCGTTTCCCGCTTGTTGGAGAGGAAGGAGCGGATTTTGGGGCGGACGAAATTGTCGATCCAGTTCATGGCGCGGCCTTTCGCGGGGAAGCTGCTGCGGCTCCCGTAGTCGTCAATTGTGGCAATTCTTATCAGGGGACGAGGGCAAGGGCAAAGAGAGGCACGATCTATCCCCGTCTTCCCTTCTCCCCTTGCGGGAGAAGGTGCCCGAGAGGCGTATGAGTGGTAACGAACCCTCATCAGCACCCGGTGCGTGGAGAAAAGCCCTCACCCTGCAATTCTGCTGAACGCGGAATTGCCGTCCCTTTCCCGCTAGGGGCGAGGGAACGTCGGCTAGCCCCGCGCCCTTTTCACCCCGGCCGCCAGGTCGGCGACGATATCGCGCACGGCGCCGACGGTGGCATCGGTGGCCTTTCCGTCATTCAGCGATTTGGCCACGGCATCGACCAGCACGGTGCCGACGACGACACCATCGGAATATTTGCCGATTTCGGCAGCATCCTCTGCCGTCTTGATGCCGAAGCCGACGGCCACGGGCAGGTCGGTATGGCTCTTGATGCGCTGCACCGCCTCGCCCACGGCGGCGCGCGACTTGATGGCGGCGCCGGTAATGCCGGTCATCGAGACATAATAGACAAAGCCCGAGGTGTTTTCGAGGACGGTGGGCAGGCGCCGGTCGTCGGTGGTGGGGGTGGTGAGGCGGATGAAGTTGAGCCCGGCCTTGAGCGCGGGGATGCAGAGTTCGTCATCTTCCTCGGCCGGCAGGTCGACGATGATCAGGCCATCGACGCCCGCCTCTTTCGCCGCCGCGATGAAGCGATCGACGCCGAAGGAATAGATGGGATTGTAATAGCCCATGATGACGATGGGCGTGTCCGCATCCTTGCGGCGGAATTGCTCGACCATGCCGAGCACGCCCAACAGTGTCTGTCCTTGGGCCAGCGACCGCTGGGCCGCCATCTGGATGACGACGCCGTCGGCCATGGGGTCGGAAAAAGGCAGGCCGAGCTCGATCACATCGGCGCCGGCGGCCGGAAGAGCGTCGAGAATGGCCTGGCTGGTGGCAAGGTCTGGATCGCCGCCCATCACATAGGTCACGAGCGCGGGACGGTTCTCGGCCTTGCAGGCGGCGAAACGGGCATCGATACGCGTAGACATTATTTAAGAAGCCCCAGATATTTGCCGACGCTTTCGACATCCTTGTCGCCGCGGCCCGAAAGGCAGAGGACGATGGACTGGTCCTTGCCCATGGTGGGCGCGATCTTCATCAGCTGGGCCAGGCCATGGGCCGATTCGAGGGCCGGGATGATGCCTTCGAGCCGGGTGAGCAGCTGGAAGGCCTCGAGCGCCTCGTTGTCGGTGATGGGCGCATAGGTGACGCGCTTGCTGTCATGCAGCCAGGAGTGTTCGGGACCGACGCCGGGATAATCGAGACCGGCGGAGATGGAATGGCCCTCAAGGATCTGGCCGTCGCTGTCCTGCAGCAGATAGGTGCGGTTGCCGTGGAGAACGCCGGCGCGGCCGCCGGTCATGGAGGCGGCATGGCCGTTTTCGACGTCAATGCCGTGGCCGCCGGCCTCGGCGCCGTAAAGGGCGACTTCGGGATCGTCGAGGAAGGGGTGGAAGGTGCCGATGGCATTGGAGCCACCGCCGACGCAGGCGACGACGGCGTCGGGCAGCTTGCCCTCGGCCTCCCGGAACTGCGCCTTGATCTCGGTCCCGATGACCGACTGGAAGTCGCGCACCATTTCCGGATAGGGGTGCGGGCCGGCGGCAGTGCCGATCAGGTAATAGGTCGAGTCCACATTGGTGACCCAGTCGCGCAGCGCCTCGTTCATGGCGTCTTTCAGCGTGCCGGCGCCGGCGGTGACCGGCCGGACCTCGGCGCCGAGCATCTTCATGCGCAACACGTTGGGCATCTGCCGCTCGACGTCGGTGGCGCCCATGAAGATGGTGCAGGGAAGATCGAACTTGGCGCAGACCGTGGCCGTGGCGACGCCATGCTGCCCGGCGCCGGTTTCGGCGATGACGCGGGTCTTGCCCATGCGCTTGGCGAGCAGGATCTGGCCCAGGCAATTGTTGATCTTGTGCGAGCCGGTGTGGTTGAGCTCTTCGCGCTTGAGCCAGACCTTGGCGCCGCCCAGATGTGCAGTCAGGCGCTCGGCGAAATAGAGCGGGCTCGGACGGCCGGTATAGTGGACGGCAAGATCCTCGAGCTCGGCCAGATAGGCCGGGTCGGCCTTGGCGGCGCGATATTCGCGTTCGAGATCGAGGATCAGCGGCATCAGGGTTTCGGCGACGAAGCGCCCGCCATAGATACCGAAGCGGCCGTGCTCGTCCGGGCCATTGCGCAGGGAATTGGTGCCGTCCATGTTATCCTCTCGGGCGCTGCCGAGGAAAACCCGGCCAGCCTGCCCTATACGGCCGAACGGGCGTTGCGGATGAACGCCTCGATCAGCTTTTTATCCTTGACGCCCGGCGCCCGTTCCACCCCGGAGGAGACATCCACCCCCTGGGGCTTCACCCGCTTGATGGCGGCCGCGACATTGTCTGGCGTCAGCCCCCCGGAAAGCATGAAGGGGACGGACGGGTCAAGCGCTTCGAGCAGGCCCCAGTCAAAGCTTTCGCCCAGACCACCCGGTCGGTCGGCGCCCTTGGGGGGCTTGGCATCGAGCAGGATGCGGTCGGCAATATCGGAAAATTCGCTCACCCGCGCCACATCCTCGGCGCCGCCGATGGGCAGGGCCTTGATGATCTCAACGCCGGCCTCGGCGCGGATGGCCTCGACGCGATGGGGGGTTTCAGGGCCATGGAGCTGGATCCAGTCGGGCCCGAGCGCCGCCACTTCGGCAACGCAGGAATTGTCGGGATTGACCAGCACCACGCAGCTTTCGATACGGCCGCGGGCCGCCGAAATCAGCCCGCCCAGTTCGTCGATGCCGACATGGCGGGGCGAGCGCTGAAAATGCATGAAGCCCACCATGTCGGCGCCGGCCGCGATGGCGACGTCGAGCATGTCCTGGGTCTTGATGCCGCAGATTTTGACGATCAAAGGATCGGCCATGGTCTCTTGGGGCTCAACGGGACGGAAACGGGGGGGCAGGTCGGGCTGCGTCGTCCATTATCGCAGCTCAAGCAGGTCGTCGACTTCGGACTGAGGCGTCGTACCGGGCTGGCCGTTGCGGCGGCGCAGGGTTTCGAGCTCCTGGCTGAGCTGCTGCGCCTCGCGCCGCCAGTGGCGCTCCTTGCGCCTTTGCGGCCCTTGCGCAAACCAGCTGGCAATGCCGCCAAGCAGAACGCCGACCAGCAGCACGACATAAAGGACCACGAAAAGCGGGATGCCATAGCCGGCCGTGGCGCTGTCGAGGGTGGCAGCGAAGGGATTGATGTTGACGCTGACGAGCTGGCGATTGGCCAGCGCGAAGGCAACGAGCAGCGCGCAAAGCGGGACGAGAACCAGCCAGCCGACGATTTTATTGACCATGGAGGCGTCTCGCGGGGCCCGTCAAGGCTCCGGTCCTGTAACGGCGGCAGGGATCACGAGCGATTGAGGCGCTCGCGGATTTCCTTGCCGGCCTTGAATTGGGGCACATACTTCTCGCCCACATCAACCTGTTCACCGGTGCGCGGGTTGCGTCCGACGCGGGCCGGCCGATTTTTGACCGAAAAGGCGCCGAAGCCGCGCAACTCCACCCGGTCGCCCCGCGCCATGGCATCGCCGATCTCATCGAGGATCGCGTTGACGATGTTCTCGATGTCGCGCTGGAACAGGTGCGGATTTTCCGCGGCGAGCTTTTCGACAAGTTCGGACTTGATCATCAAAGGCTCCGGTATCGGCCCCGGCTCATGTCAGGGCGTGGCGCCAACCTGCCAAAGCGAGACCAAACCGTCAAGCATGACAGCACCTTCGCCCGAAAGGCCGAGGAAGCGACGAACCGAGATGCCCAGGAGATCGCCGACAAAGGGCAGGCCGGCGCTGTCCTCCGGCCAGACACGGACCACCGGCAGGTCGGCGGCTATGCCGCGCTCGGCCTCGAGCCAGGCCAGGGCCTCGATTTCGCCGCCGACGGCGTCGATCAGCCCGGATTCGATGCCCATGCGGCCGGTGACGATGCGGCCATCGGCCAGCGCCAAGGCCTGGGGCCGGGTGAGGCCACGGCGCTCGGCGACGATATCGAGGAACCAGGCAAAGCTGTCCTCGACCAGCTCGGTCAGCGACTGGCGCGGGGCGCCGGTCAGCGGCTCGTCGAAATCGGGCTCGGCCTTGAGGGGACCGGAGGCGACCTTATCGAGATCGACACCGATGGTTTCAAGCAGTTTTCCGGCATTGACGTGCTGATAGAGCACGCCGATCGAGCCGACGATGGAGAGGCGGCGGGCAAAGATGCGGTCGGTGGCGATGGCGGTCATATAGGCGGCCGAGGCGCCGAGTTCGTCGATGGTGGAGACGACGGGCTTGGCGGCGGAGAGACGGCGCAGGTCCTCGTAGAGCTCCTCGCCGCCCGCAGTGGTGCCGCCGGGTGAATTGATGGCGACGATGACGGCCTTGACCGCATTGTCCTCGATCAGCTCGTCGATGACCCTCGAGCGCGCCGCATCGGTCATGATGGTGCCGGAAATGACGACGCGGGCGATGCGGTCGCCGACACCGGTCTCGGGCAGGGCGAAGCGTCCGAAGATGGCAAGGACGGCGATGACCGCCGCCAGCAGCGCCAGGATGCGCCAGAGGCCGCGCGAGCGGCGAAAACGGTCGGCGGCCAGGTATTCGTGCGGGCTGGGATCGGTCATGGCGGCGGTCTCTGCTCTGGCCCTAGGAGGTAGACTGATGTCGCGGTCTTGGCAACGTCGGCGCTCAGTCGAGGCGCTTGACCATGTAGCGCGCGGCCGGTTCGTAGGCGGCGAGCTTGTCGGCCAGCTGCGGTCGATCCTCGACCGCAAAGCCCTGCTTTTCCCAGAAGGGCAGCGAATTGTTGACCGCGACGAGGCTCATGGACGGATAATCCATGGCGCAGGCATGCTTGGTCAGGGCGTCGACGATCCTGCCGGCGGCGCCGAGGCCGCGGGTGAGGGGCATCAGGGCAAGGTCGTGGATGTAGTAGGTATCGGCATCAGCCGGGATTGCGCCCAGAAGCGTATCGAGCGCAGGCAGGTCGCCGCGGGTCCAGGGGTGGCTCAGCACATAGCCGGCCGGCTTTTCGGAGACTTCGAGCAGGTAGCAGCCATTGCGATAGAGGGTGTATTTTTCCTCCAGCACGGAATGGGATTCGAAAAAGCCCGGATGCACGCGATTGGCGATGTCGAAGACGGCGCCGACATCGTAGCCACTCATGGCGCGCCAGGCGACGTCGCGGAACTGGATCATTTTGGGCCTTGGCTAAAAAACGACCCGCACCATGTGGCGCGGGTCGCAGGATCGGGCAATGGCGCTGATGAGAAGTTTACTTCTCGTCGCGGCCCTTGAGGGCGGCGCCCAGGATGTCGCCGAGCGAGGCACCCGAGTCGGACGAACCGAAATTGGCCACGGCTTCGCGTTCTTCGGCGATTTCGAGCGCCTTGATCGAGAGCTGGATGCGGCCGGTCTTGCGGTCGTACTGGGTGACGCGGGCATCGACCTTGTCGCCCTTGGCGAAGCGCTCGGGGCGCTGGTCGTTGCGGTCGCGGCTCAAATCGGCGCGGCGGATGAAGGCGGTCACGTCGCTGTCGGCGATACGGACTTCGATGCCGCCATCGTTGACTTCCACGACTTCGGTGGTGACCACGGCGTTCTTGCGCAGACCGCCCTGCTCGTTACCAGCGGTCGAGTCAGCCAGTTCGTCGGACGCGAGCTGCTTGATGCCAAGCGAGATGCGTTCCTTCTCGACGTCGACGTCGAGGACCTTGGCCTTGACCATGTCGCCACGGTTGTAGTCGTCGAGAGCGACTTCACCGGACTTCTGCCAGTCGAGGTCGGAAAGGTGAACCATGCCGTCCACATCGCCTTCGAGGCCGATGAACAGGCCGAATTCGGTCTTGTTCTTGACTTCGCCTTCGATGGTGGAGCCGACCGGGTTCTTCTCGGCAAAGGCTTCCCACGGATTCTGCAGGGTCTGCTTGAGACCGAGCGAGATGCGGCGCTTGTCCGGATCGACTTCGAGCACGACGACGTCGACTTCCTGGGAGGTCGAGACGATCTTGCCCGGATGGACGTTCTTCTTGGTCCAGCTCATTTCCGAGACGTGGATCAGGCCTTCGATGCCCGGCTCGAGCTCGACGAAGGCACCGTAGTCTGTGATGTTGGTCACGCGGCCGGTGAACTTGGCGCCGATCGGATACTTGGCCTCGATGCCTTCCCACGGATCGGACTGGAGCTGCTTCATGCCCAGGCTGATGCGGTGGCTCTC
>PJUF01001546.1_pt1 | contig 11262 bp, 15 predicted proteins | sample 1512191 | NCBI WGS metagenome assembly PJUF01 (sample SAMN08177673, study PRJNA422409) | Feces metagenome, whole genome shotgun sequencing project. | isolation source: Chicken feces (3) enriched on wood chips | host: Gallus gallus | place: USA: Madison | collected 2015-01-15 | reverse complement strand
CTTCGGGATCGGCAAGGAGAACGGGCGCGCAATCGGCGGTGAGGATGCCGAGGAGCAGGTCGTCGCGGGGCGTGACCATGGCGTCGGCCTCGATGGCGACGGCGGGGTCCGGCCGCTCGGTCAGGGTGACGACCCGTGTCGAGTGGACCTGGCGGAAGACGACCAGCTCGCGAATGCCGTAGCCGCCCATGGCGTTGGCGACGCTGGAGCGGTTGGAGACGACGAGATCGGGATTGTCGCCCTGGCCGATGGACATGTTGTTGGAGGCGAGGTCGCCTTTCGAGCGCCCGCCCTCGCGGCCGTAGAAGCCGTGGCGGATGCCGGGCACGTCCAGCACCCTTGAGATCGTATAGGGCGCGCTCACTGGAACCCCGCGGGGCGCAGGCCGGGTGAGTGGGCGCACAGCACCTTGAACAGCGTGCCCATCTGCTCGGGCGAGGTGAGGCGCTCGACCGCGCGGGCGATGTTGCCGGCCTCCTGCGGATTGGCCTTGGCGAGGGCTCTGGCGCGCTCGCCGAGGCCGAGCCGCAGCAGCCATTCGCCCTGCTCGGCCAAGGGCGCCGCGGCGAGGCCGGTGGCGCGCGCGGCCTCGGCGAGCACGCCGAAATTCACATGCGCCGAAATGTCGGCCTCGCCGGGCGCCTCGAGCGGATCGGCAAAGGCGTGCTGGCGGACGGCCTGCAGGCTTTCGCCGGTCTGGGTCTGCGCATAGCCGTAGTCGATGGCGAGGATGGCGCCGCCCTGCAGCGCGACCTTGCGCGCGAGGCGCTGCATGGTGTCGACGGCGGCCGGCGACAGCTCCAGCACCTCACCGGGATAGGCGCCCTGCACCTCGAGCGGGGCGGCGGATTCGGCGATGGGCGTCGGCGACAGCCCGAAGCTGCGGGCCTCGCCGGAAAGCCCGACGAGGCGCTCGTGCCAGCCATCGTCGGTCTTGACGTACTGGCGGATGGGCAGCGCATCGAAGAATTCGTTGGCGATGACGAAGAGCGGATCCTCGCTCACCTCGTCGATGCCGGCGGCCCAGTAGGGCGACCAGGCGCCGAGGCGCTTCTCCTGTTCGCCCTTCAGAAGAGCGTTCGACTCGAAGAGCTGGAGATGCAAGGCGTTTTCGAAGCCGTCGGCGCGACTGGCGGCGCGCAGCGCGTCCTGCATCAGCGTGCCGCGGCCGGGCCCGAGCTCGAGCAGGGTGAAGCTCTTGGGCTCGCCCATCTGCTGCCAGAGATTGACGATGAAGAATCCGACGAGCTCGCCGAACATCTGGCTGATCTCGGGCGCGGTGATGAAATCGCCATGCGCACCGATCGGCCGGCCGGCGGTGTAGTAGCCGTGGCGGGGGTGGGAGAGGCAGAGGCCCATATAGGTCGCGATCGACATCGGCCCCGTCGCGCGAATCTGCGCGTCGATCTGCTCGGCGAGGCTGAGGGCCGGCTTAGCCACGGGGTCGCCCCATCGCGTAGACCACGAGCGCCAGGCCGGCGGCGAGGATGGGGAGGCTGAGGATCATGCCCATCGTCAGCCAGGAGGTGCCGAGCAGGTAGCCGAGCTGCGGGTCGGGCAGGCGCCAGAATTCGACGAGGATGCGGCTGAGCGCATAGCCGATACCGAAGATGCCGGCGGTGAGGCCGGGGCGCTTCAGCCAGCCAAGCCTCCGCGTGCCGACCAGCACGACGACAAAGAGCAGCAGGCCTTCGAGCCCGGCTTCGTAGAGCTGGGTCGGGTGGCGCGGCAGCTGGTCGGGGTCGGTGGGGAAGATCACGCCCCAGGGCAGGGTCGTGGGTGCGCCGTAGAGCTCGGCGTTGATGAAGTTGGTGATGCGGACGAGGAAGATGCCGATGGTGCCGATGGCGCCGAGCAGATCGAGGCTCGACAGGATGCGGCCGCCCTGCCGTCGCGTGAACAGCGCCATGGCGAGGATGATGCCGACAAGGCCGCCGTGGAAGCTCATGCCGCCATCCCACAGGGCGATGATCTCGCCCGGATTGGCGGCATACCAGGGCAGGTTGTAGAAGAGGACATAGCCCAGCCGGCCGCCGACGACGATGCCGATGACGGCCCAGAAGGCGAAGTCCCAGATGGCCTTGGCGGGAAAGGGCGGGCGCTCGTCGGCCCAGAGCCGGGGGCGGGCGAGCAGGGTGGTGGCGTACCAGGCGCCGCCGAAGACGCCGGCGAGATAGCCCAGCGCATACCAGCGGATGGCGAAGGGACCCAGTTCGAGGGCGATCGGCGAGATGTTCGGGAAATCCATCAGGAATGCTTGTAGGCGGGCGGCCGCTCTGGTCAAGCGGGGTGCATGCTCCTAAATAGAGGCGCAACGCTGGAGACGGAGGCACCAATGGCCCAGAGCAGCCGGATTTTCGACAATGTCGGACGGATGATGAACGATGCCGCGGGCATTGCCGACGGCGTGCGCCGCGAGATCGAGACGCTGGTGCGGGCGCAGGCCGAGCGCTTCGTCATGGACATGAACCTCGTCAAGCGCGAGGACTATGACGCGCTGCGCGAGCTGGTGCAGGCGCAGGGCGCCGAGCTCAAGGCGCTCAAGGCCGATATTGCCGCACTCAAGGGCGAGGGCGAGGCTTCACCGAAGCCGTGAAGCTCGCCGTCATCTCGGACATCCACGGCAACCGCCTCGCGCTCGAGGCGGCGCTGGAGGACATCGCGCGGCAGGGCGCCGACGCCTGCGTCAATCTCGGCGATCTCGTCTCGGGGCCGATGGAGCCCGACAAGGTCGCCGACATTCTCATGGACGCCGCCATGCCGACGGTGCGCGGCAATCACGACCGCGTGCTGGTCGAGGCGGCGGCGCCGGGGCCGGTGGACAGGTTTGCCCAGGCGCGGCTGAGGCCCGGGCACATGGCCTGGCTCGCGGGGCTGCCGGCGACGCTGACGCTGCGCGACGACGTGTTCCTCTGCCACGGCACGCCGACATCGGACGAGACGCCGTGGCTCGACGGCTGGTGGCAGGGCCGCACGGTGACGACGCCGGACGCGGCGGAGGTCGCGGCGGCGGCGGAGGGGGTCGCCTCGGCGGTGATGCTGTGCGGGCATACGCATGTCGCGCATGCCGTGCGCCTGCGGGACGGGCGGCTCATCGTCAATCCCGGCAGCGTCGGGCTGCAGGTGAACAACGGCTCGCCCGATGCGCGCTATGCCATGCTCGCGTGGCGCGACGGACACTGTCATGTGGCGTTCCATGCCGTGCCCTACGATCACGAGGGGGCGGCGCGGCAGGCGGAGGCCAACGGCTTTCCGCAATGGCGCGCGGCGCTCGTCACCGGCTGGGCGAGTTCGCGCGGGCTGTTCTGAGAGCAACGCCGTGTGACGGCAATTTCATCGCGGCGCCGGCGCATGGTTAAGAGGTTCTTAACAGTCTGGGCGGGATCATCCACAGGAGAAAGCCGCGACGTCGCGATTGGGGGATTCCCTCACCACGGCGAGGTGCCTAGGGTGCAGCCCAAGGCACGATTCGTAGGCGATCTGCGTGCGGCAAGTTCCTTCAAGTCCAGCGTTTTCCCTTCACGCTCAGCAGCGGGAATCCAAATGTCCCTTCTCGAACTCGCGCCCGACAACACCGTGCATCCGGTCGACATCATCGAGCATATCGCGGCGATCAACGACTGGAACTTCGAACGCCAGGACGCCGACGAGATCTCGATCTCGGTGCGCGGCGCCTGGAGCGACTATCACGTCTCGTTCAACTGGATGGAGGACCTCGAGTCGCTCCATATCGCCTCGGCGTTCGACCTCAAGGTGCCCGAGGCGCGCCGGCCGGAGGTCAAGGCGCTGATCTCGCTGATCAACGAGCAGTTGTGGATCGGCCATTTCGACATCTGGAATCACGAAGGGGTGATCCTGTTCCGCAACTCGCACCTGCTCACCGGCGGGGCCGAGGTCAGCCCGCAGCAATGCGAGGCACTACTGCGCTCGGCGACGGAAAGCTGCGATCTCTACTATCAGGCCTTCCAGTTCGTCGTGTGGGCCGGTAAGTCGGCAGCGGAGGCGCTGGAAAGCGTGCTGTTCGAGACCGTCGGGGAAGCCTGAGCGAACGGTGCCGCCTCCGGCAGGGAGGCGCAGATGACAGCAGACGCATTGAAGGATATCGGCCCGGTCGTCCTCGTGGGCGCGGGCAAGATGGGGCTGGCGCTGGCGCGCGGCTGGATCGCCGGCGGGCTGGCGGGCGACAGGCTGGTGCTGGTCGATCCGTTCGCGGGCGAGGCGGCGACCGCCTTCGCCGCCGAGACGGGCGCGCGGCTGGTAACGGGCATCGAGGGCGTGCTGACGCATGTGCTGGTGCTGGCGGTCAAGCCGCAGGCCCTGCCGGCGGTAATGCAGCAGGTGGTGCCGGCGGTCGGCGGACATACGCTGGTGATCTCGATCGCGGCGGGGATCGGGCTCGAGGCGCTCGCCGCCGGGCTCGACACCGAGCGCCTCGTGCGGGCCATGCCGAATACGCCGGCGCAGGTGGGCAAGGGCATCACCGGCGCGGTGGCGCACAGCATCTCGGAGACGGACAGGGCCACCGCCGACGCGCTGCTGCGCACGGCGGGCGAGGTGCTGTGGTTCGACAGCGAGAGCATGCTCGACGCGGTGACGGCGGTGTCGGGGTCCGGGCCGGCCTATGTGTTCTATCTCGTCGAGGCGCTGGCGGTGGCCGGCATGCGCCAGGGGCTCGAGCCGGCGCAGGCGATGCAGCTCGCGCGCCAGACGGTGATCGGCGCGGCGGCGCTGATGGAAGCCGACAGCGCGGCAGTATCGGTGCTGCGCGAGAACGTCACCTCGCCCAAGGGTACGACGGCGGCCGCGCTCGGCGTCCTGATGGCGCCGGATGGGCTCGAGCCGCTGATGGACCGCGCCGTGCTCGCGGCGCGGCAGCGTTCGGAGGAACTGGGGCGTGCCTGATATTGCCTATGCCGATTTCGAGAAGGTCGATATCCGCACCGGGACGATCGTCGAGGCCAGGATTTTCCCCGAGGCGCGCAAGCCCGCCTATATCCTCATGATCGATTTCGGCCCGCAGATCGGGGTGAAGAAATCCTCTGCGCAGATCACCGTGCATTACGCGCCGGAGACGCTTGTCGGCCGGCAGGTGCTGGCGGTGGTGAACTTTCCGCCGCGCCAGATCGGGCCGGTGCGCTCCGAGGTGCTGACGCTCGGCTTCGAGGACGAGGACGGCGCCATCGTCCTCGCCGCCACCGAACGGCGCGTGCCGGATGGCAGGAAATTGATGTAGCGACGCTGCTTGCAGGATATTGCAAAAATGATATATTCTCATGCGTTGGCGTGTTGAGCTGCTCGATGAGACCGTGGTGCGAGAGTTCGAGGCCCAGCCTGCCGACATACGGGCGGTGTTCGAGCGCATCGTCCGGCTGATCGAAGGCTTCGGGCTCGAGCGGATGCGCGAGCCCTATGTGAAGCACCTCGAGGGTCCGCTCTGGGAAATGCGGCTGAAGGGGCGGGACGGGATAGCCCGTGCGGCCTATGTCACCGCGCATGAGCGACGCGTGGTCGTAGTGCGTGTCTTCCAGAAGAAGACGCAGAAGACGCCGCGCCAGGAAATTGCGCTGGCCCTGAGACGGGCGAAGGAGGTCATGTGAGCACGAAGACCATTCCGAGCGAGGACGCTTTTCGGCGCTGGCGCGAGGACCCTGATTATGTTGCGGCCTATGACGCGCTCGAGGAGGAGTTCGCGTTGGCGGCTGCGCTCATCGAGGCGCGTAGCAAGGCCGACATGACGCAGACCGATGTGGCTCATGCGATGGGCACGACGCAGGCCGCGGTCGCGCGCCTTGAAAGCGGCCGCAATATGCCCTCCACCCGGACGCTGCTGCGCTATGCCAAGGCGACGAACAGTCGGCTGCGCATCAGCTTCGAACCGCAGGGCGAAACGAAGCGGCGCGGCACCAGATCGACGCTCTAGATATCCTCGGTCAGCTTCAGGCGGTCGAGGGTGGGGCGGTCGCGGGGTTCGACCATGCCGACGAAGAATTTCAGCACTGTGCGCTTGCCGTCGGCGGGGAGTGCGGCGATGGCGGCGTCGATGCGGCTGGTCTGGGTGGCCGACAGGACCTCGAAGAAGCGCTGGCCCTTTTCGGTGGCGTGCAGCAGGCGCTGGCGGCGGTCGGCGTCGCCCGTCTTCTGCTCGATGTAGCCGTTGTCGATGAGCTGGCGGAGCACGCGGGCGAGGCTCTGCTTGGTGATCTTGAGGATGTCGAGCAGGTCGGCGACCGGCATGCCGGGCTTGAGGTTGACGAAATAGAGCACCCGGTGATGCGCCCGGCCGAAGCCCTGCCGTTCGAGCAGGGCATCCGCGTCGCCCACGAAGTCGCGATAGGCGAAGAAGAACAGCCCCATCACGTCGAGCGGCATCGACGCGACGGCATCGGTTCCGACACTTATGTCAGCACTATTGACATTTATTTCGGCGGGTGCCATTTTCACTCCGTTGCGAGCCCGTCGAAAACTTATCCCAAAGCCGCTCCGGTTTGCCAAGGCCGAGGCTTTTCGAGCAAGAATGCACGGGCAGGTAGGCCGGGCCGGGCCGAACGGGAAGGTGGAGGCGAGAATGGCAATTCCGATGGACCAGCGCGAGGGCTGGATCTGGTTCGACGGCGAACTGAAACCCTGGAAAGACGCCAAGATTCACGTGCTGACGCACGGACTACACTATGCGAGCTGCGTGTTCGAGGGCGAGCGCGCCTATGGCGGCGAAATCTTCAAGTCGCGCCAGCACACGGAGCGGCTCATCGCCTCGGGCCAGACGCTCGATTTCACCATTCCCTACAGCGTCGACGAGATCGAGGCGGCCAAGCGCCTGGTGCTCGAGAAGAACGGGCTGGTCGATGCCTATGTGCGGCCGGTCGCCTGGCGCGGCTCGGAAGAGCTGTCGGTGCCGGCGCGCAACAACACGGTGCACCTGGCCATCGCCAGCTGGGTGTGGCCGAGCTATTTCTCGGTCGAGGAGAAGCTCAAGGGAATCAGGCTCGAGTGGAGCAAGTGGAAGCGCCCGAGCCCGGAGACGATCCCGTGCAAGGCCAAGGCCGCGGGCCTCTACATGATCTGCACGCTGAGCAAGGACGCGGCGATGGCGAACGGCTATGCAGACGCGCTGATGCTCGACTATCGCGGCTACGTGGCCGAGGCGACCGGCGCCAACGTGTTCTTCGTCAAGGGCGACGAGATCCACACGCCCGAGCCCGACTGCTTCCTCAACGGCATCACGCGGCAGACCGTCATCGCGCTGGCCAAGGCCAATGGCTACACGGTGGTCGAGCGGCACATGATGCCCGATGAACTCGCCGGTTTCGACGAGTGCTTCCTGACCGGCACCGCCGCCGAGGTGACGCCCGTCTCGCTGGTCGGCGAGTACAGCTTCACGCCCGGCAAGGGCTGCGAGACGCTGATCAACGCCTATACGGAAGCGGTGACGCCCAGGCAGGTCGCCGCGGAGTAGGCTGCGGCGTTCATCCTGCGTACATCGGCGCCGCGCAGAAATGCGCGCCGCCGAGGAGCGCACAAGATGACGACGATCCGCCGCCTGCTGCTGACGCTGCTGCTGCTTGCCGGCGTCGCGCCGGCGCTGGCCGCGGACGGCGGCTATATCACCGATGCCGCGTTGCGCGACCGGGCCCTCGCGGCGCTGGTCGCGGCGGCGGGGGAGACCCGTCCCATTTCGCGGCTGACCTTCACGCCCGACGAGATCGTGCTGCGCGCCCAGCCCGACAGCGGCCGCGACCTCGTCGAATGGCGGGCGCGCCGGCTGGACCTCGTCGCCTTCACCCACAACTGGATCGGCGGTCCGCAGCGGGTCGTGCATTCCGGGCTCGTCGACGATCCGGCCGGCAGCTATTTCCGGCTGGGCGAGATCGATCCGGGGCTGGTGTCTCAGGTCGTCGCCGCGGCCGTCGCCTATGCGGGATTGCAGGGCGCACCGGTGGTCGAGCGGGTCGAGATCGCGCGCGCCGAATCGCTGCTGCCGAACCCCGGCTATGGCGACATCCGCTGGACCGTCAGCCTCGGCACGCCGGACGAGCACGCGCTGGCCTATGCCGACGCCGCGGGCACCATCATCGGCGGCGACCTGTCCAACACCGAGCGCGTGCGCCGGCTCGACTTCCTTGGCGGCGACACCTGGCCCATGGCGGAGGCCCAGGCCCAGCTTGCCGCCGCACTCGGCACGGCGCGCGCGCACCGGGTGCGGATCGGCGAACGCTCGATCACCGTCACCGCCGACCACCCGGCCGACAAGGCGCTGCAGCGCGACTATTCGTGGAGCGTCGAGGGCGTGACCTACAGCCTTGTCGACCTGCCCAATTTCGTCGAACTCGGGCTGGGCGGCGGCACGTCGTTCGGCTTCGGGGCGGTCGACCTGACCAGGCTGCCGGCGGTGAAGGCCGCGGCGCTTGAGGCATTCGATTCGCCCGGCGCCGCGATCACCGGGCTCGAAGCCAGCATGCCCATCGATACGCCCGCCGCGGTGCTGCGGGTGCTGTGGCGGGTGGACATGCGGCAGGCGGATGGCGAGACGGGCCGCGCGTGGGTCGACACGTCGGGGCGGGTCGTCGAGATGGAGCTGCCGGACGGCCGCATGCCGGAAATCGGGCCGTGGCTGGCGCCCGAGACGCTGGCGCATACGCTGGCGCGCATCGCCGAGACTTTCGGCGCCGATGCGAAGATCTTCAGCATCACGGTCGACGACAGCCAGGCGTCGATCGACATCGAGGACCCGCGCGCGCCCGGCACGCTGGCGCAGTTCCTCGTCGACGGGCGCGAGATCGTGCGGTTCGGCTCGGCCTCGTTCATGGCCGACCTTGCGCCCGACCATGTCTTCACCATGGCCGACCTCGCCCCGCTGACCGCCGAACGGCTCGGCGACATGGCGGGGCACACGCTGGCCCGGGTGAATGTCGAAGGCGGCAGCGTCTATCGCTACACGATCTCGCGGCAGGCGCTGATTCTCGATCCGGGCGATACGCGGCTGCTGGTCGAGGTACGGGCGGGCCGGGACAATGGCAATGCCGGCGGCTGGGTGACCTTTACGCTGGCGGGCGAGGAAGTGGACGCCCTGCTGCCGTGAGCTTCAGCTCCAGCGTGCGCGGGCTTCGGCATCTTCGGCGCGATGCTCGACCCAGCGGGCGCCGGCATCGCCCGCCTCCTTCTTCCAGAAGGGCGCGTCGGTCTTCAGGTAATCCATAAGGAACTCGGCGGCGGCGAAGGCGGCGGCGCGGTGGGGCGCGAGGGCCATCACCTGCACGATGGGCTCGCCGGGGCGCAGCACGCCGTAGCGGTGGATCACCGTTTCATCGAGCAGCGCGAAGCGGCGGTGCGCCTCGGCGACGATACCGGCGATCTGGTGTACCGCGAGCTCCGGATAGCATTCGAGCGTCAGCGTCGCGATGGGATCGCCGGGGGCGGAGCGCACGAGCCCGGTGAAGGTGGCGAGCGCGCCGGCGCCGTCGCTCAGCTCGGCGAAGGCGTTGAGCTCGGCGCCGGGGTCGAACGGCGCCTCCTGGATGCGGATGCCCATGTTCAGCCGCCGGTCATGGGCGGGAACAGCGCGATCGTCGTGGCGCCGGCGATGGGAGCGTCGTGGGCGACGATGCGGGCGTCGATGGCGGCCTTGATGATCTCGGGCCGCTGCATCGCGAGATCAGCGGCCTCGTCATTGGCGCGCAGCCAGGCGATGAGATCGGCGACGGTCGCGACCTCGGGGGGCGGGGACACCTCCTGTTCGCCGCGGTCGAGGCGCTCGCGCAGCCATGCAAAATAGAGAATCTTCATTCGCTCGTCCCGGGGCTGTCGAAGTGCGGCCACGCCGACAGCAGGTACTGCCATCCGGTCCACACGGTCAGCGCCGCCGCGAGCCACAGCAAGGCCCCCGAAATGAGCCCGAAGCTTGGCAGCAGGCCGTCGACGATGACGAAAAACAGGGCGATGAGCTGCAGCGTCGTCTTGCCCTTGGCAAGGAAGGTGACCGGCACCGTCACGGCGCGACCGCCGAGGAATTCGCGCAGGCCCGACACGAAGATCTCGCGCATCAGGATGGCGATGGCGGGAATCAGCTCCCAGCCGGAAAAGTCGCGCGTCCACGCGAAGGTGACGAGCAGCGCGCCGACGAGAAGCTTGTCGGCGATGGGGTCGAGCATGCGGCCGAGATCGGAGGACTGGTTCATCGTGCGTGCGAGGAAGCCGTCCACCCAGTCGGTGACGGCGGCGATGACGTAGAGGCCGAGTGCGATCCAGCGCAGCCAGTCCCAGCCGATGACGAGCAGCGCGCAGATCACCGGGATCGCGGCGATGCGCGCCAGCGTCAGCTGATTGGGCACGGAACGGAGGGAGGCCGGGAGCTGCATGGCGCGAGGGAACAGGAATGGCGTGGCGGGGTCAAGGCGGAACGAAGGCGCGGTCGACGTTGGTCCGGCGGTCAGCCATGAGTGCGAAGAGATGACACACGTTTCGACAGACAGCGCCGGCTCGGCCAGCGCGCCGGCCTTCCGGGATCGCGAAAAGGCGGGGCCTGCCGACGCACCAGTGCAGGTCCGCGAGGCGGGGCCGGACGGCATGCGCACGCGCACCAAGCGCGCATGGAAGGCCGTCGACGAAGCCTCCGACCAGTCCTTCCCGGCGAGCGATCCCCCGGCGGCGCACCGGTTCGACTGAGGCCAGGGCATCGACCTCTCCCCGGCGGGGAGAGGTGCAATGGTCGCCGCGAGGGCCGTCAGGCGACGAGCTCGGCGTGCGCCCGACGGGCGGCGACGGCGTCGGCGAGCTGGACGAGCGCCTCGGCGGTGGCATCCCAGCCGATGCAGCCATCGGTGATGGACTGGCCGTAGGTCAGGGGCGTGCCGGGCACGAGATCCTGGCGGCCGGCGACGAGGTTGCTTTCGATCATGACGCCGATGAGGCGGCGGTCGCCGGCGGCCACCTGGGCACCGACGGCGGCGAGCACGGCAGGCTGATTCTCCGGCTTCTTGGCCGAATTGGCGTGGCTCGCATCGATCATTATCGCGGGCGTGAGGCCCGACTTCGCGGCCTCGGCCGCGGCGGCCTCGACGCTGCCGGCATCGTAGTTGGGCGCCTTGCCGCCGCGCAGGATGATGTGGGCATCCTCATTGCCGGTGGTGGTGGCGATGGCCGACTGGCCGTCCTTGGTGACGGCGAGGAAATGGTGCGGCTGGCGCGCCGACTTTACCGCGTCGAGCGCGATGCGCACATTGCCGTCGGTGCCGTTCTTGAAGCCCACGGGGCAGCTCAGGCCGGAGG
>PJUF01001542.1_pt1 | contig 11290 bp, 6 predicted proteins | sample 1512191 | NCBI WGS metagenome assembly PJUF01 (sample SAMN08177673, study PRJNA422409) | Feces metagenome, whole genome shotgun sequencing project. | isolation source: Chicken feces (3) enriched on wood chips | host: Gallus gallus | place: USA: Madison | collected 2015-01-15 | reverse complement strand
TGCCGTTTTGTGTCACGCTTAACCGGTACCCTTCCTCTTTGATAGCCAAGGACTTGTCAAGTATCAGTTGTAAGCCTTGTTTTTGCTGCGCATCTATAAAGGGGACTTGTCCCAAAAAATTATGTAAGTTTTCGGAATTATTAAACCCAACAAACTTAACTCCTATCTTATCGGACAGAGGATAGCTCCCCTTTTCTACTTTTACTTTTACAGGCGCTGGAATAATCCCTAAAGATGTATCGTTTTGGGCTCTCAGCTGCGTTAAAAATGTTAACAAGAGCACAATTAAAATGCTAATTCTATTCATATCTTTTATTTTCAAAATCAAATGGATTTTTTAGGCATTTACCATTAAAATCCATTTCAATTATTAGATCTCATTCTCTTTACACATTTGCAACAACAATGAAAGTATTAAAGTAAAATCTTCGTAATGAAGAAGTTTGGTTCAGGAAGATATTGTTGCTTAAAACATACGTTTTTATGTGTATATACTGCTTGTAAAAAACAAAGTGCAACTCTGTATTAAAATTCCTTGCTTGTTTTCTACTTTAATTTACTGTTGTAGAAATGGCCCATTGATTTAAATAAATTTGCATTCAGCCTGTTTCCAATAATGAAAACAAGCTGAACATTTGCACTTTATCACACACAAATTATTTATATACTATTTTTCTAATCAAGTGGTTACTTGCATCTGCGACGTATATATTACCCTTAGAATCTACTGCCAAATCATATGGATTATTAAACGTAGCACTTGCTCCTATACCATCTACCTTTCCTACAACACCCGTTCCTGCGATTGTTACAACATCTGCATCTTCATATTTCCCTGGTTCTTTTGGAACAATCATTCTAACCCTGGCATTAGACGCATCTGCAAATAATATATTCCCTTCTTTATCTATAGTTATACCAAAAACATCGCCTATCTTAGCCGTTAAGGGTTTACCTAACTCTCCATCCGAATAGCCTTTAATTCCTGTACCTGCGATATTAGTTGTTATACCTGCAGGACTTATCATTTTTATAAAGTAATTTTTTTGATCTGCAACTATTAAGTTGCCATTTATATCCATTACTATACCCTGTGGCTGATTCAGGTTTGTAACATTACCATCTCCTGCAAAAGTGCTTACCTCTCCATTTGATGCTATTTTTCTAATTTTATTATTATTTCTATCCGCTACGTAAATATTGCCGGCAATATCTGTAGTTACATACATTGGATTATTGAAACTCCCCGGAATACCCTCTTTATTTCCGGTGGTTCCGTCTCCTGCAATTGTACTAACTACCCCTGCAGGCGTTATCTTTCTTATTTTACGATTATCTTTATCTGCTATAAACATATTTCCGTTTGCATCTATGGTTACATCCCACGGATAATTAAACTGACCTGGAGTACCATCTGCACTACCAATAGCCCCATTACCTGCAACAGTACTTACGACACCTTCGGATGTTATTTTTCGAATCGTATGATTAGTTCTATCACATATAATGAGATTATCAAAGGCATCTATAGCTATAGAATTAGGGTGTTGAAACTTGGCATTTATTCCTATTCCATTTACCAGTCCGGCAGTACTACCTGCGAAAGTACTAACCATATATTCCCTTACTTTCTCTGTATACGTGAATACAGGACCAACTCCCTCATGCCCGTTTACAGTTACAGAAACTGGCCCAGAACCAGTATTAGCAGGCACTACCACTTTTAATAGGTTATCTGCGGCTTCAATAACAGTTGCTGTAACGCCATTGATTTTAACAATATTATCTGATACTGATCCGCTAAACCGTCGACCAGATATTGTGATTATCGTTTCTTCCGACCCTCTATCTGGCTGAATATTTACTATAGCAGGTTCTAAAGGCGCCCATAAATTAGGTTCGTTATTATCTCTACAGCCTACCAATGTAAGTATGGCTAAGAAGAGAATTATACTTTTTTTCATGTCTTTTTAATTAATTGTTACCTGATATGATTAACCATGCATTAGCTACCTCTCTATCTGTTCCATCTGATGGTTTATTCCTAACTTCCAAAGCATTTGAAATTGGGTTTTTAATCATAAACGTTGAAGAACCTCCACCATCCAGATTAACTGCATCTTTTACATCAAAAGATCTCATTATCTCCGAAAGTTCCCTATAAGTAAGCCCATTAGAATATACCGGGTTTCTGCCATCAGCAACTACCATATATACCACATCATCTTCCGTATAACCCACAGCCGTACGCGGATCAATATTGGTGATACTTTGTGTAATAATATTTTTATTTTTTAAAAATATTATTCCCCCTCCTGTCGCTTCTTTTAATCTGGCGCTTATTGCCCCATATTCATTTTTATATCCTATATAAGGTTTTCCATTATCTAAAATCCCGAAAAAGCTTAGGCCTTGCTGTGGTACATCAGAGTTATCACTAAATGTATTTTTTATAGCAGTCCAATTTTTATGAACGATACCTCGGGGAATCAGAGTGGAAATATTATAAAAATCACCATTTATCCCTCCTACAATACGATTATCAGGCTTATCCACAACCTTTGCCATGTTCAACACCGTTTGTTTTTTGTAGGCAGTTTCATCAAACGGAGTGGCTACTTTAAGGGTTAAATTCTGTTGTTTCAGATCAACTTTTAATATAAATAATTGCATCGCTTTACCTTCCAGATTTAGGTACCTTATATCGGTTTCTTCCACCCCTTTAACTACTTCGAACGTAGTATCCTGAATTACGGAAGAAATTAATTTTTTACTACTCAACAATTTTTTGGTAAGAGCAGTATAATTTCCCTGATCCGGTTCTTCTATAACAGGAGGTTTATGATCTTTTGTATCGTCTTGTTTGTCTTTAGTACAGCTTACATTTAAAAAAAACAACAAGAATGCTACAAAATTAATTTTCAACAACTTTACTATCATGACTATCTATTTTAAATTTGGATTCAAATCAATTTGAGTTAGCGGTATTAACCACCAGTAGTCCTTATTGGGATTGAAGGTTCTTTTTAATATCGGTTGTTTCTGACTATTGTAAATAAATCCATTCATCATTGTTTCTGCGGTTCTCCACCGACGTATATCATTATAGTATGTACCTTCACAAGCAAACTCAATTCGTCTCTCTTTTCTGATGATTTCTCTCATTTCATTTTTAGTTTTCCCTGTATTAAATGGTAGAAGTCCAGCTCTCTTTCTTACTTTGTTAATAGCAGTATATATATTTACTAGATTGATATCTTCATCAGGACTTGCCAAAACTTCATTCATAGCTTCTGCATACATCAACAGCACATCTGCATATCTAATAATCATATAATTAATTTCCGACCGGCTTTCATTAATAATATTACTATTGGGCTCTGTGTCATATATACTGTATTTTTTAACTCCATAACCCGTATTTTTGAAAGGAGACGAAGCAGTTGTAACCGACCCCATATAAGTGTCTCCCGGGAATACTAGAGTCTGATACATTCTGGGATCTCTATTTAAATAAGGTTTTGTTGGGTCATAAGTATAGCCAGGTTGCATTTCATAAGCGTCTATAAGGTCTTGAAGCGGAGCATTTTCATTCCATTGCCTGTTTTCCACATCAAATGAACTCCCTTGTTCCGGTGCTTTAAACTGAACGTCAAAAACGCACTCTTCACTATTTTCGTTTTCGGGCAGAAAAAGCTTTCTATAGTTTGGAAAAAGATCATAACCTGCTTCAGAAGCCATGTCTATTACTGCTTTTGCAGCATTGGCGGCTATCTGCCATTTTGAAACATCGCCTGTAGGATTGTTCACATCGCCAGAATTATTAAGCGGGCTAGCTTCGAAAAGTAAAACGCGGGCTTTTAATGCTAATGCAGCCCCCTTTGTCGCCCTCCCAATATCATCTGAAGTATATCTTGGTGGTAATATAGAAGCCGCTTCATCTAAATCTTTGATAATCTGCTGTATTATAATTTGCCTATCTGTTTTGGGAAGCTTAGAGTGCTTTTCAATATTTGGAGTTTCTAGTATAAGGGGTGCAGAACCGAAGTAAGTGGTTAGCATTGAATAATAAAATGCTCTCAGGAATTTAGCTTCTGCTTTCATTCTTGTTTTTAAGCCCGAGTCCATTTGTATAAAATCTATCTTATCCAATAATGTATTACAACGTCCTATTCCTCTATAGCTATCCACCCATCGAGCATTAAAAATGACTGCATTGGTATTGTTTTGTATGCCTTGGGCAATTACTCCATACCCCATCCTATTTGTAGGGTTGTAAGCATTAGGTGTAGCTGTTTCTTCTAATAATGCTGTTGCCTGCCCTCCATCAAACATTCCCGAATTTCTCAACACAGCATAACATCCAGATAATGCAGCCATAGCATTTTTTTGAGTTGTCCAGAAATTTTGGTCTGTATATCTATCTTGAGGTACAGTATCGAGATCTTTAGTTGTACATCCCCATATTAATGTAACGAGGACAAAAAAACATATATTTATTCTTATGATACCCATTGTCTTTACTTTAAATTAGTTAAAAAGTGATATTTAAACCGAAGCTGAATGTTTTCAAAGAAGGATATTCATAAAGGTTATCATTACCTATATTCTTTTCAGGATCAAACATTTTAAACTTCGAAAAAGTAAGTAGATTATTTGCGTTAGCAAACAACGTAAGATTAGTTACAGACAACTTGGATATCCATTCTTCAGGAAAATTATAATTGATCTGAACATTCTTCAATCGCAGGTATGAAGCATCTTTTAACCAGAAAGTTGAATTTTGAAAATTCTCTGTAGCTCCTGTGGCAGTTGTTAATAGAGGAAGCTTGGCATCCGGATTATCTGGCGTCCATGATTCGGTTTCCCACTCTTTAGTAATTCCTGCTCCATTATTAAATGGAAATGCCAAATTAGCTGTTGGATATATATCTACACCAGAAACTCCTTGAAAAAAGGTATTTAAACCAAAATTTTTATATTTTATGTCAAAACCAAAAGAGTAATTGTATTTAGGTATGGAGCTACCAACTATAATTCTATCTTCTCCGTCAATCGCATGATCCTCATTACGGTCAACATATCTGATATAGCCTGGCTTAACCGCTCCACTCACTATTACACTATTTTGAATCTCATCTATGTTTTGATAAATACCATTAGCTTCTAAAAGATAGTAAGAGTCTATCGGATAGCCTTCCTTGATAATTCTTCTACCGCTTATAATAGTTTCTCCATTCAAGTCCACAACCTTATTAGCCACATAACTAATACTTCCGTTCAAAGTATAATCAAATTCCCCTATCTTGTTTCTATAATAAAGATTAGCCTCATACCCCTTATTATCAACGGCACCAACGTTCATAATAGGACCAGCCAAAGCACCAACTTGACCCGGAATACCAACTGGTCTTAATATTCCCGTAGTTCTTCTTTTATAAAAATCCAAACTACCTCCAAATCGTCCATTTATAATTTCAAAATCAACTCCCAGATTATAAGCTGTTGTTTTTTCCCACGAAATGTTTGGATCTCCCTGAGAAGTTACAGCAGCTCCGGGCGATATTGAATTATTAAAACTGTAGTCTTGATTTAAGACAACCGTGTTCATATAACCATACAGACTAACTGTTTGCTGATTTCCCATAGCTCCAACAGACCCCCTCAGCTTCAGCAAATTAATTTTTTCAGAAAGATCCCCAAAAAAAGATTCTTTATCCAGGCGCCAACCTGCTGACATTGCTGGAAAAAAGCCCCATCTGTTTTCTCTTGCAAATCTTGATGAACCGTCATACCTAAAAGTTGCTTCTAAAAGGTATTTTTCCTGATAATCATATCCTAATCTACCAAAATATGAAGCTAATATATCTGTAGAGCTTCCTCCTGAAACTTTGGGGTTCAAAGATCCAGCGTTTAAATCTGTTAAAGTATTATCAAAAAATCCCTCAATTCTAGCTGTTGTTGTTCTACGACTATACTTTTCATAGCTCTGCCCTAACATAGCAGATATATTATGTTTATTATTTATTACACGGCTCCAATTAAGTGATTGATATATTGTAGGATGAATTAAATTTTCAGTATAACTTTCTGCACTTGCATTTGACTGGGCGTAACCTGGAACCCATGTTTGCGGATGATAAGCAACTAATACCGGCTCAAATTTATAGGAATATCCATCTAATTTATCTAAGGCCATATTAACACTATACTTAATATCAAATGGCAATTTATATTCTGCAAATATTTTAGTCAATAAACGCTGAGGAGTGTGTACATCAGTACCTTCTTTCAAATACTGTATAAGGTTCTCTGTTCCTGCTCTGGCAGGAGTTGCTACTGCCAAATTTGCATATCGTCCATCTGGCAAATACGTACCGTATATGGGCAGAGATCTCATAAGTCGGTTAAAGTAGTAATTTGTTGCATCTGAACCCTGAGCTGGTTCGGTATACCGTCTATAATTACCTATAAAATTGCCCCCTATTTTCAGCCTTTTAGTAATATCAGCAGATATATTCATATTTACTGAATATCTCTTTGCATTATTTGCCGATATTAAAATTCCGTCATGATTACTGTAACCAGCAGCTAAATTATATACTACAGAATTCCCTCCTCCAGAAAAGCTTAAATTATGTTGTTGCAGCAGCCCAGTAGTAAGTACTTGATCGAACCAGTTAACACTAGGATAAGCTAAAGGATCATATACCATACCCTTTTTGTATTCTTCTATTAAATCATCACTGTAATCTACAGCTGTCTTACCCTCATTTCTCAAAGCTGTATTTTTTAGCTCCATATATTTGATAGCATCCCATTCTACATCTGGTAAAGCAGTAGCTTTCTGTAAACCTTGAGAAAAACTATAGTTGATCTTAGTTTTCCCCTTTGTACCTTGTTTTGTAGTCACCAGGATAACGCCATTAGCCGCCCTGGAGCCATAAATTGCGGCAGATGCATCTTTAAGTACCGTAATGCTCTCGATAAATTCAGGGTTTACATCGTTCATATTATATTCAACCCCATCAACTAAAACCAAAGGGTTGCTATTATTCAATGTCCCAACTCCACGTACTTTTATGCTCCCTACATCTTGTCCAGGTTTTCCACCTGCCTGATTAACCCATAATCCTGAAACTCCATGTAGTGCCTGGCTGACATTAGTATGAGGTTGATTTTCTTTATCGCTCATATTTAATACAGATAAAGCTCCAGTTACGCTCGCTTTCTTCTGTGTACCGTAACCAACAACCACAATTTCATTCAGTTCTGATTGTGCTGTTTTAAGCGATACTCTCAGGTTTGTATTATTCTTCACCTCTACATCTTTTGTTTCGAAACCTGTAAAACTGATTAACAGCACATTACCTACTGTTAGATTCCTCATCGTAAAAGTTCCTTCAACATCGGTCACAGTACCAGCAGAACTTCCCTTGAGTCTAACGGTTGCCCCAGGTAAGGGTTCTCCTTTTTCGTCAACAACTACTCCTTTTACATTTATTAAGTTCTGTTGTAAAGGTATTTCTACGGACTTTACACTACTTTTTTTATTAATGATGATTGTATTTTCTTTTAAGAAATATTCAAAAGGCTGGTCTTTGAAAATCTCTGATAGTGCTTGCTTCAGCTCTACGTTTTTTAAGTCAAGATTATTAAGGATTTTAGCATCTTTAATCTCATTGTACTTATAAAAAAGATAATAGCCTGTTTGTTTTTCTATCGCCTTCAGAACTTTCTCTATGCGTATGCCTTCTCCCGAAAAACTAACTTTCTGCGAATAGCTTTTTGCACTTACCTGAAGTATGCCTAGCGTGATTAAAAAAGCGGTGAGTTTCATTACCAAAAAAAATTTTGATGGATCCACTTTACGGATTGGTATTTTCCCGCAAAAGATTAATTTCATACTTTTGTAATGTTTAAATTAAAGGTTATTGATTCTCTGTTAATAATTTGCAAATTTGAACAGCCTTCTTAAGGCTTTTAACGGAGGTGTTGGTAGCACCTCCGTTTTTTGTTCGCTCGATTCTTACTTTTTAACCATAAGCAGTTTTATTTTTATCCTATAATTAGTTTTCTTCCTTTCAGTTGGAACTTCACGTTTCCATACCTTAACACTTCCAAAACATTGTTAATATCTTCGTTACGTTTGATTTTCCCTACAAACTCATCTTTGGGAATATCTCCGTTATACTGGATTTCTATATCATACCACCTGGAAAGCTGACGCATTAACGTTTGAATATCTACCCGATCAAACTGAAAAAATCCATCTTTCCATGCCATCACAGATTCAAGATCGGCAGGAACTATATTTAACTCTTGGATATTATTCATCTGAACCTGATATCCAGGCCTTAATAATTGAGAAGTTTTTGAGGTACTCACTTTAACACTTCCTTCCAGTAAAGTTGTCCTGATTAGCACCTCATCTTTATAAGCATTTACATTAAATTTCGTTCCCAGCACCTGTATTTCCTGATTATTGCTTAACACCTTAAATGGCTTCTTTTTATTATGTGCAACTTCAAAATATGCTTCACCCTGAATAGAAACTTTTCGTTCGTTTTCTGAAAATTGAGCTGGAAATGTAATACTCGATGCACTGTTTAACCAAACATGCGAACCATCGGGCAAGATGACCTGATAGATTCCACCTCTTGGCGTTTCTATTTTATTTACACCAATATTTTCCTCTCCCGAAACAAAACTCTGCGCATTAAACACTAAAAGTCCATCTTTTTGCTTTTCTACCGAAAAGCTTCCATTTTGTTCCAAAGTACCATTAGCTACGTCATTTAAAATAATTTGCTTACCATTGTTTAACGTCAGAATCGCGTTATTACCTCCCGGAACTATTGGCAAAACCATTTGTTCTTGGGTAATTTCATTATTGTGATTCGTCCTATATGTATAAAAGTAGAATGAAAATGCCAGCCCGATAATTGCTAAAACCGCTGCTACCTTATATATATATTTCATGTACTGTCTTTTTGAAACCAACGGAATTACTTCTACGGAATCTTCCTGCAAATCCTTATTCATTGTTTCCAAAAGATATTTATCTAGTTTACCTTCTTCTAACAAATTAAAAAACACTTGCAACTCGTTTTCGTCCAACTGCTTATTCAAATATCTGTTTACTAATTCTTTATAGAATTTTTTTTCCATTCAATTATCACTCTTTACTACTAAGACAATAAAAATGTAATATAGGGTAGCAGATTTTTTATTTTTTTTTTGATATCCTTCTATTTTCACTAAGAATCTCCTCTACTGAAACCTGATACAATACGAAGTAATTTGTATAAAGACTAATGATATTGCTTTATATTCCAAAAAAAACAACGTATACAGCATATTTTTTTGTAATTTTATATTATTATTGCCTATCATTTTTCTACTCCCTCATTATTCAAAAAAGCCCGCTGACCTGCTTCAACACTGCCCTACATCCGCTTAGACTTAGGTTGCACTATTCTTCTATTATCCGTCAGAAAACTTTTCACTTTACTTTAACACCCGCCGAAGCACACCCGAACAATTCTAAGGAGTCTTAAACCTGGTACAGCTCCATTTTCAGGGACTATCTTATATAAGATTAGGAATGAAAGCTTTATAACTATCTTCCGATAAGAAATGAGCAGGATATTATTTAGATGAGAGAGAGATAATTAAACATTCCTATTTGAAGAAAACAGCCATTAGAATACTTAAAGATATTCCTAATTCCCCTTCAACACTTTTTCTTAAATGTTTCATAGAAAGAACCATATGATTTTTAACTGCATTTCTGGAAATCCCCATAATAGAAGCTACTTCTTCGTACGTTTTTTTCTGTTCCCTACACAATCTAAAAATCTCGCGACTTCTTTCTGGCAATTCTTCTAAAGCCTTATTTAAATAGAAAAAATATTCTTTATTAAGCAGTTTTTCTTCGGTAGTATTATGCCCAACAAAATAAGCTTCTACTATTTCTCCCATTACTTCCGGAGAACGAGCTGCTTTTTTCAAAGTATTAAGTGTGTGATTTTTGGCCACTGTATACAGATAAGATCTTAAAGATTTAACCTCCGTCAATCTTTCTCTTCTTTCCCAAATTTTCACAAAAACTTCTTGAGTGAGATCACTAGCTAAGTCTGCAGAGTGAACATATTTTTTTATAAATGACAATATAGTATGATGATAGAAATTAAAAATATGCAAGAATGCTTCTTCGTCATTTCTGGAAATCCTTTCGATGAGCTCTATCTCGTTTATCTCTTTTTCTTTCATATTCGCTGCGGCGAATTTAGCTTTACAATATTACCAAGTTATTAAATTTAAATGAATTGCTTAGAAAAATTAATAAATAAAGGCTCCACTGCTATATAGATTAGCTGTTTCAAAACTAGACTAGCTCGCTCCCAGGGCCATACATTGCCACTTCTGCATAATCTCTGGCGTGTTCCTTGGCACCCCAACCTGCTGATGTAAATTTTTCCAGAAGGAGTGCCCACTCTTTAAAAGATATTGATATTATTATCCTTTCATATTTATAGAACAATGATTGCTAATTCTTCAGAATCGTAGTTACCACTACACTTCTTCTCCCTGATGGCGTAATCACTACACTTTTCAATACCCTTTCTTCTCCTTTAGGTACAGATACTTTAATAGCATCGCTATATTTAAAATCAAAGTCATAAGGAATTCTGCCGTTAATGGTATAATAGATAGCAGCTCCTTTTACCGGTACCTTATATTTCAGTTCGAAGTTTTCGCCTGTCAGCGTGGTGTCCTTTGCTCCTATAGGTTCCGGAACACGGTATACTGATCCTTTCTCATCCAAATTCCCAAGATGTGCTGCAACCCTGTTTTCAGAAAATCCTTCCCAATCTTTATTCTCCAGCGGTGTCCAGGCTATCTCCGACAGGGCGAATACACGTGGGTAGACCATATACCTTACTTTTTCAGGGCTTTTGATATATTCTGTCCAAAGATTGGCCTGCACCCCAATGATGTATTTCTGTTCTTCTTTTGTCAGTTCATCAGGAACGGGATTGTATGAGTATACTTTAGACATGGGAACATGGCCTCCAATGGTTAACGGCTCTTCACTCGATTTACTTTCCTGCTTATCGAAATAGAGGTACGGACCGGGCGTCATAATCACCTTATGCGAAAGTTTTGCCGCTGCAATTCCGCCTTTGGTTCCTCGCCAGCTCATCACGGTGGCATTGGGGGCCAAGCCGCCTTCTAATATCTCATCCCACCCTATAATCTGTCTGCCTTTTTTATTCAGGTATTT
>PJUF01001539.1_pt1 | contig 11313 bp, 7 predicted proteins | sample 1512191 | NCBI WGS metagenome assembly PJUF01 (sample SAMN08177673, study PRJNA422409) | Feces metagenome, whole genome shotgun sequencing project. | isolation source: Chicken feces (3) enriched on wood chips | host: Gallus gallus | place: USA: Madison | collected 2015-01-15 | reverse complement strand
GAGCAGAAGGAGTATTTTAAAAATGCATCTGAAAGAGATAAGTACTGGACATCTAAAGTAAAATACGATTATCTTAACCTAAAGCTGGCTAAAACCGGCGGCTCTAAAGATTCTTTAAAAAAGTCTGATGCTGAAATAGCTAAAGAAATTAAAGAAACCTTAAAAAAACGCTATGAGAATTTGATTTCGCAGTCTAATAAAATTAATAATCAGGATGTTTTCCAACTGGTTATGACCGCCTTCACAGACTCTATAGATCCGCATACTAATTATTACAATCCTAGCAACGCAGCTAATTTTAATATTGATATGTCTCGCTCTTTAGAAGGAATTGGAGCAACCCTGTCGTCAGAAAATGAGTTTGTTACTATAAAAAGTGTTGTAACCGGCGGGCCGGCAGATAAAAGCAAACAGCTGAAAATTGATGATAAAATTATAGCTGTGGCGCAGGGTAAAGATGGGGAGTTTGTAGATGTAGTTGGCTGGAGATTGGATAACGCTATTTCTTTAATTCGAGGAAATAAAGGAACAATTGTGCGCTTGAAAATCTTATCTAAAGACCAGGATATTGCTGCAACACCAAAGATTGTGGCTATGGTAAGAGAGAAGATTATTCTGGAAGATCAATCGGCAAAGAAAATCATCAAAACTGAGGTTAGAGACGGTAAAACATATAAATACGGCATTATAGAAATACCCGCATTTTATGCAGATTGGAAAGCCATGCAGGCCAGAGACCCAAATTATAAATCAACAACAAGAGACGTCAGAATTCTCCTGGATAGCTTGAAGAAAGAGAAAGTAGACGCTGTAATTATTGATTTGAGAACTAATGGCGGAGGTTCTTTGATGGAAGCCATAGAACTTACCGGATTGTTTATATCAACCGGGCCGGTTGTGCAGGTAAGAGATTTACGTAATAGAGTAGAGGTAAATAGAGATGATGACCCGCAAATTGCATGGGAAGGGCCATTAGGCGTAATTGTGGATAGATTTAGCGCTTCTGCTTCTGAAATTTTTGCTGGCGCCATACAAGATTACGGTCGCGGTATTATTATTGGTAATACCACTTATGGTAAAGGAACTGTGCAATCTGCATTGCCAATGTCTAGAATTAACCCAACTTTGGGCGAAAAAGGCGGGCAGATTAATTTAACAACCGGTAAATTTTACCGCATTAGCGGAAGTTCTACGCAGCATAAAGGCGTAACGCCAAATATAGAGTTCCCTACAATTTTTCCAGCAGATAAATATGGCGAAAGTTCAGAACCATCTGCGTTTCCATGGGATGAAATTAAAAGCAGCACTTATACCAAAGTTGCAGATTTAAAACCGATAGTAGCGAAGTTGAAAACTGCCCATAATGCCAGAATGACATCTAATAAAGAATATCAGTTTTTATTGCAGGATATAGAAGAGTTTAAGCAACGGGAAAATGAAAAAGCAGTTCCGCTAAATGAAGTTGAGCTTAAAAAGCAACGCGAAGAACAGGAAGATAAAAATTTGGCAAAAGAAAATGAAAGAAGAATCTATAGGGGTTTGGAACCCTTGAAAAAAGGCGAAACTCGCTCTAAAGAAGATAATTTTGATTTTATACAGTCTGAAACATTAAAAATTATGACTGATTTTATATCATTATCCAGATAAAATCAACATTATCAAAAAGGGCTTTTGAAATTATTCAAAAGCCCTTTTTGATTTGGAATGTGTCCTAAATTCCAACAATTTCTCTCTTCTTCTTAGATTTCATTTTTTTAGGTACACTATTTAGAATTTCTTCTTCCAATACATCAATTGTACGTTTTTTTATGAAGTTGCTATGGGTAACGATACTTATTTCCCGGCTTGGCTCTGGGCTTCTAAAATAGCGCACTTTATCTAGTTGTTCTCCGGTAAAGTCCTGAATACTTAATTCTGGTAAAATGGTTAAGCCTTTGTTTTGGTCTACCATCCTGATTAAAGTTTCTATACTTCCAGTATTATATTCTAGGTTTTGGTCTTGAGATTTTTTGTATTTACAAATTTGTAACACCTGACTACGCATACAATGGCCTTCGTTTAAAAGCCAAAGATTGTCAACGTCTAAATCTGTAGTATTTAGCACCTTCTTTTTAAATAGCACATTATCTTCTGAAAGGTAGCTAACGAAGTTTTCGTAGTAAACAGGGCGCTCAAGCAGTAAATTTTCGTTAAGCGGAGTTGCCAGAATTCCGCAATCCAGAAGCCCGGTTTTTATTTTTTGAATAATGTTTTCTGTGGTAAGTTCATAAATAGAAAGCCTAACCTTGGGGTATTTCTCCATAAAAGAGCCTAAAACTTTAGGAAGCAGGTATGGTGCCACCGTAGGAATCACACCTATCTTTAGCTCGCCGCTAATTTCCCCTTTACGTTCATTTATAATTTCAGAAATCTTATAGCTCTCCTGAAGCACTTTTCTGGCTTGAGCAAGTATCTCTATTCCAATCTCTGTTGGAATTACAGGCTGGCGAGATCTGTCGAAAATTTTTACCCCAAGCGTTTCTTCCAGTTTCTGCACTTGCATACTTAATGTTGGCTGCGTAACAAAACATTTTTCTGCTGCCATAACAAAACTTTTATAAGTATCTACCGCTACTATGTATTCAAGTTGTACTATCGTCATACGGTAAATATAGATAAAGCTATAGGGAAAAGGGTAAACAGAATATCAAAAAAAACCGGATAAGGACATTCTTATCCGGTTTTTTAATTAAAAATCTACTCTACCGTAACAGACTTGGCCAGATTTCTCGGCTGGTCTACGTTGCAGCCTCTCATTACCGCAATGTGGTAAGATAAAAGCTGTAGAGGGATGGTAGCTAGCAGAGGAAGGAAAGCTTCGTCTGCATGCGGAATTTCTATGGCGTAATCTGCCATGTTTTTTACTTCAGTATCACCTTCGGTAACAATAGCAATTACTCTTCCTTTTCTTGCTTTAACTTCTTGAATGTTAGAAATTACTTTCTCATAAGAAGAATTTTGCGTCGCAATAAAAATTACCGGCATTTCTTCGTCAATTAAAGCAATAGGGCCGTGTTTCATTTCGGCAGCAGGATAACCTTCTGCATGTATATAAGAAATTTCCTTTAGTTTTAAGGCACCTTCAAGCGCTACCGGAAATCCTGTTCCGCGGCCTAAGAAAATACAGTTAGAAGAGTCTTTTAACTCTTCAGATATTTCCATAATCAGCGGATTAGCTTCTAAAGCTTTTTCAACCAAAGACGGGATGGTTTCCAGTTCTGTTAACAGGCTTACCAGTTTACTTTGCGTAATGCTTCCTCTAATTTGTGCGGTGTAAAAAGCAATTAGTGTTAAAACAGTTACCTGTGCTGTAAAAGCTTTGGTAGAGGCAACACCTATTTCTGGTCCGGCATGTGTATAAGCTCCGCCATGGGTTAATCTTGGGATAGAAGAACCTACCACATTACAGATTCCTAAAATTGTGGCACCTTTTTCTTTAGCCAGTTCAATGGCTGCCATGGTATCTGCTGTTTCTCCAGATTGGGAAATAGCAATTACAATGTCTTTTTCTGAGATAATGGGGTTGCGATACCTAAACTCAGAAGCATATTCTACTTCTACCGGAAGCCTTGCAAACTCCTCTATAAGATATTCGCCTACTAAACCGGCATGCCATGAAGTTCCGCAGGCCACAATAATAATTCTTTCAGCATTCTTTAGCTTTTCAGAATATTCTACCAGCCCACCCAGTTGTACTTTGCCTTCATGAGGATAGATGCGGCCTCTCATGCTATCGTAAATGGAACGAGGCTGCTCGTATATCTCTTTTAGCATAAAGTGCTCATACCCGCCTTTTTCAAGCATTTCCAGTTTCAATTCCAGCTCCTGAACATAAGGTGTTTGCACAATGTTATCAATACTTTTAATAAGAAGTTCTTCTCTTTTTAAGTAAGCAATCTCATTGTCATTAAGGTAGATTACATTTTTCGTGTACTCTACAATGGGCGTAGCATCAGAAGCAATAAAATATTCGCCTTTTCCTACTCCAATTACCATTGGACTTCCTTTTCTGGCCGCAATTAAACGATCCGGATGTTCCTGATCCATAATGACAATAGCAAAGGCACCAATTACTTCGTGTAAAGCCACCCTAACCGCTTCCTGAAGGTCCAGGTCTCCTTTTTTCTGGATATCTTCAATCAGATGGATAAGAACTTCTGTGTCTGTGTCACTTTGAAAAATGTGCCCTCTGGCGATTAATTCTTCCTTAAGCGGACCATAGTTTTCTATAATTCCGTTATGAATAATTGCCAATTTCCCATTCCCAGATTGGTGGGGATGAGAGTTCCTGTCATTGGGTTCGCCGTGGGTTGCCCATCGTGTATGTCCCATACCAATGGTCCCGCTAATGTCTTTGCCTGAAGCAAATTCTTCCAGGTCTTTAACCTTTCCGGCTTTTTTGTAAATGTTTAGATTGTTTTCTTGATTAATTAAGGCAATTCCTGCACTATCATATCCGCGATATTCTAGTCTTTGCAGCCCTTTAATAACAATAGGGTACGCATCTCGGTTCCCTATGTATCCGACTATTCCACACATAGATTAATATTTTGTAGTTTGGTGGCCCTAAACTACAAAATATTGTTTTTATGTGACGTATTATTTTAAGTCTGAGTAATAAATCTTTAGCTTTACTTTATCAGCAGAGGTGCTTCCGCCACCCTCAAAAATACTTCTACCTACAGCGCTTAGGTTTTCCTGTGGATTTCCACTATTTAAGAAATGAGAAAGCGGCGTAACAAAAGTATTGAAGTTTGTTGTCTTCTTTTTGAAAAGATCCTGGATATATCCTGTTACATTAATAACGTAAGTCTTTTTAGTTGAATTGTAAGTTCCGCCAATAAAGCCCTGTCCCATGTATCGTGGGTCAGAAGAGTCTTCATCTGGTAGCGGTTTTGGTTGGTGCGCCAAATCCCAACGGTAAATCCTTAATTGATGGATTGGGGTTAGAACACTTTGTTGCGGTTCCTCGGCGGTAAAGATCAACTCGGCCCTGTTAATAGCAATGTTGCTGCCCAGCTTCTTCAGGCTGTCTAAATATGGGAAATTCAACTTTATTTTGGTGCCGCCCAAGCCTTTTAAATAAAGTTTTGAGTTGTTCTGCGTTGTGCTATTCAATTCAGTTTCTACAGCAGTGCCTGTTCTGTCCCATTTTACTTCTGTTACAGCCGTTCCGTAAGAACTTCCGTTAATAGGTAAAGAAATGTTAGCTGTATCAGCCTTACCTTCTGAGTTGGTGTAGCGGTAATAAATTTCCAGTTTTGTAGCGCCGCTGTTATAAGTGTCAAAAGAAATGCTTCCACCATTTGCCGGTGCACTTGCCTGATCAATAGAAAGTCTTAAACCTTTAAAAGAATCGGTAAATTTCTGACTGGTAGATAAAGTTGCAGAGTCTAGCGCTAAAATATTATCAGTAATGAACTGATTGTTAAGCGGAATTCTTAGTTGTGGAACTACCTTAACAACAGAATCCTGATATCCATAGAGCTTGATATTCAAACTGTCTTTATATGCCGGATAAAATTCTTTTGATGCTATAATCGAATTATTATAGCTCCAGCTTTTATGCGCATAATAAGTTTTAGGGCTATCTTTATAAACGGTTTCTGTTAACTGATGCACATTAACTTTATACCTGGCGCTATCTCCATACAAGGCTCTGGCAGAAGAATAGTTAAGTACCAGCACTGCAGAATCTAATATCGGGTTAGTACCAAAAGAAGTGTTAGAGGCCGGCAACGTAGGCGCCAGAATAATATTGGTTGTGGTTTCGCCAAAATCATTATCCTTAATATAAGATAATACGCTTCTTTCTGTGAAATTAGCTATTATACTGTCTTCTGCAATTAATTTGGTATAAACACTACTGGTATCTATAACCTTAGAATTTAGGATAATATCTGGGTCAATATCAAGGCCCACGCCTGTTGGATTCTTACAACCCTTTAAAATAAAAAGACTTATCAACAAAGTTAATAAGCCTATATTTTTTAATCTCATATGGATATATAATCTTTTTTTAATCTCTTAAACTACGGAAACTAAATCATCTGATGTAATTTCCTGGTAAAAATTGTAATAATTTTCGAAATCTAGTGATGAATTATAATTCAGCGTAGGTTTTTCAGAAACTTTAACAAAATTTAACACGTCTTTGTTTAGGTTTTCTGCACCAAAAATAACCGCATCAGAATACTCAATAGCCGCTTTATTGATGGCAGTAATGTCTGCTTCTGCATAAGAAGAGGTATCGCTTTGCGACATGCCTTTCATTACCGCTTTTGTAGCGAAACCTGCACCTAACGTTTCTGTAAAGCTATCTTCATATAAAGAATAAACTATTTTAGCATCTTTAAATGTAGGGTCTTCTTTGTAAATAGTTTTTAAATAAGCAGGTACTAAAGACGTCATCCAGCCGTGGCAATGAACAATATCTGGCGACCAGCCTAATTTTTTTACAGTTTCAAGAGCTCCTTTACAGAAAAATATAGCTCTTTCATCATTGTCTGCGTAGAATTTTCCTTTGGCATCATTGAAAACAAATTTGCGTTGGAAATAATCTTCATTATCTAAAAAATACACCTGCATTCTTGCAGCAGGTATAGAGGCTACCTTTATGATTAAGGGATTATCGTTTTCTCCAATCACTATATTCATCCCAGATAGTCTTATTACTTCATGAAGTCTGTTTCTTCTTTCATTAATATTACCAAAACGAGGCATAAGGATTCTTATTTCTAATCCTTTGTCTTGCATTGCTTGTGGTAATTGCCTTGTGATTTCAGAAATTTTTGTTAGCTCCAAAAATGGGGACATTTCATGAGTAATAAACAAAAGCTTGGTTTTTCCCATCTCCTAATCTTCTTAAGTTTTTGTTAAAAGAAATTTGAAATTTAATGCAAAGATAAGCATTATATTAAATATAATCAATCATTTACACAAATGCTTTTGTTTATTTATTGCAAAATTCACAACTTAGCCCCCTAAAAAACTTTTTTTGAAAATAATAACAACCAAGTCAGAATTAGCGGTGGCCGTCTCTTCTCTAAAGAAAAAGGGATTAAGTATTGGTCTGGTTCCTACAATGGGAGCTTTGCATGCCGGCCATATTTCTTTAATTGCTCAATCTAAACAAAAAACGGATGTTACTGTAACCAGTATTTTCGTTAATCCTACACAGTTTAATAATCAGGAGGATTTAATAAAATACCCTAAACCTATAGAAGATGATATTCGCAAGCTGGAGAGTGTAGGGTGTGATATTCTGTTCCTGCCCTCGGTTGGAGAGATGTACAAAGAAGGCGAAGTATGGGATTATGAAGTGGGTGAGCTGGATTTTTTGCTGGAGGGCGAGTTTAGGTCTGGCCACTATAAGGGCGTTACGCAAATTGTGTACAAGCTTTTTTCTTTGGTAGAGCCGGATGTGGCTTTCTTTGGGCAGAAAGATTATCAGCAGTTTTTGGTGGTTAGTAAAATGGTCCAAGATTTTAATTTGCCACTTACGTTGGTGGCTTGCGAAATTATACGCGAAGACGATGGTTTGGCTATGAGTTCTAGAAATATCAGGCTAAACACAGAAGAAAGAACCATTTCTACCGTTCTATTTAAGGCCTTAACGTATATTAAAAAGCATTACACAGAAATACCGGTAGAAGATTTAGTAAAACACGCAAAATCTTATTTTACAGATAATGATCTTCTAAAACTGGAGTACCTTAAAATTTGTGATAAAAACACGCTTCAGGAAATAAAAGATAAACCTGCCGATGGGGCAATTGCTTTGATTGCCTGCTACGTAGGGAATACACGGCTGATAGATAATATGATATTATCCTAACTTGTTTTTTAATTGTTATTGCTAATTTTGCGCTATGGTTATTGAAGTGTTGAAGTCTAAAATTCACAGGGTACGTGTAACACAGGCCGAGCTGAATTATGTTGGAAGTATCACTATTGATGAAGATTTAATTGATGCGGCTAACATAATCCCCAACGAAAAAGTGCAGGTGGTGAATAATAACAATGGTGCCCGGTTTGAGACCTATGTAATTAAAGGCGAAAGAGGCTCTGGTACAATCTGTTTAAACGGTTCTTGTGCAAGGCTGGCGCAGGTTGGCGATACCTTGATTATTATGTCTTATGGATATCTTGAGATGGAAGAAGCAAAAAAATATAATCCTATTTTAGTGTTTCCTGATGATAATAATAAACTGGTGAGGTAAATTCAGTCCGTTTTTATTTATAATAGCTTTTAGCTGCGTTTTGCCTATTCTTTTTTAATTAGGCTGAGTTTACTGAGGCTTGGTTTTTTAATAAAAATCTTATGAAAAGAATCCTTTTAGCTGCAATTGTTCTGGTACAGCTTTTATCTTCTTGCAACAGACCATCTCATCAATTACAAAGCGGTATGTGGCGGGGAGCCTTGGTAACGCAATCCGGCGTAGAAATCCCTTTCAATTTTGAAGTGATTGATAGTGCAGGTAAAACTTATATAGACATCATCAACGCAGAAAACCGCTTGCGGGTAGATGAAATTCGGCAACAAAAGGATTCTATATTTATTGAACTTCCTTTTTTTGAAGCACAGCTAAAAGGAGAAATTAATGATGGCGTTATTGATGGCGTGTACGTAAAGCGATTGGCAGAAGGCGAGTCTTATATGAATTTCTTCGCAACTGCGGGCGTAAACTGGCGTATTAAAGAAAAAGTAGCAGAAACTAAATATTCTGTAGCAGGCAAATGGGAAACTTTTTTTATCAAAGATAACGGCGATACCACCAAAGCCATTGGTAACTTTAAACAAAATGGCAACCGCGTAACAGGCACATTTTTAACCCGTACAGGTGATTATCGTTTTTTAGATGGAGTTTTGGATGGTAATAACCTGCTGCTATCTACTTTTGATGGTGGATTTGCCATGCTGTTTACCGCAAAGGTAAATGAAGATCATACGCTATCTGAAGGAAAGCAATATTGGGGTTTTTCATCTGTACGTAATTTTACTGCCATAAAAAATGAAAACGCGGAGTTAGAAGATGCCTACGGCCTAACGTACCTCAAAGAAGGTTATGATAGAATTGACTTCTCTTTTCCGGATTTAAATAAGCAGCAAGTAAGTTTAAGTGATGAGCGCTTTAAAAACAAGGTGGTAGTAGTGCAAATTTTAGGCTCGTGGTGCCCAAATTGTATAGACGAAACGGCATTTTTAGCGCAATTTCAAGAAGAAAATAATTTTGATGATGTGGAAATAGTAGCCTTAGCCTATGAAAGAACTACAAATTTCGATCGCTCAAAAGCCAGTTTAGAACGTTTGGTGAAGCGATTTAACGTAAAATACCCCATCTTAATTACCGGCTATACCAGCGATAAAGGCGAGCCAGCTGAAAGTTTACCTATGCTTAACCATGTAATGGCTTTCCCCACCACAATTATTATAGACAAAGCCGGAAAAGTACGTAAAATACACACCGGTTTTAGTGGGCCGGGCTCTGGTAAGTATTACGAAGATTATGTGAAAGAGTTTACACAACTCATTCATCAGCTCAGAGGTGAAAAGTAATAACCTGGTTAACCCACTAACAGGCTTTCGCTTTTATGAAGAAACTGTAATTCAGGAGCGTTTCTTCCGTCATAACGGATAATTAAATGCCCTTGCCGGTTGCAAATGCAATTAGAGTTCTGCCATATATCCCAATCAAAATTGATATCTAACATAGCAAAGCGATACTTTTGGTGATGTAATTTTAAGCGCTCTGCAAGCCTGTTGTTTTCTGCTTTGGGTAGTTCTAATCCAAATAAATTCTGTGGTTTTTGCTTGCTGTACAGGTAATAATCTACAGCAAATAATTCTTTTATGTAAGGGTCTTTGGCATAATTGGCATCAATGAAATCATAAATGCCATTAAAAATATCAGCTAAAGAATGTTTGTGTAACTCGTAATGTTTACCGAAATGCCTGCCCAATTCCATCAGAAAATCAAAAATACTTAAATGCTCTGCTACATATTTAAGCGTATTTATGGTGCGCTTCTTATTCCAATAAATTTCCAGCGCATTCTCTAATAAAGTTATATCGTTAAGTTCTTTCTCGCTTAAAAAATTACTTCTGATGATTTGATACGGTGGATTTGGGTCGAACTCGTAACCATATTGCTCGTACTTTTCTCTAACCGGTGTTCCTTTTAAAAATTTCAGAAATCCCAACTGTAGCTCTGGTGGGTACAGTTTAAATGTAGATTCGAAGCTGAATTTCAGGTCTGACAGATATTCCAGCGGCAGCCCCACAATTAAATCGAGGTGCATTTCTATGCGCTGGTCTAATTGTTTAATAATGCTGCTGGTTTTCTCAAAATTCTGCTTGCGGCTTACCTCCAGATTGCTGGCCTGGTTTACCGTTTGGATACCAATTTCAAAACGGAATAAGCCCGGCGGAACTTTCTCATTTATAAATTTGATAATGTCCGGATGTACAATGTCTGCCGTAATCTCAAACTGAAATACATTTCCTGGTCGGTAATTCTCTAAAATAAATTGAAAAAGCTCCAGTGTAAACTCTCGCTTGATATTGAAAGTACGGTCTAAAAACTTAATGGTTCTGCCATGCTGCATCAGGTACAAAAGATTGCTCTTAATGGTGTCCATGTCTACATAGCGCATGCGGTTATCTAAACTGGCCAAGCAAAATTCGCATTTATAGGGGCAGCCGCGGCTGGTTTCTATGTAACAAACTTTATTGTATAAATCTTCAGGTTGGTCGTATTGGTAAGGGTTTCTTCCGGTAAGCAGCTTAATATCAAATTGCTCGGTTTTTTCGTGATAAACCACTTCACCTTTTTCTTTATAAATAAGGTTATTGATGCCTGTAATGTTCGGATAGCTTTTCAAAAACCTTTCAAAAGGTATTTCGCCTTCTCCTGTAATAATAAAATCAATGTAGTCTTTAGAGATAATTTCCTGCCATTCGTAGCTCACTTCGGGGCCACCCAAAAGAATTTTTGTGTTGGGATTACGCTGCTTAACCATTTCTGTTACAGCTAGAGTTTCTGTAATGTTCCAGATGTAGCAGCTGAAACAAACCAGATCAAATTGCGCACAATAATCGGCAATCTGCGAAAAATCGGTTTTAATGGTAAACTCTGTCCAGCTTAAATCGGCCTGATCCTTATTAAGATCATATAAAATCCTGATGGCCAAATTCATGTGGATGTATTTGGCGTTTAAAGTTGTTAGCAGTACACTTGGCTTAATCACAGCGCTAATATACCAGAAATAACT
>PJUF01001535.1_pt1 | contig 11329 bp, 10 predicted proteins | sample 1512191 | NCBI WGS metagenome assembly PJUF01 (sample SAMN08177673, study PRJNA422409) | Feces metagenome, whole genome shotgun sequencing project. | isolation source: Chicken feces (3) enriched on wood chips | host: Gallus gallus | place: USA: Madison | collected 2015-01-15 | reverse complement strand
CGCGTCCGTCGACGGCAAGCGCAAGGTGATCCTCATCCGCCGCGACAATGTCGAGCATGTCATCATGACCGGCGGCCCGCAGGATCTCGTCATCGAGACCGGCATCGCCGCGCCCGAGCCGGCACAGGCCCGCCGCCCCGCTTCCGCGCAGCCGGCGCCGGACATCGCGACCCCCATTGCGCCCGAGCGGCCGGTCTCGCGCGACACGGTGGACAGGCTCGACGACCTCGCCCGTCCCGCACCGCTGAAGCCGCGCACGGCCCTCCGGCACACCGCCCTGCTGCGCCCGGTCCCCACCGATGGGGCGGGGGTTATCCCCATCGGCCCCGAGCTGCGCGTGGATAATTCCAATGGGCGCCCGGCCGACTCAGCTAGAAGCGGCGCTGGTGACGAGGCAGGGGGGCAGGCTCGGCTTGGCGGCAGGAATCGGTTCTTCAGGGGCATCGTCCGCGACAGGAGCTAGCCCGCTCCGTAGCGCGCGTCCCCTGCTCTATGCCCTCGCCGCAGCCGCCGCGCTCCTGATCCCCACGCTGGCCTTCGGCCAGGACGTCTCCATCGACTTCGGCGACGACACGACGCTCACCGAGCGCGCGGTGCAGCTCGTCGGCCTCATCACGATCCTCGCGCTGGCGCCGTCCATCCTCGTCATGGTGACGAGCTTCACCCGCATCGTCGTCGTGCTGTCGCTGCTGCGAACCGCCATCGGCTTGCAGACGGCGCCGCCCAATTCGGTGATGATCTCGCTAGCGCTGTTCCTCACCTTCTTCATCATGCAGCCCACCCTGCAGGCCGCCTACGACCAGGGCGTCGCGCCGCTACTCGCCGGCCAGATCGAGGTGCAGGAGGCGTTCGACCGCGGCGCGGTGCCCCTGCACGACTTCATGGCGGCGAATGTCCGCGAGCAGGACGTGCAGCTCTTCTACGACCTGGCGCAGGAGGCCCCGCCCGAAGCGGCCGAGACGATCCCCCTGCGCATCCTCGTGCCGGCCTTCATGATCTCCGAGCTCCGCCGCGCCTTCGAGATCGGCTTCCTGCTGTTCCTGCCCTTCGTCATCATCGACATGGTCGTCGCCTCGGTGCTAATGTCGATGGGCATGATGATGCTGCCGCCCGTGGTGATCTCGCTACCGTTCAAGCTGATCTTCTTCGTGCTCGTCGACGGCTGGCATCTCGTCGCCGGCTCGCTGGTGCGCAGTTTCGCCGGCAGCTAGGCTGCCGCCTTTGGCGCGGCCTCGCGCGGCGTCAGCGTGTCCTCCGCCGGGTAGAGCGCGCGATAGGCGTCGAGAAACGACGTGATCGAGTCGATGCCGGCGACCATCTTCGCCGCTGCCTTGAACTGCTGGCCGACGGGGTCGGCATCGGGCTTGGTGACGTAGTCGAACAGCGGCCACTCGGCCGATTGCGCCATACGTTCGGCGAACTTGCTCCTCAGCCGGCTGAGCCCCAGCGTGTCGTCGATGAGAACGAGGCCCACCGCCGCCTTGACGATGTTGAGCCGGGCCGCCTGCGTCAGCGGCTCGCCCATATCGGCCGAATATACGGTCTCGATGAGGTTGGAGGCGGCAAGGTAGTTTCGCGCCTTCCAGTAGCCGTCGACCCGCAGCATGTCGGCGTCGCGCCCCTCGATCCGGCCGATCAGGTCGAGAGCCAGTCCTTCGCGGCCGGCATCGATCAGCGCGCGTGCCTCGAGGATGCGCCGCCGCCGCTCCAGCGACGGGGAGAGGTTCGCGACACGCGTGCGGTTGAGCGCCCGCAGCGCTGCCTCGGGCGTGCGGTCGGCGATGCGGATCAGCGCGAGGTCCGCCGCGACCTGCGCCTGCGCCACGCCTTCGAGGCGGCTGTCGATCTGGTATTCGAGCAGGTCGGCGGCCTGGCCGAGCAGGTCGACCTTGACGAGGCGCTGCGCCAGGTTGCGGATCATTTCGTCGCCCCTGGCGCCGGCCGGCGTGAGTTCGCGGAAATCGTAGTAGAGGCTCAGCGCATCGAGATCCGCGAGCTGGTCGGCCGCGCCATTGAGGAACAGATCGGTGAATTGCGTCTGCGCCTCCAGCATCAGCGCCTCGATCGGCTTGCTCTCGGCATTGTGCGCCGCCGCCTCGCGCGTGACCTCGAAACCCAGCCGATAGTCCTTGTGCTCGAAATAGAGTTCGGCGAGCAGCTTCTCCATGTCCACTTCGAGGGGATTGCCGCGCCACAGCACGGCCTCCGCCGATAGCGTCTCGGTCGCCTTGGCGAGATCGATCTGGCCGGTGGCGCGCAGGATCAGCAGCGTGCGGTACACGGCCTCGGCCCGGGTCGGGCGGATATCGCTGGCGATCACCTGTCCGTAGCTGTCGAGCGCCTCGCTCAGGCGTCCCTGCGCCTCGGCGATCCGACCCTGGAAGAGCTGGTAGAGCGTCACCTGCTCGGGGTCGAGCTGGGCGAAGGCGAGACGCCCGAGATAGCGCTGTGCAAGATCGACATCCGCCGTCTCGAGCGCCGCACGAATGGCACCGAACAGGAATTTCTGCTGTACCCAGACGGGATAGGCGTCGACCACCGACTCCGAGGCGAGCGCATCCTTGCGCGCGCCGACGAAATCGGCACCGTCGCTGCGCGCGATCGTCCGCCACATCACCGCGTCGACCTCGTCGGAGAACGCGGCAGCGTTGAGGATACCCAGCGCTTCGCGCGGGCGGGCAGCGAGCACGCCGGCAATGGCGTGGATAAGCTTGACCTTCTTGCGCAGTTCCTCGGTCTTGAGCTCGCCCTCGAGCACGCGCAGCACGCCGATGGCCTCGTAGCCGAACTGGTTGCCGACATAGTACTGCGCGAGGTTGAGCCGCGCGACGTCGCGGGCCTGCCCCTCCTTGGCCGACGCCGCCTCGCTCAGTTCCTCGCGCCGCTTGGCGAAGGCGCCGGGATTGTCCGCCTTGAGAGCGACGAAATCGACGAAGCTGTCGCGGAACTCCGAGGCATTGCCGCTGTCGAGCAGCCGCCGCGTATCCTGGTCGGAAAGCGTCAGCCCGTCCGGCGCCGAAATCCGCGCGGCATCGGCCGCGACCTCGACCTTGAGCGCCGGGTTGTCGGCCCGCACGACGAGCCCGTGCACCGAACGCAGCGCGTCGAAATCGACATAGTCGAGATCGCGTACGGCCCCGCGTGCCGGCGCGAAAGCCGTGACGACGTCGAGCACGTCCCCCACCACCGGATCGCGGAAGCTGTGCACCCGGTAGGGCCGGCCCAGTGACGCCACCATCTCGAAATGCCCGTCGCGGTCGCGGTTGCGCTTGAACGTGAGCGGTTCGGTGGCGTTGAGCAGCACGTCGCCGATGGAGAGCACCCACGAGCGTCCCTCCGAGGCCAGCGTCGCGAGCCGCTGGCTCGACAGGTCGATGCGCACGATCTGCGACTCGCCCGCCGGAATGACGGTGAAGCCCGAGGCAATGGCGTCGAGCGCGTCCGTTTGGGCAGGCGGCGTGATGCCGATGCGCGTGTCGAACAGCATCCACAGCGTATCGCCCCGCCGGAACACCGCCGAGGCGATGTCGCGCTCGAATGGAAACTTGACCCGCACCGTGCCGCCGAGTTCGTCCACCACCGGCGTGATGGTCCGCCCGGCGCCATCGTCCTGCTCTGGGCCGGGCAGCGCCTCCGGGCCGGCCGCAGCCAGTGCATCCGACTGCCGGACGGCCTCGGCCCGCGCCGCTGCCGCGGCGTCCTCCGCCGCCTGGGCGGCGGCCTCGGCGGTAGTGCGCAGCGTTTCCGCCTCGGCCGGGGTGAGGTCGATATCGAGGGTGAAGTGCCGCTTGTCGACCGCGTAGAAGCGCGGCTCGATGCCCTCGACGAGGCTCATCTTCACCGCGCTGCCGGCCGGCGTGACGCTGTTGGCGACGCCGAGAATCTCGGCGGGCAGGTCCGCCTTGAGCGCATAGAGGTCGACCGGCACCGGCCAGTCGAACTGCAGGCTCGCCGCCCCGCCCTCCTGCTGGAACGTCGCCTCGGTGTCGGCGCTCCAGGCGAACTCGATGCGGAAGAATGTCGGGTTGCGGCCCACGCGCAGCGTGGCGCGCGGGTTGAGCGCCCTCGCCTCCTCGGCCTTGCGCTTCTGCTCGGCCAGCACCGCGGCGGCCTTGGCGCGCTCGGTGAGGTCGGCGACCACCTGCGGCGGCAGCGCCGGCGGCAGGCCCTGCCAGCTCGGCGGCATCATGTCGATGAAGAGTTTCTCGCCCGCTTCCATGCTGTGGATGTTGACCGCGGTGCGGAGGCCGAAGCGCACGCCGCGCCCGTCGGGATCGACCCGGGCGATGGTGAGATAGTCGCCGAGCATCGTCCCGACATCGGGCAGCGGCAGCGCCACCGGCTCGGTGAAGGTCACCGACAGCACGTTGTTGTCGAAGCCGATCCTGTAGCGGGGCAGGTCCAGCCGGTCGGAGAATTGCAGCACCAGGCGGCCATAGCCGTCCTCGGCAGTCGCATGCAGTTGCACCCGGTCGATCGCCATGGCGGGGCACAGCAGGACGACGAGCCAGGCGAGCGCAACCAGCCCCCGCCGCACCGGTCCCCCTGCCCGCTGCCAAACCCAACTCATCGCCGAACGCTACTCGAACGCATACGCAAACAAGCGTTAAGCATAGCGTTGCCGGCTTAACGTCGGCTTACGAAGACAGGGCGGGTTTTGCCGCCTATTGCCCGATGATCTGCGGCAGCGCCGCGAGATTCTCGCCGACGGCGGCGACCGTCGCCATGCTCTCGGTCGACGCCAGCGCCACGGTGAGCGCCTCGGCCGGCCCGGCTTTCATCGCGGCGAGGATGGGCGACATCTTGCGCGGGCTCATGGCGCGGACGACCTTGAGCAGCACCGGCAGGTCGAGCGCGTCGAAGATCTTCGCCGCATCCTTGGGCTTCATCGCCTCGTACATGCTGACGACGGCGCGGAACCCGGCCTCCTCGGTCGCCTGCTTCTCATCCACCAGCGCCGCGACCCGCGCCTCGAGCGCCGCGAGGTGCGACGTCTTCTCGTCGAGCCGCTTCTCGGCCGCCTCGACCAGTGCCACCCGCATGTCGAGATCGGCCTCGCGACGGTCGAGCTCGGCTCGCCTGTCGCCCAGCCGTCCGACGAGGGCCTCCTGGCTGTCCTGCCCTGCCGCCGTCTGCAGCGGCACCAGCCTGCCGGTGCCGTCCTTGATGGTCGGCATGGCATCGCCATGCTCGTTGACGGCGATGGGCTCCGGCGGGCAGCCGTTGGCGAGCGCATTGCCGATCCTGTCGGTGAGGTCCTCATGCGCGTCGGCTGCGCCGGCGTCCGCCGGCTTCGTCGTACAGGCTGCATCCGCCTCGGACACGCTCTCGTCGTGGCCCTCGTCGGACGGCGTCTCATGCAGATCGGCCGCGCTCGACGCCTCCACATGAGTGACGAGCGTCGGGGCAACGTCGCCCAGCGTCGGGCTCGTATCGACGAGCACCGCCTCTGCCGGCAGGCCGCCTTCGCTGCCATGCTCGTCGGCCGCCTGCACGACGATCGGCCCGCTCAGCACGTAGCCGCCATTGGTCACCAGCCCGATCCCCTTGAAGACGAGGAGCGCCAGCGCCGCGAAGATGACGACGGGAAGGAGGCGGATGGATTTCAAGCGGCCCTGCCCCCGATGCCCGGCCGCATGGCGAGCTGTTGCAGCGCCGAGGCCAGCCGCCCCTGCGGCTCGACGGGCGCCGCTGCCGGTGCCGGCGCCGGCTTGGCCGGTTCCGGCAGGGGCTGGCTCTTCGCCGCCGCCGTGATGCGGGCAATCTTCTCGATCAGCTGCGAGCCCGTCGCGACGCCGTCGGCGAGCGTCCGTTCGAAGGCGGCGGCCTCCTCCAGGCGCTGGCTGAGCTTCGTGTCGGCATCGAGCGCCGCGGTCTTCAGTTCCATCACCGCGGCGTTGGCGAGTGCCGTCGCCTGCACGAGGTCGCCCACCATCTTCTGCAGCGTCTCGCGGTCGGCGTGCAGCCGCTTGAGACGCGTGTTGAGGATGACGCAATAGCCGATCGTCACCGCCAGCAGCACGGCCACCGACGCCTCGACCACAACCCCCAGGCCAACCCCCAGCATCACCGCCCCTCCGCCGATTTGTCCAATGCCTCGAACGCCGCCATCGTCACCCCCGGAGGGTTGAGCGGCCGTGAAACGCGCACCGAGACGTGGTTGCCGATATGCCCCATGACGCCCTCGGTGAGCGCAACGCCGCCGCAGCGCAGCGTCACCGGATCGGACGGCGCGCGGTCGAACATGATCGTATCGCCCGGCGCCAGGTTGAGCGCGCGGCTCAGCGGCAGGTCCACCTCGTGCAGCACGGCCTCGAGCTGCACGTCGGCCGCATAGATCTCGGTGGCGAGATGGCCCTCCCAGATCGGGTCGCGGCCGAACTTCTCGCCCATGTACATCTGCAGCAGCTGCTCGCGGATGGGCTCGATGGTGGCGTAGGGCAGCAGAATCTCGATCTTGCCGCCACGGTCGTCCATCTCGATCCTCAGCTCGATCAGGATCGCCGCATTGGCCGGCCGCGAGATCGCCGCGAAGCGCGGATTCGTCTCCAGCCGCTCGAGCTTGAAATTGACGTCGGTGACCGGCTCGAACGCCTTGTGCGTGTCCTCGAGGATGACCTCGATCATGCGCCGCGCCAGCGCCAGCTCGATGGTCGTGTAGGGCCGCCCCTCGACGAGAATCTGCCCGCCGATGCGGCGGCCGCCCAGCAGCACGTCGATCATCGCGTAGATGAGGTTGCTGTCGACGGTGAGCAGGCCGAAATTGTCCCACTCCTCCGCCTTGATGACCGACAGGATGGCCGGCAGCGGAATGGAGTTGAGATAGTCGCCGAAGCGCACCGAGGAAATGGATTCCATCGACACTTCGACATTGTCCGAGGTGAAATTCCTGAGGCTCGTCGTCGCCAGCCGTACCAGCCGGTCGAAGACGATCTCGAGCATGGGCAGCCGCTCGTAGGAGACCAGCGCCGAATTGATCAGCGCCTGCACGCCGGTGAGTTCCACCGTGCTCGCCGTGCTCGCATCGAAGCCGAGCAGGCTGTCGATCTCGTCCTGGTTGAGCACCCTGTCGCCGCTGTCGGCGGCCGCGAGCTTGCCCGAATCCGCCTCGAGCATGGCCGCCCAGTCGGCCGAGATGCCGTCCCCGTCGGCCGTCCCGGCCGGGTTCCAGTCTTCTGCGAGCTTGTCCTGATCCCCCGGTCCGGCCATCACTGCACCAGGATTTCCTTGAACAGGATGCCTTCGACCTGCGCCGGGAAGACGGCGACGTTGACGCGGCGGCGCAGCTCCTCCTTGAGCCGGTAGATGCCGGCGGAACCCTCGAGATCGCTCTTGCGCAACTCGCGCAGATAGACCTGGAAGGCATCGATGACCTTGGCGATGCGCGGCTGGATCTGCGTCATAACGCTCTCGTCGGCGACCTCGAGCGCAATGGTGAGCTTCATGAACTGGTCGCCGGGCGCGCCGTCATTGTTGAGGTTCACCGTCATCGACGGCAGGTTGAAGATGAAGGTCTCGGGCGCCGTCGCCACGACCCGCGCGGGCTGCGCAGGCGCTCCTGCCCCCGAGAAGACGAAGAAATAGAGCCCCGCTCCAGCCGCCACCAGGACGACCAGCCCCGCCGCAGCGATGGCGAGCAGCCTCTTCGAGAGCCCCTTCTTCGCCGGCCGGACCCCGCCTTCGTCGATTTCGGCTTCCAGGGCCATGGGCGAAAACCCTCGTGCTGCGGACGATTCCGGCGCTCACGAGAGCTAAGCGTCCGATGGTTAATGATGTCTTACCGCCAGCCCCCGACCGGCAGATATTGCCGGGTCGTTCTTGCCCTCGGCGCACGACGCATCTGCCGTACCGATCCCGGCGGAACTTGGACCGCATTGAGATTGCTGAGCTTTTTTCTCTGGCACGGTTTCTGCACAGTTAATGGCGAAGCGACGCGGCCTGGGGAGGTCGCCCGGCTTCGGGGACAGAAACGGGGATATGCGCCATGGAAAATGCGCAGCTCATTTCGCTCTCGCGCCAGATCGCGTTGCAGCGGCAGATGGATGTGGTGGCCAACAACATGGCCAACATCACCACCACGGGCTTCAAGGCCTCGGACATCATGTTCGAGGACTTCCTGATGCCGGTCGCCCGCGACGGCGACTTCACCGGCACCGACGGGCGCCTGCATTTCACGCAGGACATCGCAACGGTCCACGACATGCGCGCCGGCGCCGTCGAACAGACCGGCAATCCGCTCGACATCGCGCTCATGGGCGACGGCTTTTTGTCGGTCGAGGCGCCGGAGGGTCTGCGCTACTCGCGTAACGGCGCGCTGCAGATCGATGCGACCGGTACGCTCGTCGACCTCAATGGCAATCCCGTGCTCGGCCAGTCGGGGCCTATCCGGTTCGACGACGGCGATATCGACATCTCCATCGCCGCGGACGGCTCGATCGGCACGAACAACGGCGCCAAGGGCCGCCTCGTTCTCACCGAATTCGTCGATCCGCAGATACTCGCCCGCGAGGGCGACAACTACTTCTCGGGACCGGCCGGCGCCGCCGCGACGGACACCCGCGTCGTCCAGGGCGCCATCGAGCGCTCGAACGTCTCGGGCGTCACGGAGCTCACCACGATGATCCGCGTGCAGCGTGCCTACCAGTCGCTGGCGAGCCTCATGCAGCGCCAGGACGAGCTGCGTACCAACGCCATCCAGCGCCTCGGCGACATTCGCGCCTGACCGGAGGATTTGACCATGAAAGCACTCTACATCGCCTCCACCGGCATGGCCGCGCAGGAGCGCAACGTCGAAGTCATTTCGAACAACATCGCCAACATGCGCACCACCGGCTACAAGCGCCAGCGCGTGGAATTCCAGGACCTGCTCTATCAGGCCTATCGCCGGGCCGGGTCGTCCACCTCCGATCAGGGCACGCAGGCGCCGGTGGGCATCGAGATCGGCTCGGGCGTCAAGACCGCGGCCACGCCGCGCATCATGAGCCAGGGCACCCCGAACCCGACCGACAAGCAGCTCGACCTCGCCATACGCGGCGAGGGATTCTTCGCCGTGCGGCTGCCCGACGGGCGGACCGGCTACACGCGAGACGGGTCCTTCGAACGTGACTCCAGCGGGCTGCTGGTCAATGTCGACGGCTATCAGGTGCAGCCGGGCATTACCATTCCCGAGAATGCCAACGGCGTCTCGATCAGCACCGACGGCATCGTCGAGGCCTATATCGGCACCGACAGCACCCCGACCCAGCTGGGCCAGCTCCAGACCTACCGCTTCGTCAACAAGGAGGGGCTGGAGTCCATCGGCGACAACAATTTCGTCGAGACCGCCGCCAGCGGCGCGCCGCAGGCCGGCGTGCCCAACATCGACGGCATGGGCGCCGTGCTGCAGGGCTACCTCGAAAGCGCCAACGTCAACCCGGTGACCGAGATCGCCGACCTCATCGCCGCGCAGCGCGCCTATGAGATGAACGCACGCGTCATCTCCGGCGCCGACGAGATGCTGCAGGCCACGAGCCAACTGCGGTGAGGACCCGGAAGATGAAAACACTCTCGCTCGCCCTCGCCGCCGCCCTCTTCCTGTCGGGCACCGCCCTCGCCGCCCCGTCGCTGCGGGGCGACATCACCGTCACCAGGGCCGTCGTCACCATCGGCGACATGTTCGAGGATGCCGGCGCCCTCGCCGAGACCGGCATCTTCCTCGCCCCGGCGCCCGGCACCACCGGCATCGTGCCCCTCGACGCGGTGCAGCGCGCGGCCGGCCTCGTCGGCCTCACCGCCTTCGACAATGTCGGCTACACCCGCGTCCGCGTGGCCCGCGCCGCCACGCTGGTCGACGCTGCCACGCTCGACCGGCTGATCGGCGCCGATCTCGCCCGCCGCGGCATCGTCTCCGGCGACATCACGGCCGAGACCCGCTTCGACCTCGCCGATGTGAGCTTCAACGCCGAGGCCATTGCCGATCCAGCCCAGCTCCTGAGCCTGCGCTACACGCCGGGCAACGGCGCCTTCACTGCCCGCTTCGCCATCGCCGGCATCGACCAGCCGGTCGACCTCGGCGGCCGCATCGAGCTGATGACCGTCGCCCCCCGGCTGGCCGCCACGCTGCCCGCCGGCTCGATCCTCTCGGCCTCCGATTTCGAGATGGCGACAGTCCCCCTCGCCACCGCGGATGCGGGCGGCTACGCGGCGCTCGACCAGCTCATCGGCAAGCAGCTCGTGCGCCAGTCGCGCACCGGCATCATGCTCAAGCCGGGCGACGTGACCGAACCCACGGTCGTCAGGCGCAACACGCCGGTCACGGTAATCCTCAGATCCGGCGCCATGACGCTGACCGTGAAAGGCACGGCGCTGGGCACGGCCGCCGCCGGCGCGCCCGTCGACGTGCTGAACACGGTCACGCGCAAAATCCTCCGGGGCGCCGCCCGCGCCGACGGCGCCGTCGAAATCGTCACCGCAACAACTGTCGCCGGTCTCTAGGAGAGCACAATGAGACTCATCAAGCTTCTCTCCACCCTCGCCGCCGTGAGCCTGCTCGCCGGCTGCGCCAGCCTCGACCAGCTCTCGCGCGTCGGCGAGGCACCGAAGCTCAGCGCCATCGAGAACCCCACGGCCCAGGCCGGCTATCGCCCGGTGAACATGCCCATGCCCGAGATCGTGCCGGCCAGCTACCAGCCGAACTCGCTGTTCTCGAACGAGGCGCGCGGTTTCTTCAAGGACCAGCGCGCCCACCGCATCGGCGACATCCTCACGGTGATCGTCACCATCGACGACAGCGCGCAAATCTCCAACGCCACCTCGCGCAAGCGCAGCGCCGGCAACGAGGCCAATGTCGGCACCTCGCTCGGCTCGCTGTTCGGCACGGCCGTGCCCGGCGTCGATCTCGACGCCACCGGCAGCATCTCGACCGGCGGCAGCATGACCGACGGCGGCAATGGCTCGGTGAACCGCAAGGAGAGCCTGCAGACAAATGTCGCGGTGGTGGTGACCCAGGTCTTGCCCAACGGCAACCTCGTCATCGAGGGTCGTCAGGAGGTGCGCGTCAACTTCGAGATCCGCGACCTCATCGTCGCCGGCATCGTGCGGCCCGAGGACATCCAGTCGGACAATACGATCATCTCGGAGAAGATCGCCGAGGCCCGCATCTCCTACGGCGGCCGCGGGCAGATCACCGATGTGCAGCAGCCGCGCTACGGCCAGCAGATCGCCGACGCCATCCTGCCCTTCTAGCAAAGGGTCCAGCTTTCCGGCCGCGCACTCCCCCACTGGCGCGGCCGGGCCGAGGCGAACGTCCAGAAGGGCATCGTCCTCTCCCAGGGGCGCAGTCTCCCCGGCT
>PJUF01001534.1_pt1 | contig 11352 bp, 12 predicted proteins | sample 1512191 | NCBI WGS metagenome assembly PJUF01 (sample SAMN08177673, study PRJNA422409) | Feces metagenome, whole genome shotgun sequencing project. | isolation source: Chicken feces (3) enriched on wood chips | host: Gallus gallus | place: USA: Madison | collected 2015-01-15 | reverse complement strand
GACCTCGACAAGCCGGTGGTGACGAGTTGCGGGTCGGGCGTCACCGCCGCGACGCTGCTGCTGGCGCTGCGCCTGGCGGGCGCCAGCGACGTCGCGCTCTACGACGGCTCGTGGGCGGAATGGGGCGTACGCCCCGACGCCGAGGTGGTGACGGAAGGGTGAGCCCTCACCCCTTGTTCTTGTTGTAGACGTCGAACACCACGGCGCCGAGCAGCACCAGGCCCTTGATCACCTGCTGCCAGTCGATGTTGATGCCCATGATCGACATGCCGTTGTTCATCACGCCCATGATGAAGGCGCCGATGACCGAGCCGGCCACCTCGCCGACGCCGCCCGCCATCGAGGCGCCGCCGATGAACACCGCGGCGATGACGTCGAGCTCGAAGCCCTGCCCCGCCTTCGGCGTCGCCGTGTTGAGGCGCGCCGCGAAGATGAGCCCGGCGAGCGCCGCCAGCACTCCCATGTTGATGAACAGCAGGAAGCTCAGCCGCTTGGTCTTGATGCCTGACAGCGCCGCCGCCTTGGAATTGCCGCCCATGGCGTAGACGCGCCGGCCGATCGTCGTCTTCTTGGTGATGAAGATGAACAGCGCGATGAGGATGCTCATCACCACCAGCACGTTGGGCAGGCCCTTGTAGTTGGCGAAGGAGAAGACGAGGAACAGCGTCAGCGCGCTGATGATCAGCGTCTTGATGGCAAACAGCGCGAAGGGCTCGGCGGCATAGCCGTGCCGCTCGCGCGACGCCCGCGCCCGCAGGCCGAAGAAGACATAGGCGACAATGCCGATGATGCCGATCAGCATCGTCGTCGAATGCAGCGTGATGCCCGAGCCGAGGATGGCCTTGCCCGCCGCGTTGACGGTGGGCGGGATGATCTCGAGCGGCCCGATGAGATCGGGGATGAAGCCGGCGCTCAGGAGCTGGAATTCGGCCGGGAACGGCCCCACCGACTGGCCGCCCAGCAGCGCCAGGCAGAGCCCCTTGAACACCAGCATGCCGGCCAGCGTGACGATGAAGCTCGGGATGCCGAGATAGGCGATCCAGTAGCCCTGCGCCGCCCCGATGATGCCGCCGGCGATGAGGCAGGCGATGCCGACGGGAATGGGCTCGGAGAAAAAGCCCAGGTCCCACTGCACCATCATCATCGCGGCGAGCCCGCCGATGAAGCCGGCGACCGAGCCGACGCTGAGATCGATATGGCCGCCGACGATCACCAGCAGCATGCCCAGCGCCATGATGATGATATAGCTGTTCTGCAGGACGAGATTGGTGAGGTTCACCGGCTTGAACAGCACGCCGTCGGTCGTGACCTGGAAGAACAGCATGATGGCGATGAGCGCCAGCACCAGCCCGTAGTCGCGCAGGTTGGAATAGAACGCCTCGAGCCCCGAGGGCGCGCGGGTCGGCTGCTCGGCGGCCAGCCCGGACTGGGGAGCGGTTTCCGTTGTCATGCTGTCTTTCCTTCTCCGCGCACGATGGCCCGCATGATCTTTTCCTGGCTGGCCTCGGACGATGCCAGCTCGCCGACGATGCGGCCCTCGTTCATGACGTAGATCCTGTCGGTGATGCCGAGCAGCTCGGGCATCTCCGACGAGATGACGACGATCGCCCTGCCCTCGGCCGCCAGCCGCGCGATGATCGTGTAGATTTCATACTTGGCGCCGACATCGATGCCGCGCGTCGGCTCGTCGAGGATCAGTACCCGGGGATCGGCGAACAGCCATTTGGAGAGCACGACCTTCTGCTGGTTGCCCCCCGACAGGTTGCCGGCGAGCTGATAGACGCTGGACGAGCGGATATTGGTCTTCCTGCGGTACTCGTTGGCGACGTCGAGTTCGCGCAGGTCGTCGATGACGCCGAGCCGCGACACGCCCGGCAGGTTGGCGAGCGTCGTGTTGTGCTTGATGTGATCGATGAGGTTGAGCCCGTAAGTCTTGCGGTCCTCGGTGACATAGGCGATGCCGTGGTCGACGGCCCGGCCCACCGAAGACGTATCGATGGGCTTGCCGTCGAGGCGCACCTCGCCGGTGATGCGGCGGCCATAGGACCGCCCGAACAGGCTCATGGCAAACTCGGTGCGGCCCGCCCCCATCAGCCCGGCGATGCCCACGACCTCGCCGCGCCGAACCTCCATGTCGATGCCCTTGAGCACCTGCCGGTCGGGGTGGATCGGGTGATAGACGGACCAGTTGCGCACCTCGAACACGACGTCGCCGATGTTGGGCGAGCGCGCCGGAAAGCGGTCCTCGAGCGCGCGGCCGACCATCGAGGTGATGATCCTGTCCTCCGAGATGTGATCCTTGTCGAGCGTCTCGATGGTCTGGCCGTCGCGCAGGATGGTGATCCTGTCGGCGACCTTCGACACCTCGTTGAGCTTGTGCGAGATGAGGATGGAGGCGATGCCCTGCTGCTTGAACTCGAGCAGCAAGTGGAGCAGCGCGTCGCTGTCCTTTTCCGACAGGCTCGCCGTCGGCTCGTCGAGGATGAGGAGCTTGACCTCCTTGGCCAGCGCCTTGGCGATCTCGACGAGCTGCTGCTTGCCGGTGCCGATATTGGTGATGAGCGTCTGCGGGTCCTCGTCGAGCCCCACCTTCCTGAGCAGCGCGCGCGTACGCGTCTCGTTGGCGTCCCAGTCGATGACGCCGAACCGCGCATGCTCGTTGCCGAGGAAGATGTTCTCGGCGATCGACAGCATGGGCACCAGCGCCAGCTCCTGGTGAATGATGACGATGCCCAGCTTCTCGCTGTCGTGAATGCCCCTGAAGCGGCATTCCTCGCCGCGATAGACGATGGTGCCCTCGTAGCTGCCATGCGGATAGACGCCCGACAGCACCTTCATCAGCGTGGACTTGCCGGCGCCGTTCTCGCCGACGACGGCGTGAATCTCGCCGTCGCGCACGTCGAGGGTAACGTCCGAGAGCGCCACGACGCCCGGAAACGTCTTGGTGATGTTGCGCATCTGGAGGATTGTGTCAGCCATACCCGCTCCCCATCAGGCCTGACGCGGCGACAAGTCTAGCCGCCCCGCTCCGGAACGAAAAGGGGCCCCGCCTGGGCGGGACCCCGAAGCGTCCGTTGAACCGCTTACTGCAGGTCCGCCTCGCTGATGTAGCCCGAGTCGACGACCAGCTGCTTGTAGTTGGTCGCATCGACCGAATACGGGGTCAGCAGGATCGAGGGGACAACCTTGACGCCGTTGTCGTAGGTCGTCGTGTCGAGGCCGTCGGGCGTGCCGCCGGACAGGACCGTGTCGACCAGCTCGGCCGTGACCTTGGCCAGCTCGCGGGTGTCCTTGTAGACCGTCGAGTACTGCTCGCCGGCGATGATGCCCTTCACCGAGGGAACCTCGGCGTCCTGGCCGGTGACGATCGGCCAGGCCAGATCGGACGTGCCGTAGCCCACGCCGCGCAGCGACGAGATGATGCCGCGGCTCAGCCCGTCATAGGGCGCCAGCACGCCATGCACCCGGCTGCCGTCCGAGTAGTTGGCGCTCAGGATGTTGTCCATGCGGGCCTGCGCCACGGCGCCGTCCCAGCGCAGCGTACCGACCTGGTCCATGCCCATCTGGCCGGACTTGATGATGACGTCGCCGGCATCGACCATCGGCTGCAGCACCGACAGCGCGCCGTCATAGAAGAAGAAGGCGTTATTGTCGTCGGGCGAGCCGCCGAACAGCTCGACGTTCCACGGCTTGGCATCGGGGAAGCGCTCCTCGAGGCCGGCGACGAGCGAATTGGCCTGCAGCACGCCGACGCCGAAATTGTCGAACGTCGTGTAGTAGTCGACATTGCCGCTCTGGCGGATGAGGCGGTCATAGGCGACGACGACCGCGCCCTGGTCGGCGGCCTTCTGCAGCACGTCGGACAGCGTCGTGCCGTCGATCGAGGCGATGATCAGCGCCGTGGCGCCCTTGGTCACCATGTTCTCGATCTGGGCGAGCTGGTTGGGAATGTCGTCCTCGGCATATTGCAGGTCGACGGTATAGCCCTTGGCCTCGAGCGAGGCCTTCAGCGAATCGCCGTCGGAGATCCAGCGCAGCGACGACTTGGTCGGCATGGCGACGCCGATCAGGCCCTTGTCCTGGGCAATGGCCTGGCCGGAGAGCGCGAGGGCCCCCACCGCAGCGACCGACAGAAGAAGTTTCAATGCTTTCACGTCTCGTCCTCCCGGAACGGTTGTGGCTGCATCCGTGACAGCCAGATTGGCGAAGCCGCCGCCGATGCCGGGACGTGAGGCGACTCGCGCCGGGAATTTTCCCCGGCGGGACGATCGCGATGGGCACGACCGGCGCCCGCAGGATGTCCTTCCTGCGTGCCCAGCTCGCGTACCCTGACTGGCCTCCCGGCGTCGGCCTTGACGGCCTCTTCGTGCCCATGTGGCACGGGCGGGGAACCTAGAGTAGTCAGATACTCTTGTAAAGCAGGGCGAATATGCGCATCGCCACCACCGGCCGCCGAGCTCGCTGCATGTATGGCTGTAAGTCCCTCATGCAAGCGCTTTCATTTATTTCGGCGCCTGAAGTTGCAGTGGATTTTGCGATATCCGGCTACTTCCAAACCGCTCAAAAACCCGATATGCTGGAAAAGTTATCAGATACCAGAGGGGAAATGGCCAGCACCGCGAAATCCGCATCCCGCGACGGAGCGGCGGCGCCGACGGCGACCTCGACGGTGGCCGAGGCGCTGGCGCGCATGATCCTCGGCGAGATGGCGCCGGGCCAGAGCCTGCCCAGCGAAGGCGAGCTCGCGACGCGCTTCGAGGTCAGCCGGCTGACGGTGCGCGAGGCGGTGAAGATGCTTGCCGGCCGCGGCCTGCTCGATGTCGGCCGCGGCCGCCGCGCGGTGGTGAAGGAGCCCTCCGGCGTCGCCTTTTCGGACTTCCTCTCGACGGTGATCCAGAACGACCCCAAGGGCCTGTTCGACCTCATCGAGCTCAGGATGTCGCTGGAAGTGCATGCCGCCACGCTGGCCGCCAGGCGCGCCACCCGGGCCGGCATCGCCGCGCTCGAATCGGCCCTGCAGGGCATGCGCGAGGCCGCCGAGGAGGGCAAGCGCGGCGCCGATCCCGATGGCGCCGAGCTACGCTTCCACGAGCAGGATGTCGGCTTTCACGAGGCCATCGCGCTGTCGAGCGGCAACCGGCTGATCTCGTACCTGTTCGAGGCGATGGCGACGCCCCTGCAGCGCAGCTTCGCGCTCAGCCGGCGCGGCCACGATGCGCGCGGCCATTCGGTGGACGACACCATCGCCGCCCATGACGCGATCCTCGCGGCGATCCGCGACGGCAATGCCAAGGCGGCCGGCGCCGCGATGCGCGCCCATCTCGAGGACACCGAGCGCGATATCCGCTCGGCGCTGAACGCACGCCCGACCGACCCGGTGATCTGGGGCGGGGACACCTGACGAGACACGGAGAAGCCAGCCCGATGCCGACGAACCTGTCGCGCGCCACCCTCGCGGCGCTGGGGAACGAAATCGCGGTGCCTGCCTATGATCCCGGCGCACTGTCCGCCGGCATCGTGCATTTCGGCGTGGGCAATTTCCACCGCGCGCACCAGGCCGTCTATCTCGACGACCTGTTCAACCTGGGACGCGGTACGGACTGGGCGCTCATCGGCGCCGGCGTACGCCCCGCCGACGAGACGATGCGCGCGGCGCTCGCGGCGCAGGACTGGCTCACGACCGTCGTCGCGCAGGAGGCGGACAGCTCCACCGCCCGCGTCACCGCCGCCATGACCGGTCACCTGCCGGTGGGCGACAGCGCCGCCGTCGTCGCGCGCCTCGCCGACCCGGCGATCCGCATCGTCTCGCTGACGATCACCGAGGGCGGCTACTACATCGATCCGGCGACGCAGCGCTTCGACCCCACCCATCCCGACATCGCCGCCGACGCCCGCACGCCGGAGGCGCCGAAGACGACGTTCGGGCTGATCCTCGCGGGGCTGCGGCGGCGGCGCGACGCCGGCATCGCGCCCTTCACCGTGATGAGCTGCGACAACATTCCCGGCAACGGCACGGTGACGCGCAACGCCGTCGCCGGCCTCGCCGAACTGTCCGACCCCGGACTTGCCGACTGGGTGCGCGGCGACGTCGCCTTCCCCAACGGCATGGTCGACAGGATCACGCCGGCGACGACGGACCGCGAGCGGCGCCTCGTGGCGGAGCGCTTCGGCGTGGCCGACAGCCGCCCGGTGTTCTGCGAAGGTTTCCGGCAATGGGTGCTGGAGGACGACTTCCCCACCGGACGGCCGGCGCTGGAGGAGGTGGGCGTGCAGTTCGTGCCCGATGTGGCGCCCTTCGAGCACATGAAGATCCGCATTCTCAACGGTGGCCATGCGGCCATTGCCTATCCGGCTGCACTGCTCGACATCGGCTTCGCCCACGAGGCGATGGCGCACCCGCTGATCCGCGGGTTTCTCGACCGGCTCGAGCGCGAGGAGATCATCCCCGTCGTGCCGCCGGTGCCGGGCACCGATCTCGCCGCCTATGCGGCGCTGGTTGCCAGCCGCTTCGCCAATCCCGCCATCGGCGACACCATCGCGCGGCTGTGCCTCGACGGCTCGAACCGCCAGCCCAAATTCATCCTGCCATCGGCAGCGGACCGGATGGCGCAGGGCCGATCCGTCGCCGGTCTCGCACTGGTCTCGGCCTTCTGGGCCCGCTACTGCTTCGGCAGCACCGAGAGCGGCACCCCCATCGCACCGAACGATCCCAGCTGGCCTCGCCTCACCGAGATCGCCCGCCGTGCCAGGGACAACCCGCAGGCCTGGCTCGACATGGCCGACATCTTCGGCGACTTGCGCGCGCAGCCCGCCTATGCCGACGCCTTCGCGCATGCCCTGAGGACGATCTGGGCCCGGGGCACTGAGGCGACGCTCGAAGCCTACTTGGCCGGCACGCTCTAGCACCTCCGCCTGCACCTGCTAGAAGAGGCGGCTGGAGGGGAGCGCATGCAGGACCTGCTGGTGGCGGTGGATGTGGGTACGGGCAGTGCCCGCGCCGGCGTGCTGGACACGACGGGCGCCCTGCTCGGCCGTGCCGAGCACCCTATCGCCATGCGCCGGCCCAGCGCCAACCATGCCGAGCACGACAGCGAGGACATCTGGCGCGCCGTCGCCAGCGCCGTGCGCGACGCCGTGGCGGCTGCCGGCGCCGACCCCACCGCTATCGTCGGGCTGAGCTTCGATGCGACATGCTCGCTGGTGGTGCGCGATACGAACGATGCTCCACTGGCGGTGAGCGACGGCGGGGACAATTGGGACACCATCGTCTGGCTCGACCACCGGGCGCTCGCGGAAGCCGCCGAGTGCACCGCGACCGGCCACGCCGTTCTCGATTGCATCGGCGGCGTGATGTCGCCCGAGATGGAAGTGCCCAAGCTGATGTGGCTGAAGCGGCACATGCCCAGGAGCTGGGCCCGGGCCGGGCGCTTCCTCGATCTCGCCGACTTCCTCACCTGGAAGGCGTCGGGCGCCAATGCGCGCTCGCAATGTACGCTGACATCGAAGTGGACGTGGATCGGCCACGACGGTGGCTGGCAGCCCGACTTCCTCGCCGCCGTCGGGCTCGCCGACATGCTCGACCGCGGCCGCCTGCCAGACCGCGCCAGCCCCATCGGCACCGATCTCGGCCCGCTGACCGCCGCGGCAGCGGAGGCGCTCGGCCTCACGTCGAGATGCCGCGTCGGCATCGGGCTCATCGACGCCCATGCCGGTGCGCTCGGCACGCTCGGCGCCTTCGCCGGCGACGTGGGCGCGATCCACACCCGCGCGGCGCTCATCGCCGGCACCTCGAGCTGCGTCATGGCGCTGTCGGCCGATCCGCGCCCGGTGCGCGGCGTATGGGGGCCGTATCAGGGCGCCCTGCTGCCCGACGCGTGGCTCAACGAGGCCGGCCAATCGGCAACCGGTGCATTGCTCGACCACCTCATCCGCTGGCATGGCGCGGGCGGCGAGCCGACGCCCGAGACGCATGCGCGTATCGCCGCGCGGGTGCTGGAGCTGAGGCGGGCCGAGCCGGTGTTGGCGCCACGCCTGCATGTGCTGCCCGATTTCCACGGCAACCGCTCGCCGCTGGCCGACCCCGACGCGCTCGGCGTCATCTCCGGGCTGACGCTGGACAGCGATTTCGACTCGCTCTGCCGGCTCTACTGGCGGACGGCGGTGGGCATCGCGCTGGGCGTGCGGCATATCCTCGACGCCCTCAACGCACGGGGCTTTGCCATCGATACGCTGCACGTCGCCGGCGGCCACAGGCGCAATCCGCTGTTGATGGAGCTTTATGCCGACGCCACCGGCTGCACGGTAGTGGAACCGGCCGCCGAGGATGCGACGCTGCTCGGCACGGCAATGGTGGCCGCGACCGCCGCCGGCCTGCACGCCAGCCTCAACGCCGCCGCCATGGCGATGCAGCAGGGCGGCACGCTGCGCCACCCCGACCCGCGGACGCGCGCCCAATACGACCGCGACTATGCCGTGTTCCTGACGATGCTCGAACAGCGCCGGGCGCTCGACGCGATGTAGCGCCCGGAAGCGCCCTGCTCCCGCCTAGAGCCAGCCCAGTTGCCGCGACAGGCCGAGTGCGTCGTAATAGTCGGATTGCGAGGCGATGGCGCCGTTATCGATGCGCATCACCGTCGCACCGAGAATGAAGAAGGGCTGGTGCGCCGCCGGGCGGCCATCGGGCCAGTCGCCGCTGTTGGTGCCGGCGCGACGCCACTGGAAGGCGACCATGTCGCCCGCGACGATCGGATCGCCCAGCATCTCCCAGCGGCAATCGGGCGCCGCGCGGAAGAAGGCGGCGACCGCCAGGCGCGCCGCCTCGCGCCCGACGACCGGGTTGCCGTCGGTGATGTCGAAGAACGCCACGTCGGCGGCGAAAAGGGCCGCGGCCGCCTCCGTGTCATGCGCGTTCCACGCCGCGAGATAGGCCGCGACGACGGCCTTGGGCGGCTCGGCGGCGGCACCCGGGGCGGCTGCGGCGACGGCGGCGGCAAGGCCGCCCGCCGTCGCGAGAAGCTTCCGGCGGTTCATGGGTTTCTCCTGTGAAGCGCTATTCCATCGCCGCCCGTCTGAGCCCGCCATGTGGCGATTCATTGACCGCCGGACGGCGGGAACCAACCCCGAACCTCCGCATTGTTCCGGCCAGCGCAGGTCATGCGCGAATAGTTCCAGCACAGTCCGGGCCTCCCTCCCGGCAGAGACAAAGGACAACTGCGATGACACGGATGGAAATCAACGCCATCGAGGATGCCGGCCGGGCCGCCATGGCCTGGGCTCCCGACCCCTACGAGCGGCGCATCCATTTCGGCATCGTGCTGGGCGCCGCGGTGCCGGCCATCGGCATCCTGGTCGCGGCGGCAGTCCTGCTGTTCGTCGCGCTCTAGGCGTCACATAGGAGTCGAAACCGACATGCTCAGCACAATTCTCGTCATCGTTCTCGTCCTGTTGCTCATCGGCGCCTTCCCGTCCTGGGGGTACTCCCGCTCCTGGGGATACTTCCCGTCGGGAATTCTCGGCGTCGTGCTCGTGATCGTCCTCATCCTCGTACTGATGGGACGGATCTGAGCCGGCGGGTCCTAGGTCGCCCCCCTTTCGACCCGCTCAACCACCCCGGCTCGCCCCCCCGCGAGCCGGGGTGTTTCGTTTCCCGGGTGGGGAACCACAGCTGCGCTGGAGCGTTGTTCCGTCCATAAATCCAGGAGCACTCTCATGGCAGATACTACCGATATGGCGCCCGCCCGGGCGGCAAGCTCGCGCCGCAGTTCCGGCAATGGCCGCAAGACCTCGCGTTCGCATTCCGACGACATCGAGACCCAGGTCACCCAGCTTCAGAACGACCTCAAATCCATCACCCAGACGCTGGCGCGCATGGGCGAGGACAAGGTCGATGAGGTGCGCGGCGCCGCCAAGTCCCGCGCCAAGGAGATCCGCGCCAAGGGCGAGGAAGTCATCGAGAACGCCCAGGACGAGTTCAGCGCCTTCGAAAAGCAGATCAAGGACACGATCCGCGAAAAGCCGCTGACGGCCGTCGCGGGCGCCATGGCGCTCGGCTTCCTCATCGCCGTCATCACGCGCTGATCCCCATGGGCGCGATCCTCGGCCCGCTCGCCGCGCTGATGGGCATCGAAATGGACCAGCTGAAGGCGCGCATGATGCGTCAGGTGCTGCTCTGGGCAGCGGTTGGTGCACTCGGCATCGTCGCGGCGAGCTTCGTGCTCGTCGCGATCAACAGCGCCCTCACCCTGATGGTCGGACCGGTCGTCGCACCGCTGATCATTGCCGGGTCGGCGCTGTTCATCGCGCTCGTCGTCTTCCTCGTCGTCCACTTCCTCGACGCGAGGCAGGCACGGCGCGATGCCGAGCGGCAGAAGAGCGCCGACATGACGGCGCTCGTCACCACCGTGGCGATCACCGCCATTCCGCTGCTGCTGCCCACCCTCAAGAAGGTCGGGCTGCCGGCGGGGGCCGCCGCGGCGGCCATCTTCGCGCTGCTCCACTCGCGGCAGGCACGCCACGACGACTGAGCCGGAACCCGCCACCATGGCGGGCGTTTTCCCCCTCGTCCTCCTCAGCCGGAGGGCCGAACCGAGAGGATGTGCCATGTCTCATATCAAAAGACGGATCGTGACTATCCTTGCGGACACCGAGCTGAACGACGGCGAGAAGGTCGAAATCCTGCGCCAGCTCGAGGCCGATTCGCTCGAAAAGGAGCGCAGCGCCACGGAGGGCATGACCGCCGTGGACGGCGACGACGGCGAGGACCTCAAGGCCATCGAACAGGCCCTGCGCAAGATGGGCCAGGAGCCGGTCATCGGCGGGGCCGCCAGCCTCTGATCACGCCGGCCGACAGGGTTTGGAGCCCCGTCCGGGATCGCCGGACGGGGCTTTCTCATGCCGGCGCCAGGGCATCTCCGGCTTCGTCCGGCCCGGACGGAACCGATGCGCTGGGCAGCATCACCCGTAGCGCCCCCGGATGGATCTCGAGCTCGACCGCCGCGTCGAGCCGGATCACCTCGCCGTCGATGGCGGCCGAGGAGGTGCGCTTGCGCCGCGGGAAGCGGATGGTTACGGCGCGGGCCTCCCGGTCGGCGATCTCCGGCAGGCTCTTCCAGCGCCCGCGCAGCACCGCGAAGGCGAGCCGCAGCACGATGGGCAGCGTCAGCGGCGCGATGATGTAGATGCCGAGCACGCCGGCATCGAGCCGCTCGGCATGCGGCAACTGCCCTTCGAGCGGATTGTTGGAGACCGAGATACCCGCGGTCCGCCGGCGCTCGACGCCACGCGGCGTCGTCACGTCGACATGGAAGGTCGGCGCGTTCGCCACGGCCGTCCAGAAGGCGCGCACCGAGGCCG
>PJUF01001529.1_pt1 | contig 11384 bp, 8 predicted proteins | sample 1512191 | NCBI WGS metagenome assembly PJUF01 (sample SAMN08177673, study PRJNA422409) | Feces metagenome, whole genome shotgun sequencing project. | isolation source: Chicken feces (3) enriched on wood chips | host: Gallus gallus | place: USA: Madison | collected 2015-01-15 | reverse complement strand
CTAAACAAAATGAACTCGCTGCGCTCAAACAGCATTTTGTTTTTGACGCTCACATACGCTGGTTTTCTTTACGCTTATTTTCTGTGGCCATTGGGCGTTCTTAGCAAAGGTTCTACAATGTATCAACTAACCATCATATCAAGCCAACGCATTAACTACCGTTTACCTTATCATTCCGCCTTGGCGATTGCGGTATGCACAAAACTAGCCAGACTACTGCCTTTAAAAGCAATCGGCGTAGCGGAGAGTTTTGGTGACTTTTGCGGAAAAAGTCACTAGGGCATGGCTCGCCTATGAGAGCCGGAGAGGTTTGTGCTGTTGGAATAATCATAAAATATAATTTGCCAATACGCTCACATACGTTAATTTTCTTAACACTTACCTTCTGAGGCCAGAGGGCATTCTTGTGAAAGGGTTGTGTTTATTTATTATAATACCGTTCCTATTTCTCCTTCTACCTTTGGGAGAAGGTGCCTAGCGGGCGGATGAGGGATTTTATATTTACGGAAAAGACTACCTACGAAGAACGAAAAACGAATCCAAAAAAATCAGTAATTTCGCACCTTAACAGCAAGAAGAAGCGATTATGTTGGAAGTGCAAAATACTCTGGTTCACGAAGATATCTTACAGGAAAATTTCGTTTGCCATTTAGAAAAATGTAAAGGAGCCTGTTGTGTAGAGGGCGATTCTGGTGCTCCTTTAGCCGAAGATGAACTGTCTGTTTTAGAAGAAATCTACCCTCTGGTAAAGCCTTATATGACTCCGCAAGGTATAGCTGCGGTAGAAAAAGATGGCGCTTATGTGGTGGATTTTGAAGGAGATTATACCACTACTTGTGTAGACACCAATAAAGAATGTGCCTATGTAACCTGGGAAAATGGTATTACCAAATGCGCCATAGAAAAGGCTTATGAAGATGGTGTGGTAAATTGGAAAAAACCAATATCCTGCCATTTATACCCCATAAGAATTACGGCTTACCCAGAATTTGATGTATTGCATTATGATAGATGGGGAATATGTTCATCGGCCTGTAGCTTTGGAAATAAATTGAACGTAAAGGTATATGAATTTTTAAAAGGACCTCTAATTAGAAAGTATGGCGAAGCCTGGTATAAAGAGTTAGAGGAAAAATTAAATGATAACAATAAATAACGATAAATTTATAGATTTGCTTTCTGTAATAAATTTGTAACAAACTCTGCCATAAATTGAAAGGAATAATATTAGCAGGAGGCTCAGGAACCAGACTGCACCCACTAACCTTAGCTGTAAGTAAACAAATGATGCCGGTTTACGATAAACCGATGATTTATTATCCATTATCAACTTTGATGCTTGCTGGCATCAGAGAGATACTAATTATCTCAACCCCTCATGACCTTCCCGGATTTCAGAAGCTTTTAGGAGATGGAAAAAGCATAGGCTGCAACTTTTCCTATGCAGAACAGCCTTCGCCAGACGGACTGGCACAGGCATTCATTATCGGCGAAGAATTCATAGGAAATGATCCGGTAGCATTGGTTTTAGGAGATAACATCTTTTACGGAGACGGAATGGCAAAGTTGATGCAAGCCAATACAAAGCCAGAAGGCGGTGTGGTGTTTGCTTATCCCGTTCATGATCCAGAGCGATATGGTGTGGTAGAATTTGATAAGGATAGAAATGTAGTTTCTATCGAAGAAAAACCGGCAGAACCTAAGTCCAATTATGCGGTGCCGGGTTTATATTTTTACAATAACTCGGTAGTAGAAATTGCTAAGAACATTAAGCCATCCCCGCGTGGAGAGCTGGAAATTACCGACGTAAATAAAACCTATTTACAGCAAGGTAAATTGAAAGTCGGTGTGTTAAGTCGTGGAACAGCCTGGCTAGACACGGGGACTTTTGATTCTTTAATGCAAGCCGGGCAGTTTGTACAGGTAATAGAAGAAAGACAGGCATTAAAGATTGGATGTATAGAAGAAATAGCCTTCCGTATGAATTTTATTGATGAAGCGCAGCTCAGAAAACTGGCGCAACCTTTATTAAAAAGCGGTTATGGCAAGTATTTATTGGATATAGCAGACAGGAGGATTTTGTAAGGGGGGGCTTCGACGGAGCTTGTATTGAGCTTGTCGAAATGCTCAGCCTGACATTGTGGAAGACAGCCTGACAAAGGCAGCTCATTTATGACACCCTGAGCGGAGTCGAAGGGTCACTTGTAAAGGCTTTGACAGAGCCTGTCTTGATGCTTTGGCTAAGTTTATCCTGAACCTGACGAAAGGCTCAGCATGACATTGCCGAAAGGTTTGGTTTGACGACGAAAAGGAGCGATAGTTTGATAAAAGAACAAAAATAAAAAATTAAAAAACCAGGGAAAGGATACATATAAGGCATGCAGATATCACACATCCATCATTCCAATATTCCATCTTTCCCTAAGACAAAACAAGAAAAAAGCGATAACCGGAAATGTTGCTGAAATTGGGTAAACTGTTGTAGAAAGCCAATACCCAACCATCTAACATTCCATTATCCTCAACAAAAGAAAATGAAAGTAGCATTAATTACAGGTATTACAGGCCAGGACGGAGCGTATCTGGCAGAGTTCTTACTCAAAAAAGGTTATCAGGTACACGGGCTAAAAAGAAGGTCATCCCTTTTTAATACAGACAGGATAGATCATCTATACCAGGACCCACATGAAGAAGGGATTAAGTTAACCCTGCATTATGGTGATCTTACAGATTCTACTAACCTCATCCGCATTATACAGGAAATTCAACCAGATGAAATCTATAACCTGGCGGCCATGAGCCATGTAAAGGTAAGTTTTGATACTCCTGAATATACCGCCAATGCGGATGGCATAGGGACCTTAAGAATTTTAGAAGCGGTAAGATTATTGGGCCTTACCCACAAAACAAGAGTTTATCAGGCATCCACCTCAGAGCTCTATGGTTTGGTGCAGGCGGTGCCACAGTCAGAAACAACGCCGTTTTACCCGCGTTCGCCTTATGCGGTGGCAAAAATGTATGCTTATTGGATTACGGTAAACTACCGCGAGGCTTATGACATGTACGCTTGCAACGGTATTTTATTCAACCACGAAAGCCCTATACGTGGGGAAACTTTTGTGACACGCAAAATTACCCGGGCAGCAGCCAAAATAGCACTGGGTTTACAAAACTGTTTATACTTAGGAAACCTGTCTGCACAAAGAGACTGGGGCCACGCTAAAGATTATGTAGAAGCTATGTGGCTCATCTTACAACAAGAAAAACCAGAAGATTTCGTTATTGCTACCGGGATTACTACTACGGTGAGAGATTTTGTAAGAATGAGCTTTGCAGAATTGGGTGTCGAAATTGAATTCAGCGGGAAAGACGAGAACGAGAAAGGCGTTATTATAGATATAGACCTGCTTAGAGCCAAAGAATTAGGCTTGGATACAGATTCACTAAAATTAGGGCAAACGGTAGTTAAGGTAGATCCTAAATATTTCAGGCCTACAGAGGTAGACTTGTTACTAGGAGATCCAACCAAAGCAAAAACTAAGCTGGGTTGGGAATTGAAGTATGATTTACCGGCATTGGTGAAAGATATGGTAACTTCAGATTTACATTTAATGAAGAAAGACCAATATTTGAAAGCCGGCGGTTATCAAACAATGAATTACTTTGAGTAAGAGGGGTTTCGACGGAGCCTGTATTGAGCTTGTCGAAATGCTAAGCAGGGGCTTCGACTCCGCTCAGCCTGACAAAGCTAGTGCAGTAATGTCACCCTGAGCGGAGTCGAAGGGAAAATGAAAACAACAAAAAATGAAATATTATTATGTTTATATCCTCAAATGTAGCGACAATAGCTATTATACAGGAGTAACCAATAATATAGAAAGAAGGGTGTACGAACATAAGAGCGGAGAAGATAATACTAGTTATACCTATAAAAGAAGACCTGTAGAGCTAGTGTTTTGTGAAGAGTTTAATGATGTACAACAGGCCATAGCTTTTGAGAAACAAGTAAAAGGATGGTCAAGGAAGAAAAAAGAAGCAATAATTGAGGGGGATTGGGATAAATTAAAAGATTTGGCTGGTTGCAAGAATAATAGTCATTATAGTAAGAAGTAATGGGTAAAGGGGGCTTCGACGGAGCTTGTATTGAGCTTGTCGAAATGCTCAGAGTGACATGGGCAGTGCGGTTATGTCACTCTAAGTTGAGGGGACGGTATGGTAAAGCAGTCCTGTTCCTTTGTGCCACCTTGAGTTATAATCCCGATTCATTGGGAAATCAATAGGAATTGACGGTTATATCAAGCCCAGGCAGTGCCAGCCGTTTAGCTTAAATTCCGCCTCAGAACAATTCGGGAAGTAAAGGACTGGCATTGACAGTACCTTTCAAAGAATTGGGCGTAGCGGAGGCTTTTTTTGGGTATATTAAAAATACGTCAATGGTAGCGGAGTCGAAGGGTAAATATTAAAAATGTATAAAATGAATATAAAAAGCGTTGTTTTTTTATTAAGTGTATTCACTATCATACTGTTTGGTGCTCCAGCAAAAGCACAAAATGTAAATGGACAGAACTTTAGTAATATTAGGGTAGATGAACTTACCGACGACCAAATCCGGCAGATTGTGAAACAGGTAGAATCATCAGGTTTGCCAGAATCTCAGTTAGAGCAAATGGCTATAGCCAGAGGGATGCAACCTTCAGAAGTTCAGAAACTGAGGGCCAGGGTAGAAGCCGTAAAGGCTAAAAGCTCGGCTACCGGAGCACAGGATGCTACAGTAAAAGGTAAAGACGGAAGTCGTAGCCGCAGTTTTGAAGGCGAAGTGGAAGAAATTTCCAATGCCGACGATAAGAAAACAGAAAGCGAAGCAGATGTAGCCTTACAGGCTTTAAAATCTAAAATATTCGGAAAAGAATTATTCTCTAATGCCGCCACCACATTCGAGCCGAACCTAAGGCTGGCTACACCCTTAAATTACGTTATTGGTACCGGCGACCAGTTATTGATAGATATTTACGGCTATTCAGAAGTCAGTTACCAGCTTACTGTAAGTCCCGAAGGGAATATCAACATCCCTTATGCCGGTATCGTACCGGTATCAGGTATAACGGTAGAAGCGGCAACCGCCAGAATCCGCTCCAAATTAGCGCCTATCTACAGCGGTTTAAAAACCGGCAATACCAAGCTGAGTATCGCCATTGGCAATATCAGAAGTATTAAAGTCATACTTACCGGAGAAGTTACAAAACCAGGAACCTATACCCTGCCATCTTTAGCTACCGTATTTAATGCCTTATATTCCTCTGGCGGACCCACAGAAAACGGATCTTTCAGAGCTATTGAAATCATTCGTAACGGCAAAAAGGTAGCCACATTAGATGTGTACGATTTCCTGCTGAAAGGCGATTTAAAAAATAATATCCGCCTGCAAGACCAGGATATTATCCGTATACCTACCTACCTTAAAAGGGTAGAAATAGTTGGCGAAGTAAAGCGTCCTGCCATTTTTGAAATGAAAGAAGGCGAAAATTTAGAGCAATTGCTGAATTTTGCAGGCGGCTTTACCGAGAGAGCCTATCAGGCCAGACTTAAAGTGTTAAAAAATACCACTACAGAGCGTAAAATAGCAGATGTAGTGGCCGATGCTTTTGCAAGCTATCAGCCACAAAGCGGAGATAAATTCTTCGTTAACGAGATATTAGACCGTTTTGAAAACAGAGTTACCATAGAAGGAGCCGTTTTCAGGCCGGGGCAGTATGAGCTAACACCTGGATTGACGGTTCGTAACTTAATCCAAACGGCAGAAGGCTTAAAAGAAGATGCTTTTAAAAACAGAGCCTATATTACTCGCCTCACGGCAGATAATAATACCGAGCTGATTTCTTTTGATGTAGCTAAAGTAATGAGTGGTGCAGCGGCCGATATCCCATTAAAAAGAGAAGATGTCATCAATATAGCTTCAATTTTTGAATTAAGGGAAGCCTATGCCGTAAATATAGATGGAGAGGTAAGATATCCCGGTCAGTTCCCTTTTTCAGAGAATATGAGCCTGGAAGAGCTCATTATCAAAGCCGGTGGTTTTAAAGAATCTGCCACACCGCAGCGCATAGAGATTTCACGTAGGGTAATCAATGCAGATAGTTTGGCCAGCTCGGCATCTGCCCGTACAGCAGAAGTATTTCAGATAGAAGTAGACAGAGACCTGAGCACCGTAAGCTCTAAATTTATATTAAAACCCTTTGATCTCATTACCGTTCGCAGCGCTCCGGGTTATGAGGTGCAAAGACAGGTACGTATAGAAGGAGAGGTTTTATATCCGGGCGTGTACAGCATTACCCGTAAAGATGAAAGAATATCCGACCTGATCAGAAGAGCCGGAGGCTTAAGCCAATTGGCTTACCCTAAAGGAGCATCCTTAAAACGCGAGGGCAGATGGGAGAATGAATTAGACCGCGAAAAGGAAGACTTGAAATTGCAGCAGTTTAAAAAAGTACAGAGAGGTGCCAAAGACAGTACAGTGGTAGAATTGGAAAACAAGCTCACCCGTAATAATTTTGTAGGGATCAATCTGGAACATATCTTAGAAAAGCCGGGCAAACGATACGATTTATTCCTGGAAGAAGGAGATATTATATCCGTACCTAAAGAGCTGCAAACAGTAAAAGTAAGCGGCGAGGTTTTATCTCCCAATACCGTATTGTACACCAAGTCTAAAGGCTTTAAGCAATATGTTAATAACGCGGGCGGATTTTCGCAGAACGCTTTAAAATCCAGGGCCTATATTATTTATGCTAATGGAGCAGTAAGAAGCACTAAGAAATTTCTGTTTTTTAACAATTACCCTTTGGTAACCACCGGGGCAGAGATTTTTGTGCCTAAGGCAGAAGAGAAGCGCAAGCTTACACCGGCAGAAACAATAGGTATTATATCGGGCTTAGCTTCTTTTGGCGCTATCATTCTGGGGGTAATGAATTTGATTAAGTAACAGATTGTCGCCCTGAGGATGTCACTCTGAGGATGTCGCCCTGAGGATGTCACTCTGAGGATGTCACTCTGAGCGGAGTCGAAGAGTGGAGCAGTGGTTTGTAGAAATGGAAAATTGGAATACTGGAATACCGAGGTGTCCGATATTATGCTTTTTTCGTTCAAAGTAGGAGCAGCATCAATATAAGCCTTAGGAAGATATTCCGGATAAATATTAAAAATCTCAACTTTAGTCGTCTCCTAATCAGTATACTTTACAACATGAGAATGATTATATTAGTGATTAGTGGAAAACTATAAAATATGGAAACCAACCGTATAGAATACAAACAAAAACCGACCGACCAACTCGAAAAAGAGGTGGTGGCGTTTTTGAATTATTCGGGAGGCGGAATTATTTATCTGGGTATTGATAAAAATGCGAATATTATTGGCATCGACGACATAGACCAGGTGCAACTACAGATTAAAGATAGATTGCGTAATAATATCGCTCCGTCTTGTTTGGGTTTGTTCGACATTGTTCCAGAAAAACGAGACGAAAAAAACATCATCAAACTTATCGTAGCAAGTGGTTCGGAAAGACCGTATTACATTAAAAAATATGGTTTGTCCGAAAAAGGAACATTCATCAGAGTAGGAAGTGCTTCAGAACCGATGAGTTCTAAAATGATAGAAACGCTTTTCGCCAAACGCACCCGAAATACCATTAGTAAAATCCAATCTCCACGACAGGATTTGACTTTTGAGCAACTTCGGATTTACTACGATTCGGTAGGAAAAACTTTGAACGAGCATTTTGTCAAAAATCTGGAATTGCACAACGAAGAAGAAAAATACAACCTGGTGGCGTATTTAATGGCAGACAATAATACCATTTCGGTAAAAACAGCCCGATATTCGGGACTTGACCGTGTAGATTTGATAGAAAACAACGAACACGGATTTTGTTCCATCATCAAGGCTACTAATGCAATATTAGACAAGGTGGAACTTGAAAATAAAACCCTGACTCGTATTACAGCAAGAACAAGGAAAGACAAAAGATTGTGGAATGCCGTAGCAATGCGGGAAGCCATTATCAATGCAATGGTTCATAACGATTATACCCGTGAACTTGCTCCTAAAGTGGAATTTTTCAAAGATCGATTAGAAATTACCTCTTATGGCGGATTGCCAGAAGGCTTAGCCAAAGAAGATTTCTTTAATGGGGTATCCATCCCTCGCAATAAAGAAATAATGCGTATTTATCGTGATTTGGAAATGGTAGAACAGTTGGGTTCGGGATTACCGCGTATCTTGCATGCCTATGGAGACGAGTGTTTCTACTTTTTTGACAATTTTATCCGTATAGTTTTTCCTATGGAGACAGATGAAGCGGAAGAAGTTCGAAATGGCGGGTTAAATGGCGGGTTAAATGGCGGGTTAAATGGCGGGTTAAATGAAACAGATAATGTTGTTTTGTCTATTATTAAGAAAAATCAAGGCGTTCAATTAAAAGAAATTATTAGTTTGCTTGAAGATGTATCGCAAAGAACTATAGAGCGACAAATAGCAGAATTGATAAAGAAGGGTTTGATAGAACGAAGAGGTAGTCGTAAAACAGGAGGATATTTTGTTGCAGATAATATAAAAAAATAATACGTATTTAACGTGATTTGGAAATGGTAGAGCAATTATTATCCAGTTACTATGTGTCACAAAGCCGGAATAAAAAACACGGCCCTTTGTCAGGTTGAGCGGAGTCGAAGTCAGGTTGAGCGGAGTCGAAACCCCCTTCGTCAAACTCTGTATTGAGCTTGTCGAAATGCTCGTAATAAACTCCAGTTGAATGTCACCCCTGACTTGTCATCCCCATTCATTGGGAAATCAATATGGGTAAGAATTTATAATGATAAACTGTAAATTATTAATGATGGAGAGCTGCGGTAGCGGTACATTAAAAATTGCCGCAGTCTGTAAGGCACATCATATGCAAGAGCCTGAATTTAAACAGCAAAGCAATTACTTCTCTGTAACGTTTTTTAGTAATACAGTTGAAAATGAGCCTGAAAATGAGCGCTATAAAATGATTATTTACGAAATCAGAAAAAATAAATTTATCAATATCAATCAACTGGCTACTAAAATGCAAGTAAACCGCTCTACTATTAAAAGAGATTTGGCCGTACTAAATGATAAAGGTATAATCATAAGAACAGGCCCGGCAAACGGAGGATATTGGGAAATATTAAAAAAGTAGTAATTTAGCAGCCGTTTATCGTGTATCGTCTTTCGTTTGTCGCTCATCGTCTTTCGTTCATCGAGAAACAAACAACGACCAACGAAAAACAAACAATGATCAACTAAGAACCAAAAAGATTGGAAACATGAAAATAAACGAGTGTAACGATCAACGAATATCAATAAGCCAAGCCCCCTTTTCTTGTCATTGCGATGAGCGGAGCGCTGGATCTTGTAGAGGACCGAAGTGGCAATCTCTTATAGCAGAAATTGAGATATAAATATCAAATATGCAAGTTTCTAACGAACTAACAACTAAGAACTAACAACTATATCATTGCCAATGGCAGAACCAGAACATATACCAACCACAACACAGGCACAGCAGACAACTGCCCGTGTAGGCGAAAGCTATTCCAATACTGCTGATGACGAAATCTCTTTAAAAGAACTCATCCTTAAAATAAAAGAATGGATTTCCTACTTATGGTCTAAGAAATGGACTATTATTATTGCAGGTATTATAGGTGGTGCTTTAGGCTTAGCTTATTCTTTTATTAAAAAGCCGGTTTACACAGCTACCACTACTTTTGTGTTAGAGTCTGGCGAAAAAGGTGGAGGATTGGGTGCTTACGCTGGTTTGGCTTCTATGGTGGGTATAGATCTTGGTAGTGGTGGTGGCGGTATTTTTCAGGGTGACAATATCCTGGAATTATATAAATCTCGTTCCATGATGAAGAAAGCCCTTCTGGACACAGTAGATATAGACGGTAAAAAAACATCACTCATAGACCATTATGTTGGGGTTAACAAGCTCAGGGAAAGATGGAATCAAAAGCCGGAAACTAAAGATGTGGTATTCAATAAGGAACCAAATCGTGTAAAAGATTCCCTGATGACTGATATTATTAGTAACATTAATAAAAATATTTTATCGGTAACAAAACCGGATAAAAAGTTATCTATCATTAAAGTAGATGTAAAATCAGAAGACGAACAATTCTCTAAACTTTTTAACGAAAAGATTGTTCAAACCGTGAATGATTTCTATGTGGAAACGAAAACTAAAAAGTCTTTGGATAATATAGCCATCTTGCAGCATCAAACAGATTCTGTAAAAGCGGTCATGTATGGTGCTATCTATCAGTCTGCAGCGGTAGCAGATGCTACACCTAATTTAAATCCTACCAGGCAGGTATTGCGCACACCGGCAGTACGATCGCAAATAAGTGCAGAAGCCAATAAAGCGATGTATAGCGAATTGGTAAAGAATTTAGAATTGGCGAAAATTACAGCGAGAAAAGACGCACCTTTAATTCAGGTGATTGATGATCCAGTGTATCCTCTTGTAAAAGAGAAATTGGGAAAAGTAAAAGCAGTTGTCTTAGTTGGGGGGATATTTTGCTTTTTAATCTCGTTATTCTTAGTTTTTAAAATTATTCTAAAAGGTGTTACATCATAACATCATGAATATTTATTTTAACTACATGGATCAGAAGTAAGAATTTAATACTGTAACGTTGTGTTGTAAACAGCTTTGTAAGAAAATGAAATATTGCCATGCAATTATGTACTTAATATTGTAAACAATGGTGAAAATCATCGAGAGTAAAAATAGGTAAAACAAAAAGAGAAGCCCATAATTAGAAGTGAATATTAAATGTGCTACAGCTATCCTTATATGCTGAAGGCCTAATTATAATCAATAAATGAAAGTAGTTATATTAGCAGGCGGTCTTGGTACCAGATTATCTGAAGAAACAGTTTTAAAACCCAAGCCAATGGTAGAAATTGGTGGAATGCCCATATTATGGCATATTATGAAAATTTATTCGTCATATGGTTATAATGATTTTGTGGTTTGTTTAGGATATAAAGGTTATATAGTAAAGGAATACTTTGCTAATTACTTTACTCATAGATCTGATGTAACTATAGATCTTTCTAATAATTCCGTCAAAATTCACGATACTCAAGCCGAACCATGGAAGATAACCTTGGTAGATACAGGAAATGAAACTATGACAGGCGGTAGAGTAAAGCGTATACAATCTCATATTGGTAACGAACCATTTATGTTAACTTATGGGGATGGGGTTAGTGATGTGGATATCGCATCTTTGGTAAGATACCACCGTAATCATGGAAAATATTTTACAGTTACAGCAGTGCAACCGTCTGGG
>PJUF01001522.1_pt1 | contig 11420 bp, 10 predicted proteins | sample 1512191 | NCBI WGS metagenome assembly PJUF01 (sample SAMN08177673, study PRJNA422409) | Feces metagenome, whole genome shotgun sequencing project. | isolation source: Chicken feces (3) enriched on wood chips | host: Gallus gallus | place: USA: Madison | collected 2015-01-15 | reverse complement strand
GGAGGCTTTTTTGATGGCGCGTTCCACATTTTCTTTGGGCATATTGGCAGCCTTGGCATTCTGTATTACAGCCCGCAACCTGGAGTTGGCCTCAGGGTTTGGCCCACCTTCTTTAACTGCCATTACAATATCTTTCCCGATTCTTGTAAACGTTTTGGCCATTGTAGCCCAACGTTTCATTTTTCTTCCTTTTCTGAATTCAAAAGCTCTTCCCATTTCTAATTTTTTGTCGATGCAAAATTAACGTTTTTATAAACTTTTCTCAAAATAGATTCTACTGCTACGCATTAGAAATTTTATCTTTGCGCTATAGACTTATTATATATGAAGAGTGTGATTGAAGAATACCAGGAAATTGTAAGTAAAGCATTGGAAGATTATTCTTTCAAAAGCTTGGAACCCACAGAATTGTACGAACCGTGTGATTATATTTTAGGAATAGGGGGCAAGCGGCTTCGTCCTGTAATTGTGATGCTCGGTTCTTATGTTTTTGATGGAAATGTTGAAAATGTGCTCAAACCTGCACTGGGAATTGAGTTTTTCCACAACTTTTCTTTGATGCATGATGATATAATGGACGCTGCACCACTGAGACGGGGAAAAGAAACCGTACACATAAAATATGATACGAATATTGGGATTCTTTCCGGTGATGGATTGCTGATAAAAGCCTATCAGATGATGGAAGACCTTCCGGCAGATAAGTTTAAAGCTGTAACCAAGTTATTTTCTAAAACAGCTGCGGAATTGTGTGAAGGACAACAATATGATATGAATTTCGAAACCCAAGAAGAGGTTACCTATGAAGAATATATCAGGATGATTACCCTTAAAACAGGTGTTATGATGGGCGCTTCGTTAAAAATAGGGGCATTGATTGCAGACGCCAGTGAAGAAGATTGTAAAAGCCTATATGAGTTTGGTAAAAATCTTGGAATTGCTTTTCAGTTAAAAGACGATTACCTGGATGTTTTTGGGCAGCAGGACTTCGGGAAAATCCACGCCGGAGATATATTTGAAAACAAAAAAACTATTCTCTATATCAAAGCTCTTGAATTGTCAGGAGAAAAAGAAGCAGATGAGTTAAAGTTTTGGTATGGCATGAAAACAGACAATATAGATAAAGTATACGCTGTAGAGAAAATCTTCCGGAAATTAAAAATTGATTTGGAGGTAATGGGTTTGATTGCAGAGTATACCGAAAAATCTTTAAGCTTTCTTGACAAAATACAAGTGTCAGAAGAGAAAAAATCGCAACTCAAAGAATTGGCTTCTTCATTGATTGAAAGACAAGTTTAATGAAATTTAGAACAGAGTTAGCATTATCTGGTTCCAATAGGACAATCAGCCATTCTAATCAAATATTTGGAATAGGTTCTTGTTTTATTGATTCAATTGGAGACAAACTTGAAAATTCAAAATTTCAAATTCTGAAAAATCCATATGGGACTCTTTTTCATCCATTGGCATTAGAAACCGCTTTGGCGAGGATTCACTCTATGGCATTTTATTCAGAAGAAGAAATTTTTAAATATGGCGAATTGTACTTCAGTTGGGATCACCACACATCATTTAGCCAGGTTTCAGCCAAATCAACATTGGAAAAAATCAATAATGAATTAGAACTGGCCAACGAATTCATTCAGAAGTCAGATATATTTTTTCTTACACTCGGCACTTCATTTGCTTATAAAATAAAAGAATTGGGCTTGTTTGTAGCGAATTGCCATAAAGTTCCGCAACAGCATTTTGAGAAGGTTTTACTTACCGATGCCCAAATAAAATCTTCTATAAAAAATTGCTTTAATCTGATCATGGACATTAATCCCAATGCCTGGATTATAACAACCGTCAGTCCCGTGCGGCATATAAAAGACGGATTAGTTGAAAACAACATCAGCAAATCAAAACTGGTTTCTAATCTGGCAGAAGTTTCAACCTTATATGAAAATGTTGAATATTTTCCGGCCTATGAATTAATGCTGGATGATTTGCGTGATTACAGATTTTATAAGGAAGATTTAATCCATCCAAACGAAATGGCGGTAGATTACATTTGGGAAAAATTTTCTGCAAGGTATTTTGATGAACTTACAATGAAGAAAATCAAGATTGCAGAAAAAATAAATGCATCTGTTTCTCACAGACCTATGAATAGGGCGTCAACATCTTATAAAGAATTCATTTATAAAACAATAAAAGGAATAGAATCTGTTGAAAACCAATTTCCGAAAGACAGCTTTTATGCGGAAAAATTAATGCTCAAAAATTTAATGAAAAATGCTGATTGACAGCCACACACATCTTTACTCTGAGGAGTTTGATTCTGACATTGATTTGGTCATTCAACGTGCCAATAATGCCGGAATTACAAAGTTCTATTTGCCCGCGATTGATTCCGGCTATATACAAAGAATGTTTGATCTGGAGGCGAAATACCCTGAACAAATGCATTTGATGATGGGTTTGCACCCAACTTCGGTAAAACCTGAATCTTATGAGTTTGAGCTGCAAGAAGTTAAAAAATGGCTGGATAATAGAAAATTTGCAGCAGTGGGGGAAATTGGAATTGATTTGTATTGGGACAAAACGACACTTGAAATTCAACAAACAGCATTTAAAACTCAAATTAGCTGGGCAAAGGAAAAGGGACTGCCAATTGTCATTCATTGTCGCGAAAGTTTTGATGAAATTTTTGAGATTTTGGAAGAAGAAAAGGACGAAAAATTATTTGGAATTTTTCATTGTTTTACCGGAACTAAAGAGCAAGCCGAGCGAGCAATCGGTTTCAATATGAAGCTGGGAATTGGGGGAGTAGTGACATTCAAAAACGGTAAGATTGACCAGTTTTTAAATGAAATTCCTTTGGAACATATTGTTTTAGAAACGGATTCGCCTTATTTGGCACCTGTTCCATTTCGCGGAAAACGCAACGAGTCTTCTTATATGAAAAACGTTGTTGAAAAATTGGTAGATATCTACGGGCAGAGTGAAAAAGAAATAGCTCAATTAACTACCCGGAACGCATTGTCCGTATTTGCTAATTGAGCTATCCTAAACAAAAAGTAGAAGAATTTATCTGACCAGTGTAAACTTGGTATTAATTACTTCAGCTCCATTCTGGTTTGTTGCTTTTAAAACATAAATTCCGGGTTGCAAAGCACCGTTCAGATTGATTTTATAATCTCCGATTGCTTTTACAGAAACCGTATTTGAATAAACCTGTTTGTTGTTTAAACTCCAAACGCTTACATTCAAAATAGTATTTTCATTTGTTTTTGAAACGATGTTCAATTCATTGTTTTTTACAATTGTCGGATACAAGCTATAATCAGAAGTGATTAAATTGTCAGCTTGGTTTTGTTTTAGAAAATTGGAACTAGCCAAGTCATAAACAGGAAAAGCATAATCCGCAGCAAATTTCGCTTCAAGCGTATCAAAATTCAATACATAAAATCCGAATTCGGAAGTAGTTGCCAGCACTACATTTCCGTTTTTGTCAACGGCAGCACCGTTTACCGTATATTTTTCAGGTAATCCTTTAATTTTTCCGATGAATGAAGTATTTAAATTATCAGGATTTAATTTAAAAATATTTCCTGCTGCGCTGATAATATAGAGATTGCCAAACGCGTCGGCAATCATATCACCACCATAGGCAAACGTCTCGTTACCTAAATTTTTAATTTCTCTGATAAAACTATCAACTGAACCTAAATTCTGAATTGTCCCAGTGGATGAAATTTTCAGCAATTCGGTTCCATTATTGTTCAAAGCATACATGAATCCGTTTGGAGCAGTCGTCATGCGGGCAAAATAAGTTGCCTGGTTTTTGGTGTCCAAAGCAGATTTTTCAATATTGAAAAACGTTCCGTTTTTTGAAGCGGTATTAATGCTCATAAGTCGGCTTTGTGTCATTGGGATAAAAAACACATCTCCCGCTTGGTTTGTGGTCATCGCCGCAATGTATTTGCTACAATTGCAGGTTTTTCCATTGTCAGAAATCAGGCTTATGTTGTCGGTTTTGGAAACCAAAACATTTTGCGCATTCAGATTATTCAAATCAATTTTCCGAAAATCCTGGAATTCGATTTTTCCTTTTGTAAGTCCGGTTACAGCAGTGATATCTTGGGCATTTGCATACGTACCGGCAGCCATAATAGAAATAAAAAATAAAGCTTTTTTCATAATCAAAAACATTTTGAGGTTTTATTGGTATTAAAATTATGAATTATTATCTGATTTTTAGAATTTTTTTTGAGAATAATTTTTAAATGCCAATTTGTCATATTATTTTAAAGAAAATCACCATAAATAAGACATAATGACACTTTTGTTATAAAAATTTGAATTGGAATATAAATTGAGTTTAAGTGATTGTTAAACTTTTAAATCAATAATAATGAGTACAATAGTGAAAAGAAGCCCGGATTTATTAGGTGGTTTGATAGAAAATTTTTGGAACGATGCTAATTGGTTCAAACCTGAATTGGGAGAAAGATTTCCAATGCCTGCTGTGAATATCAAAAATAATGAAAACGAATTTGAAATTGAACTGGCGGCTCCAGGTTTGAAAAAAGAAGATTTCAATATAGAAGTGAAGGAGAATGAGCTAAAACTCAGTGTAAACAAATCATCTGAAAATGAAGAAAAGACAGATAATTACACAAGAAAAGAATTTAGCTATTTCAATTTTCAACGAAATTTTGCTTTGCCCAAAAATGCGATTGATACTGAAAATGTTCAGGCAAATTACAAAGATGGAATTCTGAAAGTCACACTTCCTAAACAAAAGGAGTTAAAAGAAACTGTAAAGAAAATTGCGGTTGAGTAAATTAATTATCAGATATTTACAATAAGCCTGTTGAATTAATTCTTCAGGCTTTTTTTTGATGTATCAATTTAAAAATGAGCCTTGAGTTAAATAGAAGAACAGAGAAAAACACAATAGAATATGACAAAATTTTGAGTATACCCATCTGTTCTTTAAAATAAAACATGGCCAGCAAAAAACTGAAAACCGGATTTAAATAAATAAAAATTCCGGCAGTGGAAGAATTCAATTTGTTAAGCGAAAAGACATTTAAAAACATGGGAAGAATGGTGAAAACCGATGCGATTAAAAAAACAATTCCAAAGAAATAAATTCCTTTTTCCGGAACCGATTGCTGATAAGTAAATAACGGAAGCAGGATGATCGTTCCGCAAACAATTTGAAAAGTCAATGTAAAAAAACGATCCAGCTGGTGATTATGTTTTTGCAGAGTCAGGTAAATCGCATATGATAAGGCGATGATGAAGCTGTAAAAAACATCCATGAAATGCCCTATAGAGAGCAAAATACAACTAAATAAACTTAATGAAACTGCTAACCATTGAACCCGGCTTAATTTGTCTTTCAGGAAAACGTACGCCAAAACGGTGGTGATAATCGGGCACAGCATATACGCCAAAGAAGTCGCGTTGACGCTGATATGGTTCATTACATATATAAAAAGATACCAGTTAATGGCCAGCAGAACAGAGCTGACAAGGTTAAGCACAATCAGTTTTCTTCTATACGATTTTTCAAAACGCCTGAAGATTTTGATATTTTGAAAAGTTACTTTTTTACGAAGTGTCAAACTAATGACTAATATGAGCAAACTCGCCATAGCAACACGTGACAGCAAAATATCCAGTGAAGCATACTGATCAATTGCTTTTAAAGGCAAACTAAAAAATCCCCAAATCACAAAAGCGGAAATCACCGCCAGATAATATTTTGAATTCACTTTTACCGAATAAGCGCTCAAATTTAGTGATAATAAATTCAGGCTTCGCTTATTTTTCTCATTACATTTTCTACGATGGCATCACAATAAATCAAATTGAATTCATACAGTTCCCGTGAAGAATATTTTTTTTCAATTTCATTTCTCAGCATGGATTTTGCCCGGTTGAGCCGTACTTTTACATTACTTTCGCTAATGTTGAGCAATTGCGCCGTTTCCAACACATTCAGACCGTTTATTTCCCTTAACGAAAAAACCATTCGGTAATCAAAAGGAATTTTCCCCAATGCCGTTTCAATGATATGCTTCAATTCGTGACCCTGGACAATCCTTTCCGTGTTATTTTCTGAATGGTTAAACATAGGTTCTGAATTTTCTTTTATAGCTTGTATCGTTTCATTTTTAACATTGGACTTTTCTTTTTTCCGGTAACAATTATTCAGCATAATGCGGATGATCCAGGTCTTAAATTCAGAACGGCCTTCAAACTGCTTCAAACTTTTATAAGCATCTATAAAAGTATCCTGCATCAGATCCTGAGTATCTTCATGGTTATAATTATAAGATCTTCCAACTTTGTACAGATAAGGATTAAACCGCCTTACAATGATTTCGTAAAGCGATTTATCTCCGTTTATGATTCTTTCGATAATTTCTTTTTCAGAAAATTTTTCAAGCTGTATCATAATTTATCTGACAATTTTGGCCAACCTTGCCATGCTTAAAGCAGAAATGGCCATTACAAGATCGCGGACAGCTACATCCACAAAATTAAATCCTGCCAATAAAGTTAAGGCAATTAAGGTAAGCCATGCGGCAACAATGTACCCTCCAATTTCAGGCTTTTTTAATACGATGACACCTGCGGCAATTTCAACTACACCTACAATCATCATAAAAGTATCACCTGAAAAGGGTAATAATTCAGCCATAGACGGATTGATGTATTGTTCCCAATTGGTGAGCAGGTTGGTAAATTTATCGGCTCCTGCAACAATCGGGACGATAACGAATGTAAATTTTAACAGATTGAAAATTTGATTCAGCGGCTGTTGCGCATTTGTATTTTCCATTTTTTCTTTTTTAATGTTACTATCTGATTAGAGTCAACATAAAATGGAAAGGTTACAAAATGTTTGAAAAAGGGGATCAACTATCAGGTAATATGAGACAAGAATAAAGTCTTGATACTTATGTCTAATATCTTGTGTCTAAATCAGTTTTCCGAACAAATCAAATTCCTCTGCCGATTCGATTTCAACTTGGACGAATTCTCCTATGGACAGATAAACATCTTGTGCCGGAATCAAAACCTCATTGTCCACATCGGGAGAATCGAATTCGGTTCTTCCCACGAAATAATTTCCTTCTTTACGATCAATCAAAACGTTGAATTGCTTCCCGATTTTTTCCTGATTCAATTCCCAGGAAATCTGTGACTGAACCTCCATGATCTCATCGACACGGCGCTGTTTCACTTCCGCCGGCACATCATCAACTAAATTATAAGCATGCGTGTTTTCTTCGTGTGAATACGTAAAACAACCCAGACGATCAAACCGCTGATTGCGCACCCATTCTTTCATTTCCCGGAAATGTTCCTCCGTTTCGCCCGGATAACCACAGATCAAAGTCGTGCGTATCGCCATATTCGGAACTTTCTCACGGAATTTGTCCAGCAAAGCATTGGTCTTTTCCAGTGTTGTTCCGCGGCGCATCGACTTCAGTAAATCAGTCGAAATATGTTGCAAGGGAATATCGATATAATTACAAACTTTTGGTTCTTCCCGGATCACATCCAGAACTTCTTCGGGAAATCCGCTTGGAAAAGCGTAATGCAAACGAATCCACTGAATTCCTTCCACTTTTACCAGCTCTTTCAGCAGATCCGCCAAAGCACGTTTTTTGTAGATGTCTAAACCATAATAAGTCAGATCCTGCGCGATCAAAATCAATTCTTTCGTTCCGTTTTTTGCGAGATTTTGCGCTTCTTTCACCAGATCTTCGATAGGCGTAGAGCGGTGTCCGCCACGCATCAGCGGAATCGCACAAAATGAACAAGGACGGTCACAGCCTTCCGAAATTTTCAAATAGGCATAGTGGCGTGGCGTAGTGGTAAGACGTTCTCCGACTAATTCGTGTTTATAGTCCGCACCTAAAGCTTTTAGCAGCAAAGGCAAATCACGTGTCCCGAAATATTGGTCAACATCAGGAATCTCCCGTTCCAAATCTGGCTTATAACGTTCAGATAGACATCCGGTTACAAATACCTTTTCTACTAAACCATCTTCTTTTCGTTGTACATAATCCAAAATGGTGTTTACGCTTTCTTCTTTGGCATTGTCGATGAATCCGCAGGTATTGATCACCACGATTTCACCTTTCTTTTCGTGCACCACATCTTTGCCGTTGGCTTTCAATTGTCCCATTAAAACTTCCGAATCATAGACGTTTTTGGAGCAGCCCAATGTTACAATGTTGATTCTTTTTCTTCCCGTGGATTTTGTACGCATAATTTAATTGAAAATTCGAAGTGCAAATTTACGGGAATTAATTGGCAAAAAAAGAATCTAAGAAGTGAATGATTTAAATCTTATAGGATGAAGTAAATTATTCATTACTTCCTAAAAAATAAATTGGATGTAAAGGAAGTTTATTCTTTTCATCGTCAGACATTTTATTGTAATATTGTTGCCATAAAGTTAAAAATCGTTCAAAATCAATTAATTCAATATGTTTATCCATAGTTCTTGCCTCATTTATTGAATAGGAACTAAATTCACCTGAAGTAACAAAAATTCCCACATCAGAGCTTCTCTTCATTGTTCCAGCTAATTTTTGAATATCATCAGAAGAAATTTTTGATTCAGGTCTATGTTTTACCTGAACGATAATTCTAGGAGGTTTTACACCTAAGGGATCTGTATAAGCTATTATGTCAATTCCGCCATCTTTACCTTTTGGTGAAATGTGGGAAATATGATACCCCATTGATTTTAGAAGAATAGCCACCAAGTCCTGAAATTCATAAGGATTTTTACTGCTTACAAACTCTCTTATCCCCTCTGTTGCTCTAGTTTCATATTGCTCAAGAAGTGCAGATTGTTTCTGTGATTCGTCTTTTCCTAAATCAATGTCTTCTTCAATTTCGTGAATAGGATTTTTGTTTTTTTCATTTTTAAATTTAGCGTTCCATTCCCTATATTTTTTTGTTGCTGTTTCAAGAAGTTTTTCTTGCCCTAATTTTATTGCTTCTTCTCCTTCTTCGGTTAAATACCAAATTCCTGTTTGCTTTCTTAGGAAACCGGCTTTCATACAATCAATTGTATAAAAATGTAGTATGCTTTCCCATCTCACATATCCAGTCTTTTCATAAATATGATTTTCATAATCATCAAAATTAATTGTTTCTCTTATTTTATCAATAACATCCTTTCCTCGCATTTCACCTCCATATTCTTTTAAAATTTTAAAGGTTGCGTAAATTGTTTTTTGTGCTATTAATTTTGATTTAGAAACTTTTTTCATTTTAGTATTTTACATTTGATTTCCCCAAATATCCAAAATTCCATTCATTTTAACAATTCCCCTAACGAATTTGAAACTTCCAATCCCGCACCTCAAATTTCAGGAATTATCGTATTTTTGGAACCGGTTTCCCGTTCAACTCAAAACACATAACGCTAAACCGCAAAACACAAAACAATGTCAAAAACCATAGAAAAAAAAGAATTCGATATCAAGAATGATATTTACAAACCGCAAAATGCCATCCGTGTCGTAACGGCAGCTTCCTTGTTTGATGGCCACGATGCTGCCATCAACATCATGCGCCGGATGATTCAACGAACGGGTGTGGAGGTAATTCACCTCGGCCATGACAGAAGTGTGGAAGAAGTGGTGGACACTGCCATTCAGGAAGATGCACAAGCAATTGCCATGACTTCTTATCAAGGCGGACACAACGAATATTTCAAATATATGTTCGATTTGCTTCAGGAAAAAGGAGCGGGGCATATCAAAATTTTTGGCGGCGGCGGTGGTGTGATTCTTCCTTCCGAAATCAAAGACCTGATGGATTACGGAATCTGCCGGATTTATTCGCCTGATGACGGACGTGAATTGGGTTTACAGGGAATGATCAATGATTTGGTGATGAAATCCGATTTTCCGACCGGTGATAAATTGACCCAAAATATGATTGATACCTTGCAGGAAAAGGACAACCACCATTTGGCGCAAACCATTTCTGCATTTGAAAATAATTTGAATGAATACCAATCTTTTTACGAAGAAATTAAAAAGAAAGCCGAAGAAAATCACATCCCGATTTTAGGAATGACCGGAACCGGTGGCGCGGGGAAATCTTCTTTGGTGGACGAACTGGTAAGAAGGTATTTATTGGATTTTCCCGATAAAACGATTGGGATTATTTCCGTCGACCCAACCAAGCGTAAAACTGGAGGTGCACTTCTCGGCGACAGAATCCGCATGAATTCTATCAATAATCCGCGTGTTTATATGCGTTCTATGGCAACGCGCCAGGCGAATTCTTCGATATCCAAACACATCGCTCCGGCATTGGATGTGTTGAAAGCGGCCGGATTTGATTTGATCATTCTCGAAACTTCTGGTATCGGGCAATCTGGTGCGGAAGTGATGGAATATGCTGATCTTCCTTTGTACGTGATGACGCCTGAATACGGTGCTGCGACCCAGTTGGAGAAAATTGACATGTTGGACTTTGCGCAAATTGTGGCGATCAATAAATTTGACAAGAAAGGGGCGGAAGATGCTTTACGAGATGTGAAGAAAACCTTTCAGCGCAACCACGAACGTTTTACCGAATCCCCTGAAAACATGCCGGTTTATCCGACACGTGCCTCACAGTTCAATGATGCCGGAACCAACCAGCTTTACAAAGCTTTGATGGCAAAATTGAATGATTCGAATGGGAAATTTGAATCGAATTTGGCATTTGACAAAGTAGCCAAAGAACAAATTACGGCGGTGATTCCACCAAAACGTGTCCGTTATCTTTCTGAGATTGTTGAGAACAACCATTCTTATGACAAATGGGCGGATGAACAAAGCAAACTGGCACAGGAAATTTACGCTTTGGATATTTCAACTAAAATTTTAAGTGAAGAGGATAAATCATTTGATTTAGAATATATTAAAAATAAAAAATTAGAAAAATTAACACCTGAGAATAGAGATTTAATTCAAAGTTGGGACGAAAAGAAAAAACGTTACGAAGACGAATTTTATATTTTCAAAGTTCGTGACAAAGAAATCAAAATTCAAACCCATACCGAATCACTTTCACACACACAGGTTCCGAAGGTTTCCTTGCCAAGATACGAAGCCTGGGGTGATGTTCTGAAATGGAGTTTGCAGGAAAATGTTCCCGGCGAATTCCCTTACACCGCCGGAATTTATCCGTTCAAACGAACCGGAGAAGATCCGACGCGAATGTTTGCCGGAGAGGGTGGACCGGAAAGAACCAACCGACGTTTCCATTATGTGAGTCTGGGAATGCCGGCCGCGCGTTTGTCAACAGCTTTTGACAGTGTGACTTTGTACGGTCAGGATCCGGCAATCCGTCCCGATATTTACGGAAAAATCGGAAATGCGGGCGTTTCC
>PJUF01001516.1_pt1 | contig 11465 bp, 8 predicted proteins | sample 1512191 | NCBI WGS metagenome assembly PJUF01 (sample SAMN08177673, study PRJNA422409) | Feces metagenome, whole genome shotgun sequencing project. | isolation source: Chicken feces (3) enriched on wood chips | host: Gallus gallus | place: USA: Madison | collected 2015-01-15 | reverse complement strand
CTGGGCCACATGGCCTCCAAGCCGGTGATGGAAGGCAAGTCGGTCCTGTTCAAGCGCTTCGCCGATGTCGACAGCTTCGACGTCGAGGTGAAGACCATCGACCCGGACGAGTTCGTCACCGTGGTCAAGAACATCGGCGACACCTGGGGCGGCATCAACCTGGAGGACATCAAGTCCCCTGAGTGCTTCGAGATCGAAGCCCAGCTGCAGGACCTGCTGGACATTCCCGTCTTCCATGACGACCAGCACGGCACGGCCATCATCTCGACCGCCGGCCTGATCAACGCGGCCCACATCGTCGGCAAGAAGCTGGAAGACCTCAAGGTCGTCCTGTCGGGCGCCGGGGCGGCCGGCCTGTCGTCCATCGCCCTGATGAAGGCCGCCGGCGTCAAGGCCGAGAACACGGTCATCTGCGATCGCCAGGGCGTCATCTACAAGGGCCGCGACAACGTCTCCCAATGGCAGGCCGCGCACGCCACCGACACGCCTCTGCGCACCCTGGCCGAGGCCATGGTCGGCGCCGACGTCGTGCTGGGCCTGTCGGCCAAGGGCGCGATCACCAAGGAGATGGTCGCCTCCATGGCGCCCAATCCGATCATCTTCGCCATGGCCAACCCCGACCCGGAAATCACCCCGGAAGACGTCAAGTCGGTGCGTTCGGACGCCATCATGGCGACGGGCCGCTCGGACTATGTGAACCAGATCAACAACGTCCTGGCCTTCCCCTATCTGTTCCGGGGCGCGCTGGACGTGCGCGCACGCCAGATCAACCACGAGATGAAGATCGCCTGCGCCCACGCCCTGGCGGCGCTGGCCCGCGAGGACGTGCCGGACGAGGTCGCCGCCGCCTATCGCGGCCGCAAGCTGAAGTTCGGCCCGGAATACATCATTCCGACCCCGTTCGACCCGCGCCTGATCTGGTACATCCCGCCCTTCATCGCCCAGACGGCGATGGAGACCGGCGTGGCGCGCAAGCCGATCGAGGACATGGACGCCTATCGCATCAGCCTGCGCCAGCGGGTCGATCCGTCGGCCGCCCTGATGCAGAAGATCCAGGCCAGCGTGCGCTCGGGTCCGAAACAGCGCGTCGTCTTCGCCGAGGGCGAGGAGCAATCGGTCATCCGCGCCGCCTGGGCCTTCAAGCAGGCCGATCTCGGCACGCCCATCCTGGTCGGCCGCGAGGAGCTGATCCGCCAGAACGCCGCCGAGGCCGGACTGAGCTTCGATGAGCTGGGCATTCAGATCATGAACGCCCGCGTGTCGGACCGAAACGCCGAATACGTCGACTGGCTCTACGCCCGCCTGCAGCGTCGCGGCTATCTGCGTCGCGACGTCCAGCGCATGATCAATCAGGACCGCAACTATTTCGCCGCCGCCATGGTCGCGCGCGGCGAAGCGGACTGCATGGTCACCGGCGTGACCCGCAACTTCAACATGGCCCTGAAGGAAGTCCGCCGCGTCCTCGACGTCACGGACCGCATGATCGGCCTGTCGATCCTGCTGGCCAAGGGGCGCACCCTGTTCGTGGCCGACACCTCGATCCACGAACTGCCCGACGCGGCCGAACTGGCCGAGATCGCGGTCAAGGCCGCCGCCACGGTCAAGACCCTGGGCCGCAAGCCGCGCGTCGCCTTCCTCAGCTATTCGACCTTCGGCGATCCGCCGGGCAACCGCGGCGAGAAGGTGCGCGAAGCCATCCGCATCCTCGACGGCATGGATCTCGATTTCGAATATGAAGGCGAGATGCCGCCGGCCCTGGCGCTCAACTCCGACGCTCGCGCCAACTACCCCTTCATGCGCCTGACCGGCGACGCCAACGTCCTGGTCATGCCGGCCATCCACTCCGCAGCCATCTCGACCCGACTGGTCCAGGCTCTGGGCGGCGCCACCGTGATCGGTCCGCTGCTGGTGGGTCTGGAGAAATCGGTCCAGATCGTGCCCCTGGGCGCCTCGGTCAGCGAGATCATGACGGCGGCCACCTTCGCCGCCTACGCCGAAGGGGTGGAGGTCGAGGACTGACCGCCGACCCATCGCAACAACGTCGAGAGGCGGCCTTCGGGCCGCCTCTTTGCGTTTCAGGACAGAGCGTCTTCCGAGGCCGCCGCCTTCTTCTGCTCAGCGATCAGGCGCGCATGACGCGGCGCGACGTAGAAGGCCAGAACAATGGCGAACACGCCGATCACTGTCGAATAGAGGAAGAAGGTGACATAGCCCGCCCCCAGTCCGGCGGGCGTGACCCCGCTCTTGGCGGCCCCGATGACAAGGGATTCCGGCGGCAGGGCGTGGAACAGTCCTTTCAGCGCGCCCAGCGGCCCTCCTGCGTCCGCCGCTCGCGCGGACGCCTCGACGATCTTGCCGGACTGGGATGCGATGAGCTTGCCCGGCAGGGCGTACAGCGAACTGAACAGGGCGTACTGGGTCGCCGTGAAACCGATCGACGTCAGACTGGACATATAGGCGATCAAGGCCGTGCCGGCGTATCCGGTGGCCAGGTTGTCCACCCCGATGGCGACGAAGAGGGCGGTCAGATCATGGCCCTGGGTGGCCAGCCAGGCGAAGACCAGGTTCGACACCGGGCTCATGAAGGCGCCGACCACCATGGTGCGGATCAAGCCGAAACGGGCGACCGACCAGCCGCCGATGAAGACGCCCAGCGACATGGCGATCACGCCGAACAGCTTCCGCACCTCGCCGATCTCGATCAGGCTGAACCCCAGGTCAATGTAGAAGGGGTTCATGATGTTCAGCACGAAGTCCGCCAGACGATAGAGGCAGATCAGCGCCAGGATCGGGCCGGCGAGCCGGCCGAAACGCACGAAGAAGTCCTTCAGCGGCGCGCCGAACGAGCCTGCCAGATAGGCGCCCGGGCGCGTGCGCCAGCCCGGCACCGGCGCGCAGGCGAAGAACAGCAGGCCGAAGCCCAGGACGATCCAGCCGAACTGGATCAGCACGCCGACGCCGCCGCTCTCGACAAGACCGGCGGTCAGGGCGCCCAGGATCTCCTGGGGCAGGATGGCGCCGAAAGCCCAGGCGAAGGCGTCGATCTTGTCGGTCAGGCCGGTCCCGATCAGAACCGCCGAGACAAAGATGAGGCCGAGGCGCAGGACCCATTCGGCCTTCTCCGCCACGGGTCGCGAGGGAATGTCGGATACCGGAATGGCGCGCACGACGTGCTGCTTCTCGCGCGGCGCGAGTAGAACGCCCATCACGCCGACGCCCATCAGGGCGGCCATGATCGCGTAGGACAGGTTCCAGTTGTAGAACTGCGCCAGGGCCAGGGGCACGAAGCCCGCGACGATCTGAGCGACCCGGTACCCCAGTTGATAGGCGGCCGCCATGGCGCCCTGGCGACTGTCGTCGACGGCCTCGATGCGCCAGGCGTCGATGGCGATGTCCTGGGTGGCGCCGAAAAAGCCCACCATGACCGCAAAGGCCGCCACGGCGCCGAGGGACGTCTGCGGATTGGAGCCCGAGATCAGCCACAGGCCGACGATGATGACGACCTGCGTCGCCAGCATCCACGAGCGACGGTGTCCCAGCCAGCGCGTCAGACCCGGAATATTGGTGCGGTCCAACAGGGGCGCCCAGACGAACTTCAACGCATAGGTCAGGGTGGCCAGGGCGAAGAAGCCGATCATCTCCAGCGTCACGCCTGCGTCGCGCAACCAGGCCGACAGGGTGTCATAGATCAGCAGATTGGGCAGACCCGCCGCAAACCCCAGCAGCAGCATGGCCATCGGCCGCCGTTCGCCATAGACGGCGAGCCCCCCCAGGCCTCGGGCGGCCGAAGCGGGCGTCTTGGAATCAGTCATGCATGGCTCCGGCGGAGGCGCCGCCGGGCGATACGGACGACGGACTACTGGCGGTTAGGACACCGCGACCTTGGCGCGGTTGGCGGCGTTCGTCCAGCGCGCCAGGGCGACGCGCAGGGCGTCCGCCTCCAGCGGCTTGGCCAGGTGATCGTCCATCCCGGCCTCGAGACAGGCCGCGCGGTCCTCCGCGAAGGCGTTGGCGGTCAGGGCGATGATCGGCGTCTGGTCCCCACGCGCCCGCAGCGCGCGCGCCGCGCTCGGCCCGTCCAGGCGCGGCATCCGCATGTCCATGAAAACCAGGTCGAAGCGCGCCGCCTTCAGGGCGTCCAGCGCCTCCTGGCCGTCGGCGGCGGTCTGGACCACGCAACCCTCGCGCCGCAGCAGGGTCCTCGCCAGAAGGGCGCCGACCGGATTGTCCTCGACCAACAGGACGCGCACGCCCTTGAAGGCCACATGGGCCACCCGGTCGTCGTCGCCCGGCCGGACCGGCGGCGCGGGCAGGCCCCGGCGCGGCGCGGCCGCCGCCAGGGCGCGCTCGGCCAGGGACGCCCGGCGCAGCGGCTTGATCAGATAACCGCAGAAACCCGCCGCCCGATAGCGGCTGATCAGATCCCGTTCGGACGGGCGCAGCAGGATGATGGCCTGGCCCTGGCTGGGCCGGACCGCCAGCGCCCCGTCTTCGGCGCCCGCATGATCGATGAGGGTCACCCCGGCCTGGCGCGCGACCCGACCGCCCGAGGCCTCGATCTGATCGGCGGCCGCACGGCGCACGAAGGGATCCGGCGTGCGGATGGCCACGGCCAGCCCCGCCAGGGGCCGCGCACGGGCTTCGGCCTCGTCCGCCACGGGAAACTCGGCCTCGAAACGGAAGCGGGCGCCGGCGCCGTCCGGGCGATCCTCGACCACCGCGGTTCCGCCCATGGCGCGCGCCAGCCGCCGCACGACCGCCAGGCCCAGTCCGGCGCCGTCGAACCGGGCGGCGTCGGAGGCGTCGGCGTGGCCGAACTCCTCGAAGATGCGCCCCCGCGCCTCCTCCGGCACGCCTGGACCGGTGTCGTCGACGATGAAGGCCAGACGCGTGCGCGATCCAAGGCGTTCGCCGATGAGCTCGACCGCCAGACGGACCCCGCCCCGGTCGGTGAATTTCACGGCGTTTCCCGCCAGGTTGAACAGGATCTGGCGCAGACGGCCCTCGTCGGCGATCACGTCCGGAGCCTCGGCCGCCACCGACCAGACGATCTCTAATCCCTTGTCGTGGGCGCGCGGGCTCAGCAGTTCGGCCACGCCCCGCACCAGCCCCTCCAGGTCGACAGGGGCCGGGTCGAACTCCAGCGTCTCGGCTTCGAGCCGGGCGTAATCCAGCAGATCATTGACCAGGCCCAGCAGATGCTCCGCCGACTTCTGCGCCGCCTCGGCATAGGCGCGCTGCGCCCCATCCAGACGCGTTCGCGACAGCAGGCCCAACATGCCGATCACCCCGTTCAGGGGCGTGCGCATCTCGTGACTCATCAGCCGCAGGAACTGGTGTTCGGGCGAGCTTCCATCCACGGCGGCGACGGGCGCGGCCGGGAAAAGCTCGGTCTGCGACGAAGGTTTGCGGCGCGTCTGTCCCATAGCGGCAGCCTAGGGCCGAGGTGTTAATTCCAAACGAACGGCGTTTGTCCCGGCCCTGTCTCGCGAACAGGAAACAGAATTCGTCGACTGGCCTGACGGTCGAAATCCTCATGGGCCCCGACCGTGCTGCGCCGGTACATCAAGGCTTCGGCCACATGGCGGCGCAGCACGCCGTCGGCCCCGTCCAGATCGGCGATGGTGCGGGCCAGACGCAGGGTCCGCGTCCAGCCGCGGGCGGTCAGGTCCCCGGCCTCTCCGGCCTTCATCAGCAGGGCGCGCCCCGCCTGATCGGGCGCGGCGAACCGCTCCAGCGCCTCACCCGAGGCGCGGGCGTTGAGCGCCTGCATTCCCGTCAACCCGGCCTCGGCCATGCGATTCTCCTGCATCTGCATGGCGGCGGCCACACGGGCGGCGGCCTCGGCCGTGCCTTCGGCCGGAGCGGGCAGGATCATGTCGGCGGCCGTCACCGCCGGCGTCTCCACCGTCAGGTCGATGCGGTCGAACATCGGGCCGGAGATGCGGTTCTGATAATCCTTCTGGCAGCGCGGAGCCTTGCCGCAGGCGCCGCGCCCCGGCCCGCCCACGCCGCAACGGCAGGGGTTCATCGCCGCCACCAACTGGAACCGCGCCGGATAGCGCACATGGGCGTTGGCGCGCGCCACCACGATCTCGCCCGTCTCCAGCGGCTGGCGCAGGCTGTCCAGCGCCTGGGGCGAATATTCGGGCAGTTCATCAAGGAAGAGGACGCCGTTGTGCGCCAGAGAGGCCTCGCCCGGCTTGGCCTTCAGTCCGCCGCCGGTCAGGGCCGCCATCGACGCCGAATGATGCGGCGCCCTGAACGGCCGTTCGCGGGTCAGGCCTCCGCGCTCGATCAGGCCCGCCACCGACCACACCATCGACGTCTCCAGCCGCTCCATCGGCGTCAACGGCGGCAGCAGGCCCGGCAGGCGCGCCGCCATCATCGACTTACCCGAACCCGGCGGGCCGACGAACAGCAGGTTGTGCCCGCCCGCGGCGGCGATCTCCAGCGCCCGCTTGGCGCCCTCCTGTCCCTTGACCTCGCGCAGGTCGGGCACGGCGCGCCCTTCCAGCACCGGCCCTGGTTGAGGCGGGCGCAGCACCTGGGTTCCGCGAAAATGGTTGATCAGGCCGATCAGGGAGCGCGGCGCCAGCAGCCGCGCCTCGCCCGCCCAGGCCGCCTCGGGCCCGTTGGCCTCGGGGCAGATCAGGCCCAGCCCCATGGCGTTCACCGCCATGGCGGCGGGCAGGGTTCCGCCGACCGCCGCAATCTGGCCGTCCAGACCCAGTTCGCCCACCGCCGCCCAGCCGTCCAGGGCGTCCGGCCCGATCACCCCCATGGAGGCCAGCAGGGCCAGGGCGATGGGCAAGTCGAAATGGCTGCCCTCCTTGGGCAGGTCGGCGGGGGCCAGGTTGGCGATCACCTTCTTGGCGGGCAGCGCCAGGCCGATGCCCGCAAAGGCGCCGCGCACCCGCTCGCGGCTCTCGGCCACCGCCTTGTCCGGCAGGCCGACGATGGCGAAAGCCCCAGCGGGCGAACCGACCTGCTGCACCTCCACATCGACCCGACGCGCATCGACGCCGTCGAAAGCCACCGTCACCACCCGCGCGACCATGCCGTTCCCTCCCGCAGTCGAGAGAACAAATCACGAACTCACGTCAACTGCAAGAGCGTCGTTCGGTCAGTTCGTCGGCAGGTCGGCTTCCGGCGCGATCGTATGGATCACCTGACCCTCGGCGTTCAGGAACTGGATGGCGCCGAAGCCTTCCTCGGTCACGGTCAGGCGCAGGCGCGGCTTGTCGTTCCTGTCCGCCAGGGCGACGGCGGGCGTGCCGTCGGCGGCCAGCGACAGACGCATCCGCGTCGGCGTCTGCACGCCGGGAACCAGCGCCCCGCCCAGGCCCGGCTCGCGCACTAGCGGCGGCGCCTGGTTGAAGACGAAGCTGACGGAGCCGTCGGGCGACACGCGCCAGCCGACCGCGTCCATCGCCGGATGGTCCAGCGCCAGAACGGCCATGCCGCCCTCGACGTCGGCCGTGCCGAAACCGCCGCGCTCGCTGCCCTTGTCGTCATAGAGGATCAGGCCGGCGACGTTGAAGGCCCGCTTATACTGGATTCCGTCGATGATCGGCGGCGGGGTCGCGCCCGACAGGGTCATGCGGATGGTCCCGTCGGCGTCGACGATATCGATGCGCCGGGCGCTGATGCGGTCATGGTCCGGCGTCTCGATCCGGGTCTGCGGCGTGCGAGTCTCGATGATCCGCTCCAGCACCTCCAGCGACGGGCGTTTCGGCTCCGCATTCGGCGATGCCTCCTGGGCGCCCGCCGGGCAGGCGATCGCCAGTGCCAGGACGACCAGCGCCCCGGCCTTGTTCAGTGCAGTCATTAAGGTTCCCTCCCGTGAAGCGCGTCTTCAGGCGGCCGCGCCCTTCCTTTGCTCGATGACTTCCCACATGCGCTCGGTCGCATCGGTCCCGGCGAACTTCAGCAGCTGCTGGGCGCCGGTCGGGGAGGTGACGTTGATCTCGGTCAGATAGTCGCCGATCACATCGATGCCGACGAAGATCAGGCCGCGTTCCTTGAGATAGGGGCCGATGGCGGCGCAGATCTCCAGATCGCGCGGGGTCAGTTCGACCGGCGCCGCCGTGCCGCCGACGCGCAGGTTGGAGCGCACCTGGTCCTTGGCCGGAATGCGGTTGATGGCGCCCACCGGCTCGCCGTCGACCAGGAGGATGCGCTTGTCGCCCGCCGAGACCGCCGGGATGAATTTCTGGATCACCAGAGGATCGCGCGAGGCCTCGGCGTGAATCTCGATCAGGGCCTCCAGGTTGGGATCGTCGGCCTTCAGGCGCACCACGCCCGAACCGGCCGCGCCGTGCAGCGGCTTCAGCACCACATCGCCGTGGCGGCGATGGAAATCGACCAGGGCCTCGGGGTCGGACGACACCAGGGTCGGCGGCTGCAGGCCGGGGAAGAGGGTGGCGATCAGCTTCTCCGGCGCCGAGCGCACCTCGGCCGGGTTGTTGACCACCAGGGTCTTGGGATGCACCCGCTCCAGCAGATAGGTGGCGGTGACATAGGCCATGTCGAAGGGCGGGTCCTGACGCATCAGGATGACGTCGATGTCCTCGGCCAGGTCCAGGCGCTGCTCGGGACCGAAGTCGGCGTGGTCGCCCTGCTTGCGCTGAACCGTCACCGGACGGGCGCGACAGAAAAGGCGGCCGTCCTCCAGCGCCAGGGTGCGGAAGTCATAGACCCACAGCTTGTGGCCGCGCGCCTGCCCGGTCAGGGCCATCAGGAAGGTGGTGTCCGACTCGACGTTGACCGCCTCGAGCGGATCCATCTGGATGGCGACCTTGAGCATGGGGAGTCCTTCTTTGTGGCGCTATCGCTCGCGCCGCGGGCGCTCGCTGTTTGAGCTGGTTTTAGTGGCGCTGACGCTCGCCCCGCAGGCGCGCTGCTTGAGCGCCGAAGCGCCGTCAACGCCTACTTGAGGCTCGGACCTGCCCGCCGCAAGGCCGCGCTTCAGTTCAACCGCATCCGCACCCGGTCCAGGCGGGCGTCGCAGGCGGCGATCGGCTCGCCCAGGGTGCGGGCGCGCGACAGGGCCTGCATGGCGCCGGTCAGGGCGCCCTGCTTCTCGCGGGCGGCGGCCACGTCCAGCCACGGGCGGTGATCCTCGGGGTCCAGCAGGGCGCGGCGCAGGGCCGAACGTTCGGCCCCTTCATAGTCGCGGGCCTGAAGCGCGCGAGTGAACAGGATGTTCTGCAGGCGGACCAAGGTCTGGCGCTCGCTGACCGGGGCCATCAACAGGTCGAGCCGGTCGGCCACGTGCGGCGTCAGCCCCGCCAGCAGGGCGCGGCGCGTCAGCTCCGACGGCAGGACCAGCCGTCCCTGGCTGAACGGGTCCAGCGCCACCGGCCCCTCGGGCGTCTCGACCCGCAGCAGGACATGGCCGGGAAAATCGACCGGCGCCGCCGTCAGCCCGGCTCGCCGCGCCGCATCCAGATAGAAGATGACCAGAACCGCCGACAGGCCGCGCCGCCGCTCGGCCACGTCGATCACGTCCGTATTGGCCGGATGGTCGTAGTTCAGCAGGTCGCCGTTCAACCGCAGGTCGCCGGCCAGGGCCTCGGTCAGGGCGTCGTCGGGGCTTTCATTGGCCGCGCGCTCCTTGAGCCTTTGGGCGGCGTGATCGGCCAGAATGCGCACGCCGTCGGCGTCGCGGAACGGATAGTCGTGGATGGCGCAGGCGATGGCGCAATCCAGCAGGGGAAAGGCCTCATCCGGCCCCTGTCCCGCCTGCGCCAGCACCGCTTCTGCTTCCTCGCGCGTCAAGACCGGTCCGCTCCCGTGGAGATCACGCCGCGAAGATGACGCGGAAAGCGTCCGGGGGCCAGCGCCACCATGTCGATTCTCAGGTCCAGACCCGCCAGGGCCGGCCGTCCGCGCGCCGCCGCCTCGGCCGCGCGGATCAGGCGCTGGTGCTGATCCGCCCCCAGGGCCAGCGTCGCGGCCTCGAGCGTCGCACGGCGCTTGACCTCGACAGCGGCCAGAACGCGCCCGCGCCGGGCCAGAATATCAATCTCGCCGCCCCGGCCCCTCAGGCGGAAGGCCAGAACCTGATAGCCCTTGAGCATCAGCCACAGGGCCGCGATCCACTCGGCGTCATGCCCCTGGCGATGCGACCGTCCGCCCAGCTGTCGGCGCCAGCCGGCCTTGGGCTTCCTCGGCGGCGGAGGCGGCCCCAGGGCCGGGCTCACCGCCCCTTCAGCTCCAGCGCCCGCTTGTAGAGCGGCTTGCGCGGCAGGTTCAGCGCCTTGGACACCTCGGCCGCCGCCTCGCCGGGCGGCAGGCGGGTGAGGGCTTCGGACAGGGCGGCGTCGGCGTCGGCGGCGCTGGCCGTCTCGGCCTCGCCGGGGCCGACCACCACCACGATCTCGCCCTTGGGCGCGTCCAGACGCGGATCAGCGGCCAGCTCGGCCAGATCGCCCCGCACGCATTCCTCATAAAGCTTGGTCAGTTCGCGGGCGACGGCGGCCGGGCGCGGCCCCAGCACCTGCGCCATATCGGTCAGGCTGTCCCTCAGGCGCGGCCCGCTTTCGAAGAAGACCAGGGTCTGACGGCCGGGCCGCAGCTCTTCCAGGGCCGTGCGGCGCGCCGCCGACCTGGGCGGCAGGAAGCCCGCGAACAGCACCCGGTCGGCGGGCAGGCCGGCGATGCACAGGGCGGCCAACAGGCTGGACGGGCCGGGGATGGGATGAACCGGCAAACCCTCGGCCACGACCGCCCGCGCCACCACATAGCCGGGGTCGGACACCAGCGGCGTGCCTGCGTCCGACACCAGGGCCACCACCTCGCCCGCCTTCAACCGTTCGACGGCGATCTCGGCCGCGCGGTTCGAAGCGTGGTCGTCGCACCGCTCCAGCCTGGCCTTCAGCCCATAGGCGGTCAGCAGCTTGGCCGTCACCCGCGTGTCCTCGGCCAGGACCAGGTCAGCCGCCGCCAGCACGTCCAGCGCCCTCAGCGTCATGTCGCGCAGATTTCCGATCGGCGTCGCCACCAGATACAGGCCCGACGAAACGGGGCGCGTGGGCGGGGCGGTCGGCGGAAAAAGCGGAGCGTCTGACATCGGCAGGACCCTGCCAGTCCGGCGCGGCGCGGTCTAGGTCAGCAGGGTCCTAAGCACGGCGTCCAGCAGCGGTCGCCCGGTCGACGTGGCGGCGATGCGGTCGTTCTTCAGACTGACGAAGCCGCCCGCGAGCAGATCGGCCAGCCTTCCAGCATCCGCCCACAGGCCCAACCGCTGCAGCAGGGTCAGGGGCACGCCCTCTACGGTGCGCAGGCCCAGAAGAACGCGCTCCTCGTCAGCGTCGCGCGGGTCGAGAACCTCGCGCTCGGCCCAAGGCGATCCAGCGGCGACGCCCTCCACATAGTCCCCGATACGGCGCTGGGCGAGGGTGGCGATCCGACCTTCGGCCAGTGTCATCCGCCCGTGGGCGCCGGGGCCGAGGCCGAGG
>PJUF01001510.1_pt1 | contig 11497 bp, 10 predicted proteins | sample 1512191 | NCBI WGS metagenome assembly PJUF01 (sample SAMN08177673, study PRJNA422409) | Feces metagenome, whole genome shotgun sequencing project. | isolation source: Chicken feces (3) enriched on wood chips | host: Gallus gallus | place: USA: Madison | collected 2015-01-15 | reverse complement strand
TGACCCATCTTGTCTACCCGGGTGCTTTGCATACGCGATTTCAGCATGCGATAGGGGCCATGCATCTGATGTCCATGGCCATAGAAACCTTACGGAGCAAGGGGATCATGATTTCGGAAGAGGAGGGCGAAGCGGTACTGGCTGCTATTTTGCTGCATGATATTGGCCATGGCCCTTTTTCGCATTCACTTGAGCATAGCTTGATTACAGGTGTTTCCCATGAATTGCTATCCTCCCTGCTGATGGATCGTATCAATCAGGATCTGGGCGGTAGATTGAGTTTAGCAATCAATATTTTTAATAATCACTACCCCAGAAAATTTCTGCATCAGCTGGTGTCCAGTCAGCTGGATGTCGACCGTATGGATTATTTAAACCGGGACAGCTTTTTTACCGGTGTTTCCGAAGGGGTCATTTCCTTTGACCGTATTATCAAGATGCTGCACGTGGTCAACGATGAAATCGTTGTTGAATATAAAGGTCTCTATTCCGTGGAGAAGTTTCTTATCGCGCGGCGGCTGATGTATTGGCAGGTCTATTTGCATAAGACCGTTATCGGTGCAGAGCAACTGCTGATAAAAATATTGCAGCGGGCGAAGGACCTGACCGCTTCGGGTGCGGCGCTATACTCGACGCCAGCATTTCACTGGTTTCTGAGCCAGCAGATTGACCGAACAAATTTTTTGGATGACCCGTTGCATTTGGACTGGTTTACTCGTTTGGATGATACAGACATTATGTCGGCGATAAAAACCTGGGAAAAACATGATGATAAAATTTTAAGTCGTATGTGCCAGCGGATTATGAAGCGGGATTTGTATCGGTCAATAATGAGCAATAAACCTTTTTCAGCAGCGGATATGGAGCTTGTGGAAAGGCGAGTTGGCCAGGCACTGGATGTGAATGACACGGATATTCATTATTATGTGTTCACACAGGAAATTCAGAATCGGGCGTATAATCCATCAAAGGATCCGATCAGGATCCTGTTGAAGTCGGGTGCACTTGTTGACATTACGGAGGCATCGGATCTCGGGAATTTAGAAGCATTGTCAAAAAACGTGTCTAAATACGCGTTATGTTATCCAAAAGAGGTAGGATATATAGCAATTCCTTCGGTTGGGTAATTATTTTTTAATAAAAAAACATAGATTTGTACCATGCAATTTACTGCTCAACAAATAGGAACATTATTAGAAGGAAGGATTGAGGGGAATCCAGAAGTTACAGTGGGTAACCTTGCCAAAATTGAGGAAGGTAAAAAAGGTGATCTTTCCTTTTTGTCAAATCCGAAATATGAGCATTTTATATATACTACGGATGCTTCTATCGTCATTGTGAATGAAGATTTGCAATTGGCTCAGCAGACCAAACCTACATTGACGATCATTCGGGTGAAGAACGCCTACGCAGCCTTCTCCACGATATTGAATATGTATAACGAATTTCGTCTGGATAAGAGCGGGCGTGAGGAACCGTGTTACATTCATGCGGAAGCCAAGATTGGCAGCGGCGGCTATATCGGTGCATTTGCCTATATTGGAAAAGGTGCCCAAATCGGCGATAATGTCAAGATTTACCCTCAGGTTTTTATCGGGGATAAAGTCACGATTGGCGACAATACCACGCTTTATCCCGGAGTAAAGATCTATCACGATTGCAAGGTCGGTAAGAACGTCGTCATTCATTCCGGCGTTGTTATTGGGTCGGATGGTTTTGGATTTGCTCCCCAGGAAGATGGCACCTATAAAAAGGTACCACAGATCGGTTATGTTCAGGTGGAGGATAATGTGGAGATTGGAGCGAATACGGTCATTGACCGGGCAACCATGGGTGCGACGATTGTGCGCGAGGGCGTTAAATTGGATAATCTCATCCAGATAGCCCATAATGTGGATATTGGAAAAAACACGGTTATTGCTGCACAGACCGGGATTTCGGGCAGTTCGAAAATTGGAGAACATGTCGTCTTGGGTGGACAGGTGGGGGTTGTTGGGCATATTACCGTTGCTAAGGGTTCCCAAATACAGGCACAATCAGGTGTGAACAGGTCGATTAAAGAAGAGGGTAAAAAATGGGGCGGAACACCGGTCATGCCATATCAACCTCAATTGCGCTCAAACGTCATATTTGCACGCCTACCGGAGTTAGAAAAGCGGATCCAGGAGTTGGAGAAGCTGTTAGAAACAAAAGTAAAATAATCTTTTTTCATTGAAATAAACTGTTCTTTAATTGTTAAGCTATCATGGGCAGGCCTACTTGCTGCTATCGATATGTATTATTGTCTCATGATGGGTTGTCAAAAGAAGTTTTGATTTAAAAATATGTTAATAGAAATGAATGTAAAACAGAGAACCATCAAAAACGAGGTCGAAATTTCGGGGGTAGGTCTTCATACAGGGAAAATAGTATCGATGACCATCAAACCAGCTCCGGAAAATCACTGGTTTAAGTTCCGGCGTGTGGATTTAGAAGGACAGCCTGAAATATTGGTTGATGCGGATAATGTCACCGATACTTCCAGAGGAACCACTATTTCTCAAAACGGCGCGAGTGTCAGTACAATAGAGCATTTAATGGCGTCCTTGATCGGTCTGCAGATCGACAATGTACTGATCGATATTGATGGTCCTGAAATTCCTATATTAGATGGCAGTGCGGCAATTTTTGTTAAATTGCTGGAGGAGGCTGGATTTGAAGAACAGGAGGCCGATAGAGATTATTATGAAATTTCGAATAATATCCATTATGCCGAGCCAGATCGTAAAGTAGAGATTCTGGGTATGCCTATGGACGGTTACCGTCTGACCTGTATGATCGACTTTAATTCACCAGTGCTGGGCAGCCAGCATGCAGCCATTACTTCTATTGAAGATTTCAAGTCAGAGATTGCTTCTTCACGCACGTTCTGTTTTCTGCACGAGTTGGAAATGTTGGTCGACCACGGGCTGATTAAGGGTGGCGACCTAAGCAATGCCATTGTGATTGTCGATAAAGAAACCTCACCCGAAGAGCTTCAGAAACTTGCTCATCTTTTCCATAAGGAGACTGTTGCTGTCGCAAAAGAGGGAATATTAAACAATAATCAACTACGTCACCAGAATGAACCGGCCCGACACAAACTGTTGGATATGGTCGGGGACTTAGCATTGGTTGGAAGGCCGCTGAAAGGGCACATCATGGCTGCCCGCCCGGGGCATGCGGCGAATGTAGCTTTTGCCAAGAAAATCAAGGAGCAGATTAAGAAAGACAAAACGCGTAAAAGAGTCAAGGTTTATGACCCGAATATGCCGGCATTGTACGATACCGTGGAAATTATGAAAATCCTCCCGCATCGTCAACCGATGCTGATGGTCGATAAGATTTTGGAATTAACCGAGACCCATGTTGTCGGTTTAAAGAATGTCACGATGAACGAGGATCTGTTTATGGGACATTTTCCCGGCGCCCCGTTATTCCCCGGCGTATTGCAGGTGGAAGCCATGGCACAGACAGGCGGTATTCTGGTACTAAAGACTGTTCCGGATCCTGAGAACTGGCTGACGCTATTTCTTAAAATTGAGAATGCACGTTTTAAGGCGCAGGTGACTCCGGGAGATTCCGTGATCTTTAGGTGTGACCTGATGGAGCCTATTCGTCGAGGGATAGCGAAAATGAAGGGGGTTGCCATGGTGGGAGAGAAGATCGTCTGCGAGGCCGAACTTATGGCTCAAATCGTAAGAGTAAATAACAACTAAATAAGTATAGATGATACAGCCATTAGCTTATATTCATCCTGAAGCAAAAATTGCTAAAAATGTGGTCATAGAGCCCTTTGTTACCATATACAAGGACGTTGTCATTGGCGAAGGTACGTGGATCGGCTCCAACGTGACCATTATGGATGGAGCTCGAATTGGAAAAAACTGTAAAATATATCCAGGTGCTGTAATTTCGGGAGAACCTCAAGATTTAAAATTTGACGGGGAAGTCACGACAGCGGAAATTGGTGATAATACAACCATTCGTGAATGTGTAACCATTAATCGTGGTACAAAAGATAAATATAGGACGGTCATCGGCAAAAACTGTCTGATTCAGGCATATAGCCATGTTGCACACGATTGTGAAGTGGGCGATAACTGTGTTTTTTCCAACAATAGCACCCTAGCAGGACATATCACTGTCGGTGATTATGTAGTTTTGGCAGGGATGGTAGCGGTGCACCAATTTGTGAAAATTGGTTCGCATGCTTTTGTCACTGGTGGATCATTGGTACGTAAAGATATCCCACCCTTTGTGAAGGCAGCCCGTGAACCTATTTCTTATGCGGGGATTAATTCTGTAGGACTTAGACGGAGAGGTTTTTCGGAGGAGCAGATTGCCGAAATCCAAAATATTTATCGTATCCTATTTGTTCAGAACCGCAACCTGGCAAAGGCCATGGAAATCATTGAAGCGGAGTATCAGGCTACAGAAATTCGTGACGAGATTCTGGATTTCATCCGGAATTCGGGACGCGGTATCATGAAAGGATTCAACAACCGGGCAATGTAATTGCACTACTGATTCATTCACTTTGGAAATAACACTGAAAGATATCGGCCGAAGGTATAATAATGAATGGATTTTCCGGCATATCAATTATCGTTTTGAGTCTGGTAAAAGTTATGCTATCCTTGGACACAACGGTTCGGGTAAATCAACGCTACTAAAAGTGCTATCGGGAAGTTTAACGCCGTCGGCGGGCGAACTGGTTTATACGCAAGGAGATCGAGTAGTTGGTGCTGATCAGGTGTATCAGTGGCTCGCTATCGCAGCACCTTACATGGATCTGATAGAGGAGTTTAGTTTGCATGAATTACTTGACTTTCATTTTAAATTTAAGGGCTATCTGACAGGCTTTGACAAGAACCGTGTGGTGGAGCTGCTGGGTCTGGAAAATGCTTTGGATAAAGAGATCAAATTTTTTTCATCGGGCATGCGTCAGCGGGTAAAGTTGGTTTTAGCCTGTTGTTCGGCTTCGGATCTGGTATTGCTGGATGAGCCAACGAGCAATTTGGACCGTGCAGGAGAAGAATGGTATCTCAGCCTAATTGATTTGACAAGGCGCCAATCCAGATTATTTATTATTTGTTCAAACCAAGAGAAAGAATACAGATTTTGTGACGAAACTATTTCAATTACGGAGTTCAAAAAGTAACGAATGAAATTTTAATAACACAATTAGTTTTTGTATTTTTGACGACTCAATAATGAGATAACCGTTTAAAGTTCAAATCAGAAAAATGGCCAAGGCATCAGAGGTAAAAGCAGGAAATATTTTAAGATTTAATGGGGAACTAGTCTCCGTAGAGGAATATATACATCGTACACCTGGAAATCTACGTGCATTTTATCAGGCGAGAATGCGTAATGTGAAGACTGGAAAATTAGTTGAATATCGTTTTCGTGTAGATGAGAGTGTAGAGATTGCACGGGTCGAAACCAATGATTATCAGTATTTGTACGAAGATGGAGAGTTTTTTGTTGTCATGGATAACGATAGCTATGAGCAATTTAACATTCCTAAATTTTTGTTCGGTGATTCAGCGCGCTTTTTAAAAGAAGGCATGAATGTGATCGTTGCCTTTGAAAGTGACGAGCCTATTATGGCAGAGGCTCCCAAAAGTGTTGAGCTGGAGATTACCTACACTGAACCAGCGGTCAAGGGCGATACCTCAACAAATGCGTTAAAAAAAGCTACAGTAGAAACTGGGGTAGAGATTATGGTGCCTTTATTTATCAATCAAGGAGAAAAAGTAAGAGTAGATACGCAAACCGGTAATTATATCGAGCGCGTAAAATAATATAAAGATTTTAGGTTTAGGTTGATTATTCGGTCTTGATAGCGCTCGCTACAAGGCCGTTTTTTTTAACATGGCAGGCTTAAAAATTTCTTTGTAGCAGTATCGATCTGATGCAGAACAGATAATACCAATTATGAAATCAAAAAAAGACCTTAGACAGGAGTTTAAAACAAAACGGTGTCAGCTTTCGGAGGAAGAGGAACACATGCTGAACCAAAAATTACAGATGCAGTTTCGTGGAATAGATCTATCGTTGATCCGATACTTGCACGTGTTTTTGCCGATCACTAAATATCACGAACCCAATACCTATCCGATGATCGAGTACCTGAAAGAGGCTTTTCCCCAGATGATGCTGGTGGTGTCACGGTCCAATTTTGAGGATTGTTCGATGCAGCATTATATCCTTGATCAGCACACCGTTTTTGAAATCAATAGGTGGGGGATTCCCGAGCCCGTGGCGGGCCTTGAGGTGGCCCCTTCGGAGATTGATTTTATTTTGGTTCCTCTGCTCGCTTTTGATTCAAACGGACATCGAGTAGGATATGGGAAAGGATTTTACGACCGTTTTTTCGCATTGTGCAGACCAGATGTTCAACGCGTTGGACTATCTTTTTTTGATCCGGTTGAAAACATTGCTGATGAAAACGAACACGATGTAAGGCTGACAAAAGCCATTACACCGGAGCGCATTTATCACTTTGATTAGTCCGAACTTTTGCACCGTATTTGCTATCTTTCCCGCTTGCAGGCTTCTCCCTGATGCTGAGCCGCGCGAGGCACATGGTAGAATAAAATTTATTTTCTATTTTTAGCGTAAATTCAATTGCTGTATCGGTATGCCGAGATTTTTGTTTATTCTATTTTTTATCGTTCTAAATTCTGGGATTACTGTCTCTGGAATGGATCTAATAGGTACCAATAGCTCGGTAGAAGAACGCAATTTTTATGAACGCATTATTCAGGAGGCGCAGCAGCATCAAGTTTCCAGTTCGGCTTTGACGCGGTACCTTACGCCCTATTTTGATCAGGCCATACGGAAAAATGACAAGGCCTTGCTGGCCATTTATTACTGCCTGTTGGCTGACCAGTCGTTTGAAGTAGAAGATACCAGGAATAATTTCAGTGATAAATATTATCTAAAAGCACTTGATCTCGAGAAGGATTACAGCTATCAAAATGTGAAAGCTTGGGTAAAAGTGATGTATGGTTTTTATCTGTACAGATGCTTAAAAGCTTCTGAAGCCCTTCCTTTTATGTTGGAAAGTGAAAAGGCATTAGAGGATATACCCAAAGATCTGGTGCTGGATCTGACACAAACGTATAAGAAGTTAGGATATTTCTTTGGGACCTTGGGAGATTATGCAACCGGAATCAAATACTTGAAGCTTGGGGCACAGCAAGCAGGAGTACCGTCGCGGCTGAAGGCTGCCATTTTGGACAATTTAGGTCTTTTGACGCTAAAAAGCGGGGGAGATACCGCACAGGCAATGAAGCATTTTGTGTTTGCCCGGGATTTGGCGCTTTCCGTGAGAGATTCTCTTCGATATGCCAAGATTTTGGGCAATCAGGCCAAGGTCTTTGAAGGTAGAAAAGATTACCGGAGGGCGTTGGCATTGTTAGAGCAGGATCTGGCGATCTCCAGGGCTTTGGGCAACAATAAGAACAGCGTTTACGCTCTGATGGCCCGTATCCGTCTATACATTTCGATGGGGGATAATAAGGGAATACCTCATATGCTTGATGAAGCGGAAGACCTCTTGATGGGGTCGGATGATAAAAAGACGATCCTCGAGCTGGAGGGGTATAAACTACGTCTGGCGTTACAGAACGGCGATGCACGAAAGGAGCTCCAAGCGCGGCGCAGGATCGATCGCCTTCAGGATTCCCTGCGATTTTTGGATGGAGACCCGGTATTGTCCCAGTTGAAATTCATGGCTGATAAACAGAAATACGCCTATAAGCTTTCATTGGCTCAGGCTCTGGTCAAGAAAAAGCAAGCGGAGAAAAGAGTGTGGGTTATGTTAAGTCTTTTTGTATTAGCCCTGTTCTTTTTTATTTATCAAGCTTTCCGTTACCGCTCCAAAAAGCGCTTGCGTGAGTATGAATATCAGCTGCTTCATTTAAAGTATACGAAAGCCAAGCTGGATAAAGAACTGGTCAGTTCTAAAAGTCAGGTGGAGGAATATATGGTTTATCTGAAGCGGAACAACGAACAGATCAATCTGTTGTCCTCCATGCTGGAGGAAATCGGGGAGAGCAGTGCCAAAGATCGGGATGAGCTGAAATCACTGTTGCACTCCCATCTCATCACAGAAGAGAAGTGGCAACAATTTAAGCTATTGCTGACAAGAGAGTTCCCGCATTTGCTACAGGATATTCAGGGTAAGTTTCCTGATATTACCGAATCCAATCTTCGGGTGATTGTGCTAATGAAATTGGGGCTAAATAACAGAGAGGTGGCCAATGTCCTTGGCGTCACCCCAGATGCGATTAAGAAATCGATGCAACGCTTAAAAAAGAAACTCGGAGAGCAGGCAGGATTATTAATGGAGTACATTTCGGATAAAGAGCTTGTTTAGGCCATTTTATCTCTTGGTCACTTGGATGCCACACCGCAATCTTTCACTCAAGCCATTGCCAATTCATAATCTTTTGCCCGAGGGCCTTGTTGTATGATCCCGTAAATGAACTTCTTGTTCTCTTTTGCCCGCTGGGGATGTTATTCCATAAACATGCGGAAGCGGAGCAGTTGACCAAGCAGACGATAGGACGATGCTGTTAGATCGGACCTTAAACTGTGATCAGTCTGTTATGAACAGATAGCAGTTTGTTCAGAACTCCCTATGGTTTACGATAACCAAGGAGGAGTTTATATCGAAATATCCTCAGTCTAGGGTAAAGTTTACGTATACTAGGTTAAACTGCCAGCTGTTTATGTGCTTTTGCACTGAGTTTATATCAAGCTGTCGTTCGTTTAAGGTAAAGTGTAATAAGTTGACAGTATACTGCTGGGAGTTTGGTGTAGCCCTACAGCAGTATGCTGTAAATTTGTTGCAGCTGAAAGTAGACTGCTCTGTGTTTGTGATAAACTGTCAGGAGTCTATGATAGACTGATAGGAGTTTATATTGGACTGATAGCAGTTTAAAGGAGCGTATATTACCGTTAGTAGATAATATACGCTTTTCTATCCGCTTCAAAAATGTCGGTCGGATCGATTAATCCAGCGGATTTTCCTTTAGGTACTTTTCCCAGGCCCAGGCTGAGGCCATCATTTCATCAATGCCTAGTGCAGCCTTCCAGTGCAGCTGCTGAGCTGACTTCGTTACATCGCCATACACTTTGATGATGTCACCATCACGTCGCGGGCCGATTTCATAATTCAGCTTCTGGCCTGATGCCTTTTCGAAGGCTTTGATCGCTTCCAGTACAGAGTATCCATTGCCTGTACCCACGTTGAACACGTCGTATTTGCCGTTTGGATTGCCTTGTTCCAATAATCTGATTGCGGCGACATGAGCTTTTGCCAGATCGACGACGTGGATATAGTCGCGGACGCATGAGCCATCCGGCGTGTCGTAATCGGCTCCGAATACCGTCAATTTTTCTCTTTTTCCGATGGCCGTCTGCGTGATAAACGGCAGTAAATTCTGCGGCACGCCGTTTGGCAGTTCACCGATCAGTGCGGACTCGTGAGCACCTACAGGATTAAAATAGCGCAATGCGATAATATTATAGTTGTCGTATGCTGCCGCTGTTTCTTCCAGGATCTCTTCTGCAATTTGCTTTGTATTACCATAAGGAGATGCTGCCTTTTTGACTGGAGCAGTTTCGTCTACCGGAAGACGGTCCGGTTCTCCATATACCGTGCAGCTTGAAGAGAATACAAAGTTGATCGGTCTGCTGCGGTATGCTTCCAAAAGATTGATTAAGGAGAAGAAGTTGTTGTGATAGTACTTTAAGGGGTTCTGTACAGATTCTCCAACTGCCTTAGAAGCGGCAAAGTGGATAATTCCCGAGATGTCGCTATTATTTTTGACAAATTCATTGACCTTGGCGGTATCACAAAGATCGAACTGGTGAAATTCGGGTTTTATCCCGATGATCTTTTCGATCTGATCCAAGATTTTAATGTTTGAATTTGAAAGATCATCGATGATTACGGGAATATATCCCGCCTGGTGAAGTTCGACAACGGTGTGCGAACCAATATAGCCTGTTCCTCCTGTGACTAATATTTTTTTGTTCATTATTGTTGATTATAGTAAGTAAAGTCTTTATCTGATAAGATATCCAAAGGCAATTTTCGGTAAAAATCAATAGTTTTTTGCAGGCCTGATTTTCGACCTACCTGCGGCTGCCAGTTCAATTTAGCCTTCGCCAGGCTGATGTCCGGCTTTCGTTGTTTTGGATCATCCACGGGCAATGGCTGGTAGCTGATTTTACTTGGACTGCCTGTCAATTCCAAAATTTCCTTTGCAAGCTGCACGAGTGATATTTCGTCCGGATTGCCAATATTGATGGGGTTTACGCAGTCGGAATGCAGTACACGGTAAATCCCTTCCACCTGATCGTCGATATAACAGAATGAGCGCGTCTGAAGCCCATCGCCAAATATGCTAATGTCTTGACCGCGGATGGCCTGCGCAATGAAAGTCGGGACAGCACGGCCATCGTTGAGGCGCATTCTCGGACCAAAAGTATTGAATATTCTTACAATCCGCGTGTCAAGCCCATGTGCATTGTGATAAGCCATGGTAATAGCTTCCTGAAATCGTTTTGCCTCATCATATACCCCTCTGGGGCCCACGGGATTTACATTTCCCCAATAGTCTTCCGATTGTGGAGAAATCAAGGGATCCCCATAGACTTCCGAGGTAGAGGCCACCAATATGCGGGCTTGCTTTGCTCTGGCCAGGCCAAGGAGGTTGTGAGTACCTAACGAACCTACTTTGAGGGTTTGAATCGGGATCTTGAGGTAGTCTACCGGACTTGCGGGGGATGCGAAATGCAGGATATAATCCAGCGGCCCCGGGATGTGCACAAATTTGGACACATCGTGATGATAAAAGTCAAAATTTTCGAGTTTGAATAAATGTGCGATATTCTGAAGATCACCTGTGATCAGGTTATCCATGCCAATCACCTCATAGTCTTCAGCAATAAAACGGTCGCAGAGGTGGGAGCCGAGGAAGCCGGCTGCTCCCGTGATCAAAATCCGTTTACGATGTTTATTTTCCACTCAATGCTTCCTTTTAATGAAATGGGTTTAATATCTTTGACTAAGATAAACATTATTTTAAAAACATGCGTTTGCTTTATTCGATTGGAATCTCTCTATATGGACTCTTATTGCGTATGTTGGCTCCTTTTCATGCCAAAGCCCGCCTCATGGTCGAGGGTCGCAGAGAATGGTATTTTCGGATGAAACAAACGGTTGACCCAACGCAAAAACATATCTGGTTTCACTTTGCTTCCCTGGGAGAATTTGAACAGGGAAGACCCGTGCTGGAGTGTGTAAAAAATAATTATGGTGACCATAAAATCATTGTAACATTTTACTCTCCTTCGGGCTACGAAATCCGGAAAAATACCAATCTGGCGGATTATGTTTTCTATCTGCCTTATGATAACGCTGACAATGCCACGCTATTTTTGGAGCTTGTCA
>PJUF01001509.1_pt1 | contig 11505 bp, 7 predicted proteins | sample 1512191 | NCBI WGS metagenome assembly PJUF01 (sample SAMN08177673, study PRJNA422409) | Feces metagenome, whole genome shotgun sequencing project. | isolation source: Chicken feces (3) enriched on wood chips | host: Gallus gallus | place: USA: Madison | collected 2015-01-15 | reverse complement strand
TTTCTACGTTTCTGACCGATCTACCAAAAAGATTTCGCGCTTTTTGCTGACTGATCAGGGGGACGCGAAACCGGATCTCACACAAATTTATAACAACCTGACCCCAAGTTATATCTTCCTGGATGCCCGATCTGCGACCAACTTCGGTAACTAATCACTTTTAAGCAAGCAATTCGAACAGCTCTCTGATTTCCTGTTGCTTGCTTGCACTTTCGTGTTCTTCGTAAGCAGACATCAGGTTCCGAAGTGCGCGCCTGATAATCGTCACGTTATCGCAGGGATAGGTAAACTCCCGATCGGGAGTGAGGTTCAGCTGCTTTAAAAATGAATGCACATCGCTTTTTTGCATGACCTGCCCACGGTTGAAAGCGTTGATATAAAATAGGACCTCCTCATGACCTTCCTCATCCGCGTCCATGTAAGCTAGAATAAAATGCTTGGGCAGATTGATGCCATAAATAGGAATGTCTAATTTCTGCGCAATAATACTGTAGATGCAGGATAAGGTGAGGGGATTGCCCTGTTTGGTATCGAGTACCTGTCCAATATAAGAATTTTGTGGGTGATGATAGTCTTTTGTATTACCTGATAGCCCAAAAGAGCCAAAGAGCACATGGTTGATCAGATTCACTTTTTCCAGTGGACTCATATCATATTGCAGACCGCGCCAGACTTCCGTCTTGAGATCCTCTATGGTCAGCACTATTTTATGGTCTTCATAAGAAGGGTATTGATAGTTATTGAGGATGATCAATCCCTCCAGGAGATTGAATGAATTGCTTAGGTTCCAGATTTGCAGCTCATTTTTGGTCTGATCAAACTGAATCTCATGAATAATGTTTTCCAGCCGTCCTTGTACTTTTGGATCAAAGCTTGATTCCCAGAATTTTTCCAAATAAGGTACGATCTCAGGTCCCTGGCTTTTTAATCGATGTTCCACTTCCTGAATAATCTGTTGGTCGGTGTCGTCCAACAATGATATTAGCGATTTCAACTCTCTCTCATTCATCATAACGAATTTATAAAATTGATTTGACAAATGAGCAGAAAAAATCCCTACTGTAGTCAGTTACTAAGTAGGGATATCCAGGTTAATTTGGCATTCAGTTATTTGAGCTGTCCATCCAGCATATTAACGATCTTTTTTCCGTATTCGGCATTTTTTTCAGAATGAGTGACTTGTATAATGGTGACACCATCCTCGTTGAGCTGTTTAAAGAGATCCATGATTTCTTCGCCCTGTTTGGAGTTGAGATTGCCTGTAGGCTCATCCGCCAGCAGTAATTTTGGCGATCCCGCCAAGGCACGGGCGATGCCTACGATCTGCTGCTGACCGCCGGACAATTGGGCGGGAAATAGATCTTTCTTGCCGACGATGCCGAAACGGTCCAACATATCCGCTACAATGGCTTTTCTTTCCTTACCGGAAATATTCTTATAAATCAGTGGTGTTTCTATATTTTCATAGACTGTCAACTCATCCAGAAGGTGGTAGGCCTGAAATACATAACCAATATGTGTCTGATAAAGCTGTGTTCTTTTTTTTGCCTTCATTTCCAGTACATTCTCTCCCATGAAGTAATAATCGCCCTCGTCGGGCTCATCTAGCATACCGATAATATTCAGCAAGGTCGATTTTCCCGACCCTGAAGGCCCCATGATGGAGATAAAATCACCTTCAGCGATATCTAAGCTTACATCTTTGAGAACAAATGAGCGTGTACCGCCTACGTTATACCACTTGAATAAATTTTTTAGTTGTATCATTTTCTAGTATTGAGATATTAGTATTGAGTATTGAGATTCTGGATGCATAAACCTTGCACTTACCCGGTATCTCTTTTTATTTGGTCTTTTATCCACTTATTCATTCCGCAGGCTGTCTACCGGATTTGTTCTCGCAAGTTTCAATGATTGAAAACTAATGGAAAGCAATATGAGGATAAATATGCAAAATATCGGAATCAAAAATGACCAGCACGATAATTGAACGTGATAAGCAAAGTTGGAAAGCCATTTGTCCATAAGCAGATAGGCTAAAGGAAGCGCAGCCCCCATCCCGATCAGAAACAGTCTGAAGAAAGGTCGATTCAATTGGATAAAGAGTAGTTGAGCCGATGCGCCTAGTACTTTCCGGATACTCATTTCTTTTTTACGCAATGCCGCTTGATAAGCAGCCATACTGAACAGACCTAAGGCAGCGATGATAACCGAGAGGCTTGTGAAACTGTTAAAAGCGACCTGCAGTTCTTGTTGTTTCCTGTGCTGTAATGCATACTGCTGGTCCATAAATGAGTAATCAAGAGGAAGGTCTTTTGCGGAGGGGTTTTTCTCCCATTCTTCTTTGACCGCATTGATAGCTCTGTCAACCAACCCTTGTTTCGTTTTGACCATAAGCGTTGTCTGGATACGCATGGCACCACATTCATTTTTTAATGAGTATATGGTGGGCTGAACCGCATTTTCAAAACCGTAAGCTTTTGTATCGTTAACTAGCCCGACAATTTCAAAGTTGACATCACAACCCTTGATTTTAGTGCCCACAGGATTAATAAGTCCCAGGCTTTTGGCTGCAGATTCGTTGATAATTGCATAATGGGCTGATGAATCGCGAAGTAATTGATCCATCGGGATATTTGTGTTACCCTGCTTACTGGAGATATTTAATGTTTTGAAATAATGCGAATCGACGCCGACATGAGCAAATGAAAAAGTTTTTTGCGCATAGGAAAATGCCATCTTAGGAGGCTGTTCTCCCTCTCCCGGAATATTTGTCGCTGACGCGGCGGACTCAATACTTGGATCATTTTCTAATCGTCGTTTTAATTGATCAAAGGTGTCTTTGTTGTAATACATCCCAATACCTTTGAAATTGACCACCTGTGCAGGTTCAAATCCTTTATCTGTCTCCTGCATATATTGCAACTGTGCCCTGATGACCAGCATGCCCGAGACAAACAGAATCGCCATGCTGATCTGGAAAGTGAGCAAGGTATTGCGGAATGCCCCCTTTTTGGGTATTGCCGTCAGTCCTCCTTTGAGGAGATGAACAGATTTGAAGCCAGAAAGTACGATGGCTGGATATATAGCCGATAGAATGGTGGTCGCTAATACGGCACCACAAAGCTGTGTGAGTGTATCGATACGCAACATATAGCTTCTGAGATCGTCATTGAACCATTTTTGGAGTATATTTCCTGTTAGTGCCAACGTAACAAAACTTAGCATCGCAGCACTGAAGGTCAGAATAAATACTTCCAATAAAAGTTGCCTGATGATTGACCAGCGTGAGCTTCCCAGTATTTTTTTGAGCACGAGTTCCTTAAGGCGGTTATCTGCTTGTGCCATGATCATGTTGACAAAATTGGACGCGGCAAGTAAGAGGATCACAACGGAGAGAATGCCAATAATCCAGGTGATGATATAAGGAGCATTACTTCCTGTTTTGGGATGTAGATGGAGGTTGGTCAGCGAATCCAGATAGATTTTGCCCTTGGCATAACCGGACGAGCGAATTTTATCTTTCAGTGCAATTTCCTTTTGATAAATCGTATTGATCTGATCGGTCAATTTAGCTATGTCTGTACCCGGCCTAACTTGAATAAATGTCTGGTACAAAAAGGGATTATTATCAGCAAAGATATCCTGTGGCTCACGGATAAAAAGGAGATCATAGTCTATCATGGATAAGCCTTGCTCTCTGATTATGCCATAGATTGTTTCCGACATTCCAAGCTCCTTGCTTAAGGCTGGGATAGAATGGGGACTGTCAAAACTTAAGTCTTCTTTTTTGAATAATTGTTCAGCGACATGCTTTTTGACCATACTCGCCTCTTTTTGATTTCTATTTTTGTACAGCGGTCCTGTCGCATTTTCGATATGAAAGATTCGTGCTGCCGAGGAGTCAATAAGTGCAGCATTTTTAATGAGGACTGTTTTTTCACCAAAAAGTGGATAACTACCGTAATTGTATACTATTTTCCTGCCAGCATAGACAATATCAGGCAGATTTTGTTTCAACAGTGGCGCAAGGGAAGGAGAGGTTTCATCTGTAAATGAACCCTCAGATTCGAGTCCAATTTGATAGATATCCTTATAATGCGGATTCCATTTATCGTAGCTCCCTTCCCGATTGATGTATTGATACGAGAGGATAAAACCCGTAAAACCCAGCGTTAACCCAATAATATTTAAGCATGTAAACCCCTTATTTTTTAACAGTTTACGCCAAGCTATGTTGAGGTCGTTTTTTGCCATGTTATCAGATTGTCAGAGTTTTGTGTTTAACTGTATCTTGTTGTGAAGTACTTCTGGTTAGGAAAAACAATCCCCTTGCCAATGTTGTAATCTCTTTATTATGAATGAATTATATTGTTTTTTCTATTGTTGTATGTTCGATTATGGACGCAAACTGTCCGTAATCGAACATACGGGGAAGGTAATTTACCTATTCATCTCTTAGGCTGTCTACCGGATTGGCACGGATGACTCTCCACGTCTGATAGCTAATGGTAACGAGGGCGATCAGGATCGCGCTTATACCCGCAAATATAAAGTAAAGCCAATTGATATGTATGCGATAATTAAAATCTGTAAGCCATTGGTTCATCGCCCACCATGCAACAGGTGAAGCGATGACCAGGGCTACAAACACCAATTTTATGAAGTCTCCGGAGAGCAGTTTCAGAAGTCTAAATGAGCTGGCACCAAGAATTTTTCTTACACCGATTTCTTTTGTACGCTGCTGCGTCACATATGTAGCAAGGCCGAAAAGCCCGAGTGACGCCACAAAGATGGCGATAACAGCAAAACAGGAAAAGATATTTTTTGCACGTTCCACGTCCTTGTACAGACTTTCAAAGCCTTCGTCAAGAAAAGTATAATTGATGTGCTGATTTGGTACAAATCTGTGCCAGGCGGCTGTTATTTCCGCCAACGTCTGTTTCAGTTGTTCTGGTTTTACCTTGATAGCTATTATGGAAGGCTGTCCACGCAGCACCATGCCGAGTCCACTAAAACCCTGACCTTTTAAAGATTCAAAAATAAAATTATCGACTACACCAATCACGGTCCAGGTGCTGCCGTTGGTGATCTTTGCACCGATGGGATTTTTCAAACCCAGATCGTCGGCCAATTTTTGATTGATGATGACAGCAGTACTATCCGAGCCCATCTGGGGATCAAAATTCCGGCCCTTTGACAATTTCAGTCCGAATGTGGTAATATAATCGGTATCTATTTCCCAGAATTGCCCCTGAATGGCCATATCCAGCTCGCGGCGGCCTTCTTTCCAGAACGGGTTGCCATTTCTTTTGGCACCATCGATAGGTACAGGAAGAAAATCTCCTGTTGATACGGAAGTAACATTAGCTATGGACTTTAGTTCATTTTTAAGACTGGCTATCTTGTCGGACAACGTTCCGGCGCCATGTAGTACAATGACCTGCTCCTTGTTGAATCCCAGATCCTTTTCCAGAATGTAGTGTATCTGTTGATTCGTGATCAGGGCGCTGATGATTAATGTTATGGAGGTGGCAAATTGGAAAATCACCAAACCATTTCTAAACATGGATGATTTGGGACCAGAAGTTTTGTTTTTCAGTGCTTCGATAGGCTTGAACCGGGAAAGATATATTGCGGGATAGATCCCGGCAAGACCACCGATCAAGAGTATGGCCCCTAGCAGAGATAGCAAGAAGTAAGGCGAAGTCCACGGTATGGTCAGGGATTTGTTGGCGACATCATTAAAGATGGGCAACAGCAGCCAGCTAATGAACAAGCCAGCGACCAAGGAAAAAAGGCTATACCATATAGCTTCTGATAAGAATTGCTTTACCAACGCTGGTCTGGTAGATCCAATTGTCTTTCGGATACCAATTTCTTTGGCTCTGGTAGCAGCGTTAGCTGTCGAGAGATTGACAAAGTTGATACAGGCAATGAATAAAATAAATAACGCTATGAGTGCGAAAGTCCAGACCATGCGAATATCGCCACGGTTTAAGGTACTGACTTTATCGTCCTCCACATCCGCGGATTTAAGATGTATGTCAAGTGCATTCTGTAACCTGATTTTTGCTTGGTTGAACAGAGGATTGAGTTTGCGTCCCGATTTTTGATATGCAGGTAGATAATGCTCCTTGTAGTTTCTTAAGATCTCGTCCTCTGTCTGTTCAAGGTTCACATTTGGCCTTAGCTTAACATAAACGGTATAATTATTATTAAGCCATTGGATCTGTTCGCCCGGGTAAAATGGATCGCCTGCCAGTGACATAAAGAAGCTGTAACCCGCCAAAGTTGAATTTTGTGGCATGTCTTCGATTACGCCGGTGACCGTATACGCTTTGGATTTGTTGTTATTCAGGTAAATGGTTTGCCCGATGGGATCATTTTTGAAATATTTCGCGGCTTTACTTCTGGTAATGACTATCGTATTGGGGTTATCCAGGGCATGCGCAAGTTTCCCGAAAACCATAGGCATGGGGAACATATCCAAAATGGATTGATCAACGTAGACAAACCCATCATCGTGAAAGCTTTCAGGATTATCATTGAGGGACAGCTGATTGCTGCCCGCACCGAGTAAAGGATTGGGAAGCACGCGCCCCGACTGTTCTATCGTGGGAATCTCAGCTTTCAGTGTAGGAGCTACGGGAGCAGAGAGGGATACCCAACGCTGGATTTTGCCCTCAATCGGAAGCTGTACGACGAGCCGGTAAGTCCGATCCATATCGGGATAAAATTTATTATAACTTGTCTCACTTTTGATAAAAAGTACAATGAGAATACAGATCGCAATACTAAACGCAAAACCTCCGATCTTTATAAAAGAATAGAGCTTATTTTTTGCCATACTACGCCAGGCGATTTTGAAATTGTTGCTTACCATAGCAGAAACCATATTAATGTCCGACCGACCGTGATTAGATCAAATAGACGGCTAGACCTCATTCAATAGCATTGCCATAATTGTAAGTGTCTGTTTTTTAGCGGTTTTATGTTTGATTGTTTCCGATTTGTCTGTACGATATTGAACAGTTTCCGTTCGGTATCGTACAGACAAATCGCAATGGGCTGGAAGGCTGGCTTATTGTTCTACTTCTTTGAGCTGCAGATGATCGCAGAGCTCGTACATCATTTTCGCGGGATCGGTATCGATAGCAAGGGCGATAAGGTACATTTCATCCAGCCGTAATTTCGATGTCTCGGTCATGGTCAATTCATTGATGCGGGCTTTACTAAGTCCTGTTTTTCGGGCAATCTGGGCTTTGTTTACAGATTTCTTCGCTAAAAATTCTCCAAGTTTTGTCATCGCTTATGTTGTTTCCTCTTATTTGTATAGATAAATATATAAAATGTTATTTTTATTTATACAAATGCTTTTGTTTTTGAAATATTTTCCATTCTTTTGTATTGAAAATCTATATTATTTAAATGTGCCAATGATGAAAACAGGGAAAATTCAAAAAATAAAGGTATATAGAAGAAAATGCAAAGAGTTTGACATATTGTTGTTTTATCGGATAATATTACAGCGTATTTCACGTCATCTGTCACCCGAGGAAGTTTCTTTTTTAATGGGGAAGCCATTGGATTTTATGGCCAAAGCCGAGACTTTTAAAATAAAAATTATTTTTCTTCATGATTTATTTGTGATACAACGTGTTTTAGGGGTCAATAGTCTCGATTCTATGCTGCATGAAGGAATTGAATTATCATCACAAAAAAATATGTATGAATTGCATGTGACTACATTGGCTGATCGGGTTATTTATGAGCTTTATAAAGTTGATGTTGAGCAGAATCAAAAAATTACCGAATTTAAGTTAATAGACATCCGTCACGATACCGCTCCCTACAAATCTTCGACAACGGAGATCAAAATGATTGGTGCTTTTTTGGAAGAGCGTATTGATGATGGATATTTTAACGAGGAAAGGCTACCCGATGAGTTGCACAACCTGTGCTGTGAGAAGCTAGGTAAGTATATACATCCGAAAAATTTGATGAAGGTATTAGATGATTTACTTAACCACTCTGACGAACGCAAGATTGTTCGTAAAGAAACTGGATACAGATTTGTTTATGTTTTAGCGAACTGCGAAATATCGACTGAAAAGAAATAAGCAGTTTTAGTTATTCAGGTTGAACAACTAAAAACTGCTTCAACGAACTTAAGCCGTAGGCATACCAATTATAAACTTCCATTCCCAAGAGGTCAATAATAGATAGGCTTTTTTAATTTTCGCACCCTACGGCTTATTTTTTTATTCGTCCCTTAATTTTTCAACTGGATTAAACCGGGTAGCCCGAAATACAATGGCACCAACCAATAGCCCCAGTATACTAAGCAGTATAGCCAAAGGTAACAAGTAGGTGAACGCGTTGATTTCTATTCGGATTACATAGTTTTGCAGCCAATGTTGCATGATCATATAGCTTGACGGGACTGTGACTAGCACCGCTAGCAGAAATATACCATAGTATTCCTTTGAAAATAATAACATCAAATGGGACAATGAAGCGCCCAATACTTTGCGGATGCCAACTTCCTTGTTACGGAGATGAATCGATAGCGAAATTAAGCCCGTCAATCCCAATATGACAATCAAAAGCGATACAGCACTCGCGATCTGTGCAGCACGTTGCAGTTGCAGTTCGGTTTCGTATAGGCCTTTGATCCGGTCATCCATAAATTGATACTCAAATGGCGCATCGGGCATTAATTCCTTCCATTTTTTTTCCAGTCCTTGTACGGCCTTGGACAATTGTCCCGGTCTTAAACGAATGCTCAAGTATCTGTATTGGAAACTGTCGTGTACATCCGTCCAGATGATAGCTGGAGATGCCCGGTGAAGAGAATTTGCGACAAAATTATCGGTGATACCTACGATGGTCATCTTATTTTGTGGAGTATTTACGGCAATCTTTTGACCGATCGCATTTTCTGCATTGCTGAATCCAAAGTCTTCCATGGCTTTCTTGTTGATCACAACGGGTCTATTGGTCATATTTGTCGCCGTATTTCTGGGTAAAAAAGTGCCCGCCAATAGGGGGATTTCATAAGTCTCAAGAAAGTAACTGTCGCTGTTAATCCTTTGAACCTGTACTTCTGTATCGTTATTATTGCCAAAAGCCGCTTGCATATTGGAACCTAATAGTCCCGGGGTTTCATACGAAAGGCTTACAGACTTGACAGCCGCTGTCTGCAATAGCTCGTGCCGGACCGTTTCCATCTTCCGGATTCCAGTTTCTGACCAGTCTCTGGGGGCTTGTACAGTCAATAGATAATCTTTGTTATATCCTAAGTCGCTGGTTATAAATAGACTAACTTGTTTGGAGATTATCAAGGTACAGACCAGTAGGAGTAATGCGACGGCGAACTGAAAAAATAATAACACTTTTCGAACCAATTGCTTATCACCCAATGCGGCGAATTGATTTTTGACCGAGGCAAGTATGTTGATATTGGACAGTTTAATTGCCGGATATAATCCCGCCAGTAGGCCGATCATTAAAATCGACAGCCCCAGTAAACCGAAAAAGTAACCTGGCAGACTGATTAAAGATGGAAGCTCACGCATGAGTACATGTGCAAACAGCGGGCTTACGAGGATATAGATGGGTAGACTGATCAAAGCGGCAATAGCCACGATAAGGATATACTCTGTCAACAATTGTCCGATTAATTGCAGCCTGGATGATCCCATAATTTTGCGCATGCCGATTTCCTTTAATCGCGTAATATGCTGTGCAATACTAAAATTGATGAAATTGATGATCGCCATGATCAAGATAAAAATTGCAACCCAACTCAAGGTCTTGATCATCTTTCGTATTGCGCCCTGATTGTCGTCGAGATAGTAAGTTTTTAATGGCCTTAGATTTGGCGCATATTGATCAGCAAATTCTTTATCTTTATTTTTATGGACAAGGTTCAGTATAGCCTGATCTACCTGTTGAGGTGTTACGCCTGGCTTTAATTCGATATAACCTGCTATATAAGGATTGTCCCAATTATTTATCGAACGTCCGAAATAGGTTTCGTTAGCAATAGGCAAGAAAATATCAGCATGCATACCTTTTGTTAGATCCATAATGGCATTCTGAACATCTGTTTTGACAATAGCGGTGATCGCAAAATCATGCTTCTCACCGTTGAAATTTTTAATCTGTAGATTTTCACCCAGGACATTTACCTTTCCGAAATATTTTACTGCTGCTTTATCCGTGATGGCAACTGAAAAAGGGTTGTTCAGCGCAGTATTGACATTACCAGCTAAGAGCTCAAAGCCAAACATGGTCAAAAGGCTCGGATCACCGAGCGACATACCTTCTTCATAAACTGTGTTACCGTTGGACACTATACCTGTCAATCCATCAAGGCGGTAGTAGTTGGCTACTAAATTCGGGTACTCCTCGTATAACGCCTTGGGAAGGGCACCAATTGTGGTCAAATTGATCCCAAACCCTTCTTTCTTATAGGTGCTCTGTAGTAAAAATTGTTGATCAATATTTTTTATCCTGCTATTTACCTGATGGACATCCCAGATGTAGGCGCCGACAAGTATCATAAAAGTGATGCCACAAGTCAGACCGATGAGATTGATCAGATTTTGGATTTTTTTCTTTCTGATATTCCGCCAGGCAATTTTGAAGTTGGTAAAGTTCATTATAACCGAAAAAGTATAGTAATAAAGTTCGTCCACCTACTATAGATTAACAATAGGGAGGTTAGTGTATAAACCAAATGTTTGGCCAAAAAATTAAGTTGTTGATTGTTAGTGGTTATGTCTTCACGTGAGGGAGGTGTCTGTCCGATTTTGAACAGTAAATGTTCGTAGGTGAACATTGGATTTGAACTGATGTGGCGCTGACAATAGAGCCAATCGGCTAAAAAAATGAGGGACAAATAGGCGGTGGCATTGGCTACGTTAGAGGCGGCATTGGTCACTTTTCGCAATGCCGCGACGGAAGCTTTTTTGACGGTTTGGTTCCCAATCCACTAAAACTTGCCGTTCGGACGGGTGATGCGGGCAGTGGGCGGATCAAGCTAAACCTTTGTTATTCATTCCGAAGGCTATCGACTGGATTCGCTAAAGCGGCCTTAATGGCTTGTGAACTAACCGTTAGTAATGCAATCAGTATAGCAAGTAACCCCGCAACAGCAAACATCCACCATTGTATTTCAATACGATAAGCAAAATTTTCCAACCATTTGTGCATGGCCCACCAAGCTATGGGTGAGGAAATCAGGATAGCGATAAACACAAGTTTGATAAACTGTACAGAAAGCATCTGTGTAATACCCGAAACGGATGCGCCAATAACTTTGCGTATACCGATTTCTTTACGGCGCTGATTTGCCGTAAAAATAGCTAATCCAAATAGACCGAGGCAGGCAACAAAAATCGTCAGTCCAGCGAATATACTTAACAATCTTCCTGTCTTGACCTCAGCCTGATAGGTTTGGGCATATCGTTCATCGAGGAATGAATAGTTGAATGG
>PJUF01001499.1_pt1 | contig 11564 bp, 11 predicted proteins | sample 1512191 | NCBI WGS metagenome assembly PJUF01 (sample SAMN08177673, study PRJNA422409) | Feces metagenome, whole genome shotgun sequencing project. | isolation source: Chicken feces (3) enriched on wood chips | host: Gallus gallus | place: USA: Madison | collected 2015-01-15 | reverse complement strand
GACGCCGGGCTTGCCGGTCGCGTCGATCACCACGTCGATCTCGGGGGTGCGCACCAGCGTGTCGGCCGAGGTGACCGCGATCTTGCCGAGCCCGATTGCGGCCGAGACCTTGCTCTGAGTCTCGGCCTCGACGGCGTGATCGTCGTCGCCATAGGCGATCGTCATGGCGGCGCGGGCCGTATGCGGACGACGGGTGGCGATGGCGCAGACCTCGATGCCGCGCATCAGCATGCCCTGCGTCACGAGGTCGGTGCCCATTTCGCCCGAGCCGATGACGCCGATGCGGATGGGGCGGCCCTCGTCGGCGCGGCGGGCAAGGTCGCGGGCAAGGCCGGTCAAGTGGATGTTCGTCAGGGGCGCGTAGGTGGGCATCGCGGGTGGCTGTAGCACCCGGCGCCTGCTAAGGGAATTGCCAATGCGGCGGCGGGAGACGCGAGGGTGACGGACGCACTCGAGATCACGACCGAGGGGCGGCTGGGGCGCATAGCGCTCGACCGGCCCCGGGCCATCAACGCGCTCAGCCTGTCCATGATCGAGGGGATCGCGGCGGCGCTCGGGCGCTGGCGCGCCGACCCGCAGATCGGTGCCGTGCTGTTCGAGGGGCGGGGCGAGAAGGGGTTCTGCGCAGGCGGCGACGTGCGGGCGGCGCGCGAGCATGTCCTTGCCGGGGCGCCGGAGCGGGCCGATGCCTATTTCGCCGCCGAGTATAAGATGAACGCGCTGATCGCCGGCTACGACAAGCCGCTGATCGCCCTGACGCACGGCGTCGTCATGGGCGGCGGCATCGGCATTGCCGGCCATTGCGGCTTTCGCATCACCCAGCAGGGGGCGCGGTTCGCCATGCCGGAATCGGCCATCGGCTTTTTCGCCGATGTCGGGGTCACCGCCATCCTCGCCAAGGCACCGCTCAATCGGGCGCTGCTGTTCCTGCTGTCGGGGGTGAGCGTCGGTGCCGCCGACGCGCTGGCGCTGGGGCTTGCCGACGCCGTCGTGCACAGCGACCATGTGGACCGGCTGCGCGCCGATCTCGTCGGGGCGGCGGGCGCCCCCCATCCCGCCGACGCCATTGTAAGGCTGATGCAGGCGGAAAGCGTCGAGGCGGGCGAGGCGGTCTTCTGTGCGGGTGCGGACCGGCTCGCACCGGAGGCGCCGGCCTCGCTTGCCGCGTTCCTCGCCCAGGTCGAGGCGGTGCCGGAGCTTGCCGACATCGCTGCGCTGCTGGGGACACGTGCCCCGGGCTCGCTCGCCGCCACCTTTCTTGCGCTGGAGCGGGCGCGGCGGCTGATGGATGTCGCGGCGACGCTGCGGCAGGACCTGAAGCTCGCGGCGGTGATGGCGCGACGGCCCGACTTCGCCGAGGGCGTGCGCGCCGTGCTCGTGGACAAGGACAACAGGCCCGCATGGACGCCCGCGACCCTCCCCGCGCTCGACCCCGCGCCCATCCTCGCGGCGCTCGAAAGGCCCTGAGTTTCAGGCGCCTCGCCCCGCGCGGACGGCGCCGATTAGCACTTCTTAAACCGTTCGCGTGGAGACTGCCCGGCAGGGTAATTACCCTCGGGGGGCAGGCTTTTCATGGCCGAAACAGCCGAGAGCAGGGTTGTGGCGCTGCCGGCGGTCGTCGATCTCGACGCGCTGGACATCGTGCGCGACGGGCTGATCGAAGCGATCGAAACGGGTGCCGTCACCGTCGATGCATCGCGCGTCGAGCGGGTGGCCACCAATGCGCTGCTGATGCTCGTCAGCGCCGGCGAGACGGCCAAGCGCAACAGCTTTCCTTTCGCCATCGCCATGGTCAGCGCACCGATGCAGGCGGCCATCGACAGGCTCGGGCTCAAGGGCACCTTCGCGGGCTTGATGAAAGGATGACTGGCGTATGCGTGTTCTGACGGTCGACGATTCCCGGACAATCCTCGCCATGCTGCATCACACGCTGTCCAATGCGGGGTTCGAGGTGCTGCAGGCCGAGGACGGCCAGAAGGGCCTCGACGTGCTTTCGCGCGAGGAGGTCGATGTCGTCATCACCGACATCAACATGCCGGTGATGGACGGCATCGAGTTCATCAAGCAGGTGCGCGCCTCGGGCGAATACAATTCGCTGCCCATCCTGATCCTCACCACCGAAACCAGCCAGGACAAGCGCGACCAGGGCCGCGCGGCCGGCGGTACGGGCTGGATCGTCAAGCCCTTCGATCCCGAAAAGCTGATCTCGGTGATCCACCGCGTGGTGCATTGATCAGCGCCGAAAGAACCCAGAAGGGTTTCTCGATTTGAGCGATCTCGACGATTTCAAAGCGACATATTTCGACGAATGCTCCGAGCTTCTGCTCGACCTCGAGGAGCAGTTCGCCGCCATCGAGCGCGGCGAGCGCAGCGCCGACCGGCTGAACGCGATCTTCCGCGCCATCCATTCGATCAAGGGCGGCGGTGGCGCCTTCGGCTTTTCCGACCTCGTCGCCTTCGCCCATGCCTATGAGACGCTGCTCGACAATGTACGCGACGGGCGCGTTGAGTTCGGCGAGTCCGTCGTCACGCTGTGCATCCGTGCCAACGACATCGTGGCGGACTTCGTCAACGCCGCCAAGGCCGACGCCGTCCTCGGCGCGGGCTACGGGTCCGACGAGCGCGCCCAGTTCGATGCGCTGACCTCGGGGCATGCCGGTGCGCCGGCGGCAGGCGACGACGCCGACACACCGATCGACGCGTTCGACATCGACTTCGTGCCGGTGATGGTCGACATCACCGCCATCGGCGCCGGTGCCGAGGACGACAGCTTCGCCCAGGTGCCGCTGGCCGTCGAAAAGGGTCACTGGGAGATTCGCTTCGCACCGCATAGCGAGCTTTACGCCCGGGCCAACGATCCGCTGCTGCTGTTCCGCGAGCTGGCCAATCTGGGCGAACTCAGCGTCGTGGCGAAGCTCGACGAGATTCCGCCGCTCGCCGATTTCGAGCCGTTCGGCGCGTATTGCAGCTGGGAGCTGACGCTGGTCTCGCCGACGGCGACGATCGACCAGATTTCCGAGGTCTTCGAGTTCGTCGAGGGCAATTGCGAGCTGTCCATCGTGCAGCTCGCCCGCAGCGCGCCGCCGGGCGGGCTTGCCGATCTCGCCGCGCTGGTGACGCCGCCGCCTGCCCCCGACGCGGCGGTGCTGCCCAGCTTTGCGGAGCTTGCCGCCGAGGTGAAGAAGGACATGCCGGTGCGCGCGGCCGCGCCGCGACTGCTCGAGGCCATCGCCGATCCGTCGCCGGCGGGTGCAGCCGAGCCCTCCGAGGAGCGGCGCACCGGTCCCGAGGAGCGGCGGGGCGCCGGCGTGCAGTCGATCCGCGTCGATCTCGACAAGGTGGACCGCGTCGTCAACATGGTGGGCGAGCTGGTCATCACGCAGTCGATGCTCACCCAGCAGATGGACGACACGCTGCGTGCCCGCTACCAGGAACTGGTGCGCGGTCTCGAAGTGCTGGCGCAGACGACGCGGGGTCTGCAGGACGCGGTGATGGCCATCCGCGCGCAGCCGGTCAAGTCGGTGTTCTCGCGCATGCCGCGCCTGGTGCGCGAACTGGCCGCGAAGACCGACAAGAAGATCAGGCTCGAGACGGTCGGCGAGGCGACCGAGATCGACAAGACCGTCATCGAGCAACTCTCCGATCCCCTGACCCACATGATCCGCAACTCGGCCGATCATGGCGTCGAAAGCCCAGAGGTCCGGCTGGCGGCCGGCAAGCCCGAAGTGGGCACGATCCGGCTTTCCGCAGAGCAGGCCGGCGGCAATATCCTCATCGCTGTCGAGGACGATGGCGGCGGCATCGATCGCGCGCGCGTGCTGCAGGTGGCGCGCGACAAGGGTATCGTCGGTGCCGACGTGACGCCGACCGACGAGCAGATCGACCAGCTCATCTTCGCGCCGGGCTTTTCGACGGCCGCGGCTGTGAGCGACATTTCCGGGCGCGGCGTCGGCATGGATGTCGTCCTGTCCAACATCAAGAAGATCGGCGGGTCGGTGCATGTCAGGTCGCGCACGGGGCAGGGCACGCGCATGACGCTGCGGCTGCCGCTGACCCTCGCCGTGCTCGACGTCATGCTGGTCAAGGTCGGCGCGGCGCCCTATGTCGTGCCGCTGAGCTCCATCGTCGAAACCATCCAGTGCTCGCGCGCCGATTTCGGGCGGGCGCCGTCCGGCGCCAAGGTGCTGCGCGTGCGCGGCGAATACGTACAGGTCGTCGATCTCGCCGAACGCTTCGAGCTGTCGGCCGATGCCGAGCTGGGGCATCGCTTCGTCGTGCTGTGCGAGGCCGAGGGCGGCACCAAGCTGGCGCTGGTCGTCGACGACATCATCGGCCAGCAGCAGGTCGTCATCAAAAGCCTCGAGGAGAACTTCGAGTCGATCGAGGGCATTGCCGGCGGCACGATCCTGGGCGACGGCAATGTCGCGCTCATCGTCGACGTGCAGGGCCTCAGGGCGCCGGTGCTCCACAGGAACGCTGCCTAGAACGGGCGGAAGGGATAGCGAATGGACAATCTTGCGTACAAGGACGAGCTGTCGGGCGTGCCCGCCAATGTGCAGAACTCGCTGCAGCTCATCGCCTTTTCCATCGGCGAGCAGACCTACGGCGTCGAGATCACGACGGTGCGCGAGATCCGGGCATGGAACGGCGCGACGCCGCTGCCGAACACGCGCGACTATGTGCGCGGCGTCATCAACCTGCGCGGCACGATCGTGCCGATCTTCGACCTGCGGGCGCGCTTCGGCGAGGGCCAGACATCGCCCACCAAGAACCATGTCGTCGTCGTCATGTCGGTGGGCGACAAATGGGTGGGCATCCTCGTCGATGCGGTGAGCGACATCCTCACCGTGAGCAAGGACGAGATCCACAACGTGCCTGAGGGCAATTCGATGGACACCGAGCTGCTCAACGGCATCGTCACCCATGACAGCCGTATGGTCGGACTCATCGACCTGCACGCGGTCGTCTCGGGCGCCAGGATCGACGCCTGAGGGCCGTCGCAGCGCCATGTCGAGGGGGCGCCACCGGCGCCCCTTGTCGTTCAGAACAGGTCGACGTCGCCGGTCGACGGCATCGCGGCGATGCCCGACAGCGCGGGGACCCGCAACTCGTCGAGAACGAGGTTGGTCCAGATTTCCTCATAGTCGGAATCGGGTGCGGTGGGCGGCAGCAGCGCAAACTGGCGCACCGCCAGCGCCATGCCCTGGCAGCGCTGCTCGATGCGGTCCTGGCCCTGCAGCGCGTTGACGATCATCGCCACGGCGCGGCGGTGGCGCTGCTCGAGAGGCAGGCCGTCGTCAGCGAGAATCTCGAGCGCGTCGGTGACCCCCTCGACCATGACCGCTGTCTGCCGCGCGGTTTCGTCGAGCTCGCGTGCCAGCTTCTGCAACGACATGAATTGACTGCCCCCGGATAGTGTTCGCCATCCTATGGCAGAAGTCTGAAAGCCTTCTTACGGATCGCATGCGGGCATCGTTGTCGAAACTGGTTAGAAGTTCACTAAGCAATTGCGCCCTAGGCTGATGACAACCTTGTCAGGGGGCGACAGATTTATGCAGCCAAGGGGCTCGGACGCACCGGCATTCGACCGGGGCGTCGTGACGACCATCCATCAGGGCGATTGCCTGGTGGGCGGTGACGAGGATCTGACGTTCTCGACGATACTGGGCTCGTGCGTGTCGGCCTGCATCAGGGACGTCGTCGCCCGGGTCGGCGGCATGAACCATTTCCTTCTGGCGGAGCCCTCGGGGACGGCGCGCGACCGCTATGGCGCGTCGGCGCGCTACGGCGCCTTCGCCATGGAGCAGCTGATTAACAAGGTGCTGACGCGCGGCACGGGCAGGAAGGCCAATCTCGAGATCAAGGTGTTCGGCGGCGGGCTCATCAACGCGGCCCTGACCGATATCGGCGCCAAGAACATCGAGTTCGTCCACGAGTTCCTCGTCAACGAAGGCTATGTGCTGGCGAGCGAGGATGTCGGCGGCAGCTTCGCCCGGCGGGTGATGTTCATGCCCTATACGGGGCGCGCCTTCGTCAGGCGGCTCGACGGGGCCGCCGGGGCGAGCGTCGCCCGCGAGGAGCTGTCGATCGTCAGCCGCCGGCGGCCGACGCGCGCGTCCGACATCGAGCTGTTCTGAGTGCCGGCTGTGGACATCCCTGCCAGCGTAACCGGAACCTTACCGCGGACCACGTGCGGTTAGGTTTGGTTAACCATTCGGATTTTAGGGTGGGACGGCATTGTTCACACCCCGGTTCCGATGCGCCGTACCCGAGTTGCGCTGATCGTCGATCTCGTCTGGCTCGCCGGCATCGGCGTGGCCGGCGCGAGCCTCTGGCTGTTCGGCGCCGGCTGGCTCGGGCTTGGCCTTGCCGCGCTCGCGGTGGCGGCGGCCTTCATCCTCGGCCTTCTGGTCGCGGCCGGCGTCGAGCGTGAGGTGCAGCGAAAGCTCGCCGAACTCGGCCGCGCCGTCGGGGCCGCCGGCCGCGGCGCCGACGAGGCGATGAGCGTCGAGGCCATCGTCGCCAATCTCGCCGGACGGCTGGAGCGGGCGCATCCCTTCAAGGCCGCGTTTGCAGGGCTGCAGCGGCCGGCCGTGCTGGTGGCCGCCGACGGCGAGATCATGGGCACGACGCGCGGCCTCGCCGAGGTGCAGCCGGCGGCCGTGGAGGGCGCCGATGTCGCGATGCTCCTCGGCGACAGCTACGCCGCGGGCGGCTTGCGCGAAGAGGAACTCATAAGGCTGGGCGATGTGCGCCACGTGACGCATCGGCGCGACGCGGGCGGCGGCCGGCATGTCATCGAGTTCGTGCCCGCCGGCGCCTATATCGCCGACGACGATCTCGACGCCTTCGCCACGGCGCTGGCCGGCGGACGGACGGGGTTTCGCTTCGACGCGCCGGCGCTGGCCGCCTCGCCCGCCCTGCGCGCGCTCGAGGCCGGGCTCGAGGCGCTCGATCCGGGCATTCGAGCGCTCGGCCGGCTGGCGGCGGGCGAGCCGCTCGACCCCGAACTGCTGCAGGCGAATTCGGGCATCGTGCCGGATGTGCGCGCCCTCGGCGATCTCGTCGCGGCGCTCGAGGACGAGCGGGCGGAGCAGGCCGAGGTGCGGGCGCTGCTCGAACGCAAATGCGCCGCGATCCTTGCCGCCATCGACAAGTACCGGGCCTCGGTGAGCGCCATGGCCGAGCTGGCCGACGCGTCGCGCACCGGCCTCGGCGTGGCGCGCCAGGCGGTCGGGCGCGGCCGCGAGCGCATCGACGTCGCGCGCCAGCTCAGCCGCGCGGCGCGCGAGGTGCTGTCCGGCGCGACGCTTGCGGCCGGCCGCGCCGACGAGGCGGCGAGCGGGGTCGACAGGGCTGCCGCCGAGATCGACAGCATGGTGGCGGCCATCGAGGAGGTGAGCTTTCGCACCAACCTGCTGGCGCTCAATGCCGCCGTCGAGGCGGCGCGGGCCGGCGAGAAGGGAGCCGGCTTCGCCGTCGTCGCCGACGAGGTGCGCATGCTGGCGCAGGCGACGCAGAAGACGTCGCGCGACATCCGCAGCCTCGTGGGCGCCTCGCGCCAGCAGGCGCATGCCGGCGCCGCCGAGACCGGGGCGCTGCGCACCACCCTCGACCAGCTCACCGACCATTTAGAGAATCTAAGCAATGAGGCCGATAGCATCGCCAATGCCCTCTCCGAGGGCAGCGGCGCGATCGGCAGGCTCGACACGAACGCGACCTCGATGGGGGATGCGGCGGCGCGGGCCCTGGCCCTGCCGGCGCGTCGGCAGGACAGGGCGGTAGGCGGGGGATGATGGATCCAAACGAGTTCACGCTCTCGGAGCGCGAGTTCGAGCGCATTCGCAGGCGGCTCTACGGCGCCGCCGGCATCTCCCTTTCCGACGCCAAGCGTACTCTCGTCATCGCCCGGCTCTCCAAGATCCTGCGGCGCCTGAAGCTGCGGGGGTTCGACGCCTATCTCGATTTTCTCGAAGGCGAGGGCACGCCGGCCGACGCGCAGGACTTCGTCAATGCGCTGACGACCAACCTCACCCGCTTCTGGCGCGAGGACCATCACTTCAGCCATCTCGTCGCCCATGTGGGCGACCTGATGCGGACGCGCACGAGCGTGGCGCGGCGGCGGCTGCGCATCTGGTCGGCGGGCTGCTCGACCGGGCAGGAACCCTATTCCATCGCGCTCAGCCTGCTGGCGGCGTGGCCCGAGCTCAAGCGCTGGGACTTCCGCATCCTCGCGACGGACATCGACACCTCGGTGATCGCCAGGGCGGCCAGCGGCACCTATTCCGAGGGCGAGCTCAACGGGCTGTCGCCGGAGCGCGTGCGGCTGTTCGAGCGGCTCGAGGGCGGGCGCATCCGCGTGCCCGAGGCGGCCGCCTCGGTGGTCGCGTTCCGGCCGCTCAACCTGATGGCGCCGTGGCCGATGAAGGGGCCGTTCGACGCCATCTTCTGCCGCAACGTCGCGATCTATTTCGACAAGCCGACCCAAAGCCAGGTGTTCGCGCGGCTGGGCGACATCCTCGCGCCGGGCGGCTTTCTCTATATCGGGCATTCGGAAAATCTAGGCACGGACGGCAGCGGCTTCCGGCTCGTGGGCAAGACCATCTACCAGGCACGCCTCGCGGCGGAGCGGACAAGGGACGCGGCATGAGCATCAAGGTCCTCGTCGTCGACGATTCCGCGGTGATCCGCGAGGTGCTGTCGCGCACGCTGGGCCGCGACGGCGACATCAGCGTCGTCGGTACCGCCGTCGATCCGATCGATGCGCGCAACAAGATCAAGGCGCTGAGCCCCGACGTCGTGACGCTCGACATCGAGATGCCGAACATGAACGGGCTCGCCTTCCTCGACCGGCTGATGCGGCTGCACCCGACGCCGGTCGTCATGGTCTCGACGCTGACGACGCGCGGGGCGAGCGAGACGCTGCTGGCGCTGGAGCTCGGCGCCGTCGATTTCGTCGCCAAGCCCTCGCACGATCTCGCCGGCGGGCTCGAGGCGTTCGGCGCCAATCTGCGCGAGAAGGTGCGCGCCGCGGCGAAATCGGACGTGCGCGGCCATGCCCAGAAGCCGGCGCCGGCAACCCGGCTGAGGACGGCGGCGGCGCCACCCGGCGCGCTGATCGCCATTGGCGCCTCGACCGGCGGGGTCGAGGCGATCCGGCTGGTGCTCGCCAGCATGCCGGTCGATTGCCCGCCCATCGTCATCGCCCAGCACATGCCGGCGGGCTTCACCACGCGCTTCGCGGCGCGGCTCGACGAGTTGAGCGACATCTCGGTGGTCGAGGCGGAAGATCGCATGCCGCTGGTCGTCGGGCGGGCCTATGTGGCGCGCGGCGACTGGCATCTGCGCGTTGCGCGCAGCGCCGGCCAACTCACCTGCCGGCTCGCCCAGGACGAGCCGGTCTCGGGCCACCGTCCGAGCGTCGACGTGCTGTTCGAGTCGGTGGCGCGCGTCGCCGGCGCCATGGCGGTGGGCGCCATCCTCACCGGCATGGGGCGCGACGGTGCGCGCGGGCTGAAGCTGATGCGCGAGACGGGTGCCTACACGCTGGGCCAGTCGGCGGCTTCGGCGCTGGTCTACGGCATGCCGCGGGTGGCGTTCGAAGAAGGGGCCGTGATCGAGCAGGCGCCCCTCGAAACCATCGCCGCAAAGCTCGCTGCGGCCCTCGCGCGAGTGCGCTCCGCCGCCTAGACCCTGCGCCGCCCGATTGACGCAATGGTAACGCTTTTTGCCTAGCGTCGCCTCGCGCGCCGCGTTCCTCTTTCCGGCGCGGCAGAGGTTTCGCGTAATGCCCAAAGCCAGCGATGTCAGCGTCCTGATCGTCGATGACCAGCAATCGATGCGCGGCATCTGCAAGTACATCCTCACCCAGCTCGGCTTCAAGGACATCATCGAGGCGCGCAGCGGCCGCGATGCACTGGGCAAGCTCGAAAAGTCCAATGTCCACCTGATCATCTCGGACTGGAACATGGAGGACATCGACGGGCTGACGCTGCTGCGCGTCATCCGCAAGCATCCCAAGACCGCCAGCATGCCCTTCATCATGGCCACCGGCCGCTCCGACAAGGAGCAGGTCAAGGAGGCCATTTCCTTCGGCGTCAACAATTACATCATCAAGCCGTTCGACGCGGGCACGATGAAGAAGCGTATCGAGGCCGTCATCGGCGCCCTGTCCTGAGGCTGTTACTGTCCCTCGTCTTTAGGGACTTGTTCATCCCCCCATCCCTATAGTTCGCGCTCTCATAGTCATGGCCTCGTCGGGGGAGGGGCATGATGCCTGCCGCGAAGCGGCCGGTCCTCCCCTCGCAGGAAGAAACCGGAGCCGCCCCATGATGGTCCTGCCCAGATTGAAGATCGCCCAGAAGCTGCCGCTCGTGCTGGTGGGGTCGGCGCTGGTGGTCGGGGTGGGGATCGGCCTCGCCGCCTACATGATCGGGCTGAGGACGGTGGACCAGCAGCGCGAGGCGCGCATGGAGGCCTCCGTCCAGTCCGGTATCGACCAGGTGCAGGACTACTTCAAGAATCTCGGCATCGAGATCAGGCTGTTCGCGGCACGCGCCGATACCGGCACGCAGATCGAGGCGATGACGCGCGGTTTCGATTTCCTCAACACGCAGGGCGGCGGCACGCAGGCGCTGCAGGATGCGTTCATCGCCAACAACCCCAATGCGGCGGACCAGCGCCTGCTGATGGAGTCGGCGGGCATGGCGGCCGGCAGCTACGATGCGCAGCACAAGAAGTACCATCCCGGCTGGCGGGTGCTGGTGGAAGAGCGCGGCTATCAGGACGTGCTGCTGTTCAACACCGAGGGAATTCTCGTCTATTCGGCACAGAAATACGACGATTTCGCCACGGATTTCGCCAAAGGCAGCGGCAATCCGCTGAGCGAGGGCGAACTCGGCAAGCTCTATCGCGACGTCATGGCGCTGCCCGAGGGCGGCATCGCCTTTGCCGACCTCACCATTTACCGGCCGGCGCAGAAGCCGGTGAGCTTCATCGGCACGCCGGTGTTCAAGGGCGACGAGCGGGCGGGCGTGCTGGTCTTCGAGATTTCGGCGGCGCCGTTCTCCGACCGCGTGCGGGCCATCAGGGGGCTGGGCGCGACGGGCGAGGCGATCATCGTCGGCGCCGACGGGCTGATGCGCAGCCAGTCGGTATTCTCCGACGATCCCAACGTGCTGGTGACGCCGGTCTCGGCCGATGTGGTGAGCGCGGCGATCAATGGCGAGCGTAGCAGCGGCCGGCTCGAGCTGTTCGGGCGCGAGATGACGGCGTTCGCCGCACCCTTCGAGTTCGACGGCACGAAATGGGCGGTCGTCGCCACCCAGCAGGAATCCGAGGTGCTGGCGCCCGTCGTCGAGATGCGCAACACGATGCTTTTGGTTGGTCTGGGTCTTCTGGTTGTCGCTGCGGGTCTCGGGCTGGTGTTCTCGCGCTCGGTTACGCGGCCGCTGACGCGGTTGACGGGCACGATGCAGGCGCTGGCGGGGGGCGCCCACGATGTCGAGATCCGGGGCATGGACCGGCATGACGAGATCGGCGAGATGGCGCGCACGGTCGAGGTG